>Ga0180437_10004352_pt1 | contig 20230 bp, 14 predicted proteins | sample SS_ome_4_FD_132410 | JGI IMG/M metagenome (GOLD analysis project Ga0180437, IMG submission 132410) | Hypersaline lake sediment archaeal communities from the Salton Sea, California, USA - SS_3_D_1 metaG | ecosystem: Environmental > Aquatic > Non-marine Saline and Alkaline > Hypersaline >... | reverse complement strand
CGGCTGGCGCTGCGGGGGCTGCTGCGGCGCGGCGACGTGCGGCGCGAGGGCCACCTGCTCGGCCTGACCGACCGGGGACGCGAGCAGGCCGGGGGCCTGGTCCGCGCCCATCGCCTCTGGGAGGCATACCTCGTGGAACACCTCGGTCTGCCGCCCGACCACGTCCACGAACCGGCCATGCGGACCGAGCACTACCTGGGGGCCGGCCTTCAAGAACGGGTCGCGGCCGAAGTGGCCGACGCGGAAACCGACCCCCATGGGCGTGAGATTCCGCAGTAGTTCCGTCGCCCAACCGGGTCGGTCTCGAGATAGGGCCCGCCGCTCGGGCCGCCAACTCGGACCGGTTCACGCCGAGACGATTTAGCCGAACCAGTCCTTCTTGGGGGGCGGTCGTGCTGCGGCGAGTGCTCCGTTCGTCCCGGCACAGCGGAAAACACGCAAGGTGAGGGGGGGTACGTATCCCTCTCCAGAGAACTTTTTCCAAGAAAATCCGGGGCGGCTGTCAGGAAAGGCCGCTGGGCGGGCTATTAGGGATGGAAGCTGAACAGGCGCGGGTCTGCGGGCGGATACTTTGGGCCCAGGAGAATGGACGGACAAGGGGTGGGGCTCCTCTGCCGTTTCGGCCGGTGCGTCAGGCCGCGGGGGAGTGATTCGTTTCTCTTGCCAAAGGGGAGGTCGTCATGAGCCGGTCCCGTCGCGCGTTGGGTTGGAGCGTGCCCGTTCTCGTCATGGCCGCGGTGGTGCTCTGGCAGGGCCCGTCGCGCATCGGCCTGGGCGCCACGCAGTACACATGGATCAATACGACCGCCGGCACGCACCTTTGGAGCCAGTCCAGCAATTGGGACGCCAATGGAGTGCCGGTCGACGGCACGCCCGCGGACAACAACAACGTGAAGATCAAGGCCAACGGGACGTACACGATCGACCTGAACGACGCGGCGGTGAACCTGCCGAACTCCGACGTCAACGACTGGGCCGGCGGGACACTGACCGTCGACGACTTGGGGCCGAACGCCGGCAAAGTCGGCATGACCTTTGACCGCATGAGGCTCGGTCACGGCAACTACGTGTTCAACGTACCGGTGACGGCCGATTACATGGACATCGACCTGAACGCCAACAATTCCGTGACGTTCAACGAGCCCATTACGGTCAACACGATCGACAAGGGTCAGCCGGGCACGCAGGGACGCGGTATCTTGAACATCACCATCAACGCCGCGCCCACCGGGCCGATTACGCTCTTCAGGCACAAGAACTGGATCACCAACTTCAACGCGCCGGGTACGATCACCACCCTGGACTTGATTACCGGCCACAGCACCAACACGTTCAACGCCAATGGCGCGCTGACGATCGGCACGCTCAACATGACGCTGACGCCCGGCCGCCCCGACCCCCAGACGTTCAACTTCAACAACCCAGGGATCACCGTCGGAACCCTCAACTGGCAATACGGCCACTGGAAGGCGAGTGCCGACGGCGGCGTGGCGGTTTTGGGAGCGACGCCGTCGATTCCCGTCGGCGCGAGTCTGGTCGTGGCCGCGCCGCAGACCACGTTGCCGACCATGCTCACCGTCCCCAGCGGCACGGCCTTGATCGGCGACATGACGAACTTCGTCTACAGCGGCGCCGGGCAGAACGTCACTTTTGGGAACGGGGCCGTCTTCATCGAGCAGGTGGCCCCCGCCGGCGGTCCGCTGCAGGCGAGCGACCTGCCACCCGGCGTGCAAGTCTACCGCGGAATCCTCACCGCGACCGAGAACGCCACGACCGACCCGCCAGGCACCGCTTACAGAGGGATGGCCTTTGGCAATTTCTATACCACCGGCGGCGAGCTCCACGGCACGTACACGTCCGGTGGCGGCGATCTGAACATCCGGATCGACGGGCCCGTCGCGGCTCACTACAGCAATGGTCCCTACTTCATCGGCGACGGAGTGAGCACCACGGCGAATTTCGAAATGGGTCCCACCGGCACCTTCAACATTCGCCGGGCCTTCAACCACACGGGGGCCTCCAGCGACACCCAGATCGCCGATCCCAACCAGATCCTCACGTTCAACGTCACCCGCGATCCGGGGAATGAGCGCCTCAGTATCTTCACCAGCAACCAGCAGGGCCGCGTGTTCGCCAACCAGACCATCAACGTGAGCAACGGCAGCATCGAGCTGGCCGGCGTCATGAATATGGGGATTGAGGGCGCGGTCACGCTAACCGACGGCGTTTGGAACATGAACACGACCTTCACCGGTCTCGATACCGGGACGTTCACGTTGGCCGGCCGCACGACGCTGGAGCTCGCCAATGGTGACAGCGTCAAGTACAACGCTCTGGAAGCGTTGGGAACCCGGTTCAGCTATTCCGGACAGCCCATGGCCATCTTTTCCGACCGCAACGGTGGTCCCTGGATCTACACGTTCGACTTGAACCGGACGTCCGGCGCCACACCCGTGCTGGCCGAGTTCCTGGCGAACGTGGATTACGGCAGCAATCACTACCACCCCGTTGACATCGGCGGCGACGGCCTCTACATCGGCGACGGGAAGTTCCTGGCCGACGCCGGCACTACGAATTCTACGAGCAGGTACGAGGGCCACGACGGCGCGAAGATTTTGCCCGGTCAGCCTAGCGCGATCACCATGGGCTTCGCAGCCATCATCCGGCCCAACCTGGCGATCGCCATGGACGTCGACGCGCCGGACGCGACCATTCAAGTAGGCACCACCGATCCGAATCGCCTGCTCAAGACGGATCCTGGCGGGACCGGCTTCGTGCCGGCCGGCATTCCGACGAACAGAGTGACTTTCGAGCAGAACGTCAACGTCAAGGGAGTCAAGATCGAGTCGGGAACCGGGCAGTTCAACCAGGACCTTACGGTCGACACGCTGAGCATTCGAACCGACGCCACGCTGAGCATGGCCGGCGGCAAGACGGCCACGGTCAGCGGGTTGCTCAGTGGCGGCGGGACGTTTGGCGGCGGAAACGGCGTCGTGCTTCTGCCCACTGCTGCGGTAGCCCCCGGGGACAGCGTGGGAAGGATCAGCGGGGATTTGCTCGATTTGCAGGCGAGCGCGACGGACCAGGCAACGTACCGGTGGGAAGTGTCTGATCCCACCCTCGACCCCTGGCTCGGGGCCGGGACCGGCTGGGACCTGATCGACGTGGAAACGCTGACATTGGCCAGTTGGACGTTGGAAGTCGTCAACGCCGGACTGAACCGGCCGATCGTGGCGAGCGACGAGTTCCCGATCGCCATGGCCGACGATCCTATCGGCGGCTCCCCGCTGGCTGTAACGTTGTCCTTGCCGGCTGGCTGGACCGGCGGGCACGTCGAGCTTCGGAACGATGACCGTGAACTCTGGCTCTCGGGGCTGCAGTCGGGCGCAACCGCCATTATCCCCGAACCGGGCGCCGTCGCCGTCTGGGCCTTGCTCGCCCTTTGTTTGGCGGGAATGAGTGCGTGGCGGCAAAGGCGCTGATCCAGGTTAAAGGGGTCGGGAGTCTTTGTTTTGCCAAGAACAAAGACTCCCGACCCCTTTAATCGAGCCCGTCGAGAAAGGCCGCCAGCTCGTCCCAGTACCAGGGCGGCTGGGGGTGGTTGTGGTCGAGGCCGGGGAACGTGCGCCATCGCTTCGGCTCGTTGGCGGCCTCGTAGAGCTTGCGCCCGAAACGGGTAGGGACGATCGTGTCGGCGTCGCCGTGCGCCATCAGGAGCGGCCCGTGATAGCGCCCGATCTTGCTCGCCGAGTCGAGACGCGTGCGCATCAGCCAGCGGACCGGCAGCCAGGGGTAAAGGTACGCGCCCAAATCGGGGGCGGAAGTGAAGGCCCCCTCCAGCACGAGCCCCCGGGCCCCGTCGGAGGCAGCCAGGTCCACGGCCACCGCGGCCCCCAGAGAACGGCCCAACAGCACCACGTCGGTCTGGGGGATCTTCTCCCGCTCGGCGAGCCAGCGCCGGGCCGCCCGGGCGTCCATCAGAACGCCCTTCTCGTTCGGCTTGCCCTCGCTTCGGCCGTAGCCGCGGTAGTCGAAGATCAGTACCGAGGCCCCCACGCGGTCGTGGAGGATCTGCAACAGATCGCCGCGGTGGCTTAAGTTGCCGGCGTTGCCGTGGGCGAAGAGGATCGTTGCCCGCGGGCTTTCATGGGGGACGTACCAGCCGTGCAGCTTGGTGCCGTCGTCGGCCTCGAACCAGGCGTCCTCGACCGCCAGCCCCGACGGCTGCTGCCAGTCGTCCTCGTAGGGGACGGGAAAGTAGATCAGCGACTCCTCGAGGAACATCATCAGCACCAGGATCGAGAGATAGCCGGCGGCCAGCAAGCGGAGCCAACGCAGCCGGTCCCACCACGACGCGCGCGGGGAGCTGCGCCGGGCCGAATAGGCCGCGTGCCGTTCGGTTTGACGGTCCGCCATCTTCTGTAGTCCCGACGCTCCGCGGCGGGACCCGTTCCCGTGGAAGCGGCTTAAGCGCAGTCCCTGTCGCGTCACGGAGTGCCGCGACTACATCACCGGAACGCGTAGTTCGGGTTCCGGATGTCGAAGTCGGCGTCCTTGAGCCCGACGTTCAGCTTGACGTTGACGTAGGTGTACTGCTCGATCAGCTCGGGGGCCTCGCCCGGCTGCCGGGGCCAGTCGTATGCCTCGTAGCGGACCGGCAGGTTCCACTCGTCGTCGATGAATATCCTCGCGATGTTGAAGAGGAAATTGCTCCGCGGCACGGGGTGGATGATCTGCACGCAAGTGCAGCGGCGGTTGTTCAGCGTGGCGTTGCGGAAGATCTTCACCTCCGACTCGGCATACTCCAGGTCCTTCTCGCCCACCTCGATGATCCGGTCGACCAGCCTGAGCATGCCGATCTGGGTGATCGGGTAGCGCTGGCCCCGCATGGCGAACCGCCCGGTCGGCGCGAGTGAGACCGTGCCGAACATGGTCTTCTCCACCCCGGTGCCGTGTGCCCACAGGTCGCCGTTGTTCTTGCCGTCGATGTAGATCGCCTCCTGGCCCTTCAGCGAGGCCGGGGCCATGAAGTAGGTGTACGCGCTGAACGGCTCATGGCGCAGCTTCAGGAACAGGTACTGCTCCTCGCCCAGCTCGCCGTCGATCCGCTCCCTCTTGACCAGCACCGCCGTGTAGTCCTTGATCGGCTCGGCCGATTTGCGGGCGTCGCGGGCCCAACGCAACAGCGGCATGAGCGGGTGCTCGTTCGGCGCCGGCGGCTGCAACAGCGCCGTGCCCCGCGGCTGCGCGGGCGCGGACGGGTTCTGGGCCAAGCGGTGCGCCGGGCCCCCGCTGGCGGGCCACGGGGTCCGGGCCTGCGGCTGAGCCTGCGACCTGGAACCCCAGCCGCCCGGCTGGTACGGGTTCGTCACAGGCTGCGGCCGGTCCGACGGCGGAACGTAGGTGCCCGGCCTCTGGGCAGGCTGCGCGTAAGGAGACGACGGCTGCCCGCCCTGTGGCGGTTGGGCGGCCGGGTAGGTCGGAAAGCCCTGCGGGCTCTGACCTGTGGTCTGGGCCGTGCCCTCGACCGTCAGCCCGATGCTAAACGCCAGCACGGCAATGGCGATCGCCCCAATCAAGATGCTTCCACGCATTGAGACCCTCCTGGTGGCTGTCCGGGGCGGCGTGAGGGTGGGTCGGTCTGGGCCGTTCCACACGCGGCTCCGGTGGTGGTTCCTCGAAGCAAACGACATCGGCGAGCCTTCGCCCCGCGAGCGGAACGAGCAGAACCTATACGCTCGTGCAACTCCCGTGCCGCCAAATCGCGCCGGCCGACGCTCGGGAAGCCTCTTCTCCGAACTCCTTTGCGGGCAAGGAGTTACGTGGCCCGGTGCCGGACGGGAGCGTTGGTCTGGTGTCCCGCCCTCTTCGACCGTATCGCAAATTGTTTAAGCAGACATTACAATGTCTCCCCCTCCAAGGCTGGCTTGCCTAACCGTCGTGAGCCGACACTTCGGGCAAGTCGCCGAAAACCGACACACCTTACCCAGTTTTCACACCTCAGTGGAGACCAGTTCGTGACCCGACCCGAAACGGAAATCACCCGCATTGTCTCGATCCCCTTTGAAGAAAACGCCTATGTTGCCCAAATTGACTCACGCAAGGACTGCGTGGTCGTCGATCCGGGGCTCGAGCCGGACAAGATAATCCAGTTCCTCGATGAAAACGGGCTGCACCCGGCCGCGATCCTCAACACCCACGGCCACAGCGACCACATCGGCGGCAATGCGGCGCTGAAGGCCCGCTGGCCCGAATGCCCGCTGGTGATCGGCTCCGGCGACGCCCCGAAGCTGACCGACCCGCAACTGAACCTCTCGGCCCTGTTCGGCGAGTCGGTCGTGAGCCCCCCGGCCGACGTGACCGTGGACGAGGGCGAGACCTACTCGGCGGCTGGCATCGAGTTGAAGGTGCTGGCGATCCCGGGGCATTCGGCGGGCCACGTGGTCTACCTCTGGGAGGCCCGGGACACGGCCGTCGTGCTGGTGGGCGACGTGATCTTCGCCGGGAGCATCGGCCGGACCGACTTTCCCGACGGCGACTTTGCCCTGCTGAAGGGGGGGATCCGAGAGAAGCTATTCACGTTGCCCCCAGAAACGGTCCTCCTGCCCGGACACGGCCCCCCCACCACCGTGGGCCAGGAGAAGCAAACCAACCCGTTCCTGGGGCTGGCGCATTAGTGTCCGCTCGACTTCGCTATTGTCGATAGCCGGCGGCCAACGACCGCGGGGAGTTTATGGTGGATAGCCGGCGGTCAACTTTGCGCCGGGACTCCCGGCAGCAAGTTTGCTGCCGGCTATTCCTATTCCACCCGGAAGCCGATCGAGACCGTCACCTGGTACTGGCGGATCTTCCCGTCCGCGACGCTGCCCCGCTGCTCGACGACCTCGAACCAGCTTATGTTCCGCAGCGTCTCGGTGGCCTTGGCAATGGCGTTGGCCGTCGCCTCGCTAAACGAGTTGGGCGAGGTCCCCACGAGTTGAATCTTCTTGAATACCGGGTCTGCCACGGTCACAATCCTTTCTGGGATCGAGGTCGCCAAAGTCGCCGCAGGCCGCCGCGGGCCCTGCCCTGGACGTCTCCCCCAGTGTAGGCGGCCGGGGGGAAAAGGCAAGGGTGCCCCGCAGCTCGTACCACAAGGAGCCGTACCGTGCGAAAAACCACCTGCATCGCCATCCTGCTCACGCTTGTCGCCGGCGCCCTGTCCGCGGCCGGTGCTGCCGAATACCGGGTCACCGAGAGCGAAGACCTCCTGACTATCGTCACCCCGCAACTCGAAGCCGCGGTGCGCACCCGGGGCTACACCAGCGGCGTCGCGGCCGGGTCGCTGTTGGACAAAAAGACGGGGTTCCGCGACGCCGGCTTCGGCCTGGACATTGTCGACTGGATCATGGAGCCCGGCACCGACACGGCCTATCGGGACAAGCTCGAACCGGGGTTGGCCTACCACTTCGGCGACCTGGTCCACGGCCAGCGGGCCAAGCGCTCGATCGAGGGGCCGCAGATCTGCACCCAGGCCAAAGCGCTCGAACCCGCCGTGGTCCGCGGCGAGGGCTTCGTGGCCGTGCGCCAGAGCTTCCAGTACCGCACTGCCGCGCCCGGCCGTCGGGTCGGCTCGGTGTGGACACAGTGGCTCGTCTTTCCCGTGGGCAAGCGCTACTTCATCTCCATGGACCGGATCGACGCGGTCAACTCCAGCGAGGGGATGTTCCTGCGCGTGGACATGCCGGGCCACATCCGCCACCAGCGAGGCGACACCTTCAGCGAGATCTACCTGAGCTACCACGGGCAAATCCCCGCAAACGAGTTCTTCGAGGACTTTGCGCCCGACGCGCGGTTTCACTACCTTCGCGGGCGCGGCGAAGTGCCCGAGCGCCTGATCCGCGCCTACCGGCTCCGCGATCCGAAGACGGGTGGCGAGGGCCCCTGGCTGGCCGGGATGACGCTCGACCCGAGCGTGGTCTACGAGGCGTGGTGCCACCAGCGGGGCTACGTCTGCATGATCGAAGAGTTCGGCGGCTTTCCGGTCAAGGCCGGCGAGTCGCTGAGCGCGGCGTTCATCGTGGGCTACTTCGACTCGATCGAGGAGATGAACGAGGTCTACGACCGGCACAAGGGCAACCGCGGGCTGGTGGTTTCGCCCAAGGGGTGGAAGCTCGTCGAAAAGGCGCCGGACGCCGAGACGGTGCTGGACCCCGCGTTCGGCGTGAAGAAGGTCGCCGAGGGCTGCAAGTTCACCGAGGGCCCGGCCGTCGACGCCCACGGCACCCTGTTCTTCTCCGACGGCCCGAACGACCGCATCATGCGGCTTTCCAAGGACGGCAAGCTGGCGGTCTTTCGCCAACCGTGCGGCCGGGCCAACGGGCTGATGTTCGACCAGGAGGGCCGGCTGGTGTGGTGCCAGTCGGCCGGCGAAGGGGGCGGCCGGGCCGTCGTGCGGCTCGAGAAGGACGGCAGCCTGACCACGCTCGCCGACCAGTTCGAGGGCAAACCCTTCATCGCGCCGAACGACCTGGCGATCGACCGCCGGGGACGCATCTTCTTCACCGACCCCTACTTCCGCGGCGAGAGGTCGCAGCCAGCCAGCGGCGTGTATCGCATCGACGGCCCGGGCAAGGTCGCCATGGTGATTTCCAACCTGCTGAAGCCCAACGGCATCCTGGTCACGGCGGACGGCCGGTACCTCTACGTCTCCGACCGGGGCACGCAGCAATTGCGCCGCTACCGGCTTACCGACGACGGCGGCATCGCGGCGGACGGGTTCATCTACGATTTCTCGCCCGACCGCGGGATCGACGGGATGTGGCTCGACGTGCATGGGAACATCTACGGCGCGGCCGGGCTCGGCGAGACGACCGGACTGTTCGTGATCAACCCGGCCGGGCGCCTGCTGGCCCACCAGCCGCTGCCGGAGATGGCCACCAACGTCACGTTCGGCGGGCCCGACATGCAGACGATCTACGTCACCGCGGGCGGGAACGTTTACGCCATGCGAGGGCTGATCCCCGGCGCGCGGCTGCCGGACGCCCCGCGCCACTGAAGAGCGATCCGATGAGTTCGTAGTGACCGCATTCATGCGGTCCCCAGACAGCCCAAGGCGCCTTTCCGCAGCAACACGCAATCAATGCAGCAAGGCCCGATGAATCGGGCCACTACAAACACTCGTCAGACAGAGCTTGGAGAACCACTCATGACCGCAACGAATCGCCGAGGGTTTCTTCGCCACGCCGCGGCTGCCGCGGCCGCCGTGGCCGGCACCGGGTTGAGCGGGCTCGCCGCGCCGGCTGCAAACGGCCGCAAACGCAAGTTCACCATGGACCTCGTGCCCGGGGCCATCGGGGTCCGGGCCGACCTGCGCGAGGCCATCCGCCTGGCCGCTGCGCACGGCTTTGAGTCAGTGGCCCCCTCGCCGGGGTTCCTGGCCGGCCTTTCCGACGAGGAGTTGGCCGAGCTCACGGCCGACATGAAGGCCAAGGGGCTCGTCTGGGGATCGGCCGGTCTGCCGGTGAACTTCCGCGGCGACGAGGAGAAGTTCCGCGAGGGGCTCGCCCGACTGCCCGAGACGGCCGCGGCGCTGAAGCGGGCCGGGGCCTGCCGCGTGAGCACCTGGATCTCGCCCCGCCACGACGAACTGACGTACGTGGCCAACTTCCGGCTCCACGCCCGGCGCCTCCGCGAGGTCGCCAAGGTGCTCGGGGAGCACGGGCAACGCCTGGGGCTGGAGTACGTGGGCACCAAGACCCTGTGGACCGGCGGGCGTTACCCCTTCATTCACACCATGGCCGAGATGAAGGACCTGATCGCCGAGATCGGGCGCGACAACGTGGGCTTCGTGCTCGACTCCTGGCACTGGTACACCGCCGGTGACACCGAGGCCGATCTGCTCTCGCTTCGCAACGAGGACGTGGTGGCCTGTGACCTGAACGACGCCCCGGCCGGTGTGCCGGTCGAGGAGCAGATCGACGGTCGCCGCGAGCTGCCCGCGGACACGGGCGTGATCGACCTCGGGACGTTCCTCGGCGCCCTGGTCAAGATCGGCTACGACGGGCCGGTGCGGGCCGAGCCGTTCAATCAGAAGCTCAACGCCATGGAGAACGAGCCGGCCGTGGCCGCCACGGCGGCGGCGATGAAGAAGGCGTTCGCGCTGGTCGAGTAGCTTGTCGCTTGTTCACCGCCGGGACAGCTACGAGCTTTGCACTCGCAGAGAGGCGGAATCACCGACGTTCTCCCCTTTGCAGGAGCGGCAGCCGTGAAACATCCGATGTCCCGGGCCGTTGCGGTGTTGTTGGGCATTGCCGTATCGGTCTCTTTCGGTTGCGCCGATGCCGTTCAAGACGCGGACCCCCCCGGCCCGCCGGAAAAACCACCTGTGGAAGACGAATTCGCGTCACAACCTCAAGCGATCTCGGAAGACGAGACGGCAGCCGTCGCCGCACTGCGGAGGCTCGGGGCCTCCGTGGACCAGGACCCCGACGGGGCGTGGCACGTGCTGAGTGAAGACATGGAAGGAACGAAGGACGTCGACGATTCGTGGCTCGTACACCTCACTGCACTGAAGAACCTCAAGACTCTCAAACTCTGGAGCACGGCAATCACCGACGCCGGACTCGCAACCATTGGGCAATTGGACGACCTCGAGCAACTGCGCCTTTACGATTGCAGCAAAGTGAGCGGCGCGGGACTGATACACCTTCGAGGGCTAATGAACCTCTCGTCGCTGGACGTTGAGAAGACGAATGTGGACGGTGACGGGCTGAAAGACCTTCGCGGGCTGCCGAACCTCAGGTCCTTGAACCTCCTGGAAACCAGGGTGGACGACGACGGCCTCGTTCATCTCGAAGGGCTGAAGCAGCTCAGGTCCCTTAGACTGGATTGCACGCGAATCACCGACGCGGGCCTGGTGCATTTGAAGCCCTTGTCGCACCTCGAATTCCTGCACCTGGAAGCCCCCTTGTTGCCCTACGAGCCGGGGAGAGATCATTTCTACGGCCCGAGCAAGATCGGCGATGCCGGGCTGGCACACCTCGTCGGCCTCCCGAGGCTTCGGGTGTTGAACCTGGAACACGCCAACGCCACGGACGCCGGGATCGAGCATCTCTCGCGGCTGACCGGGTTGGAGATTCTCGTACTGAACCGCGAGAACCTCAGCCGCGAAGGGTTGGAGAGGCTCCAGAAGCGCCTCCCACAGTGCGAAATTCACGATTCGATGACCGACGATGACGGGAACTTGATTCCGGGCTCCTTCTACTACTGAGCGGCTGGCCGACACCCTGCGGCAGAGGAAACCCGCTTGACGCGAAGGTCGGGCCCGGCTAATGTACGCTGCCCTTTCGGGCCCGGCCAACGCGAGAAGGAGGGCCCCCCGTACGGGAGGGGGGTATCAGGGCCCGGCTTCCGCCGGCGGTTTGCCACGGATGGCCTTCACCGACTTAAGCTACGCGATCTTCCTGCCCGCGGTCTTCGTCCTTTACTGGGCCGTGCGCTACAAGACCGCGCAGAACCTGGTGCTCCTGGGCGCCAGCTACCTGTTCTACGGGTTCGTCCACCCGTGGTTCTGCCTGCTGATCGCCACGTCGACGGTCGTCGACTACCTCTGCGGGCTGTTCTTGGACCGGCCGGAGCGTCGCCCGGGCTTTCGCAAAGGGGTGCTCGCGGCCAGCCTGGTCGTCAACCTCGGCATGTTGGGGGTGTTCAAGTACTTCAACTTCTTTGCCGAGAACGTCGGGGCGTTGGCCGCGGCCGTGGGCGTGCGGGCCGACCCGTTGTTGCTGTCCGTCGTGCTGCCGGTGGGCATCTCGTTCTACACGTTCCAGACGCTCAGCTACACGATAGACATCTACCGCGGCCAAATGCGGGCGAGGCGCAACCCGATCGACTTCGCGGTGTTCGTGTCCTGCTTCCCGCAACTCGTGGCCGGGCCGATCGAGCGGGCCCGGCGCTTCCTGCCGCAGATCGAGACGCCACGCCGCTGGCAGTGGGAGCGGCTCTTCGCGGCCGTGCCGCTGTTGATCCTGGGCTTCTTCAAGAAGCTGGTGGTGGCCGACAACCTGGCCGGGTTCGTCGAGCAGGTCTACATGCTCCGCGAGCCGTCGGCCTACGTGCTGCTGGCCGGCACGGTGGGGTTTGCCATCCAGATATTGGCCGACTTCTCGGCGTATACCGACATTGCCCGGGGCTCGGCCCGGCTGCTGGGGTTCGAACTGGTCGAGAACTTCAACGCCCCCTATCTTGCCGTTTCTCCCTCGGACTTCTGGCGACGCTGGCACATCTCGCTCTCCACCTGGATACGCGATTACCTCTACATCCCCTTGGGCGGCTCGCGCGTGGAAAGCCGCTGGCGCCACGCCTGGGTGCTGATCGTCACCTTCGCGCTCTGCGGGCTGTGGCACGGCGCACAGTGGCACTTTGTCGCCTGGGGGCTATTTCACGCCCTGCTCTTGGTGATCTACCACCAGTTGGGCTTTGGCGGGCGATGGCGGCCCGAGGGCGTGCTGCACTTGGCGGCAAGCTGGGGCGTGATGACGTTCTTGACCCTGGCCGGCTGGACGCTCTTTCGCGCCACGAGCCTGGGTTGGCTGGCCGGCGCGGTGACGCACGGGCGCCTGGGCCTCGGCGGCGACGACCTCTACGTGGGCACGCTGATCCTGGGCTACTGCCTGGTCTACACGCTGCCCTGGCTGCTCTACGCCGTGGTGCAGCGGTTCTGGGCCCACCTGTACTGGAACCGCGTGGTCTATCATTGGCTGCTGTTGAGCCTGATCGTGCTCTTGGCCAACCGGGACCCGGAGGCGTTTATCTACTTTCAGTTTTAGGAGCGTTGCTTTGTTTAGCGCCGCGCCCACGCGGCGGGGTCCCGGCGTGGACGCCGCGGCTAAGCGTGCGTCGAGCGAACCATGAGCTTCCACCAGCCCGAGCGACTGCGAACCTGCGTGATCGGCCACGCCGCGATTGCGGCCGTGTTCGTGGCGGGGTTCTACGTCCTGTTCGTGCGGTCGGGGAGCACGGGGAGGGACATTGCGGCCCGCCGTGCGGCCATCGAGCAGCAGCGGCCCGACCTCGTGTTGGTGGGCAACTCGCTCTTGAAGGCGGCGGTCGACGCCGAGCGGCTCGGCGAACTGACGGGCCTGCGCACCGTCAAGGCCTGTTCCGACGGCTCGGCTTCGCTCTGGTGGTACCTGTACGTGAAAAACGTGGCCGCGCAGACCGAGCACCGGCCGAAGTACGTGGGCATCCTGTTCCGCGACGCTTTCCTCACCGAGCCGGCCTTCCGTGTGACGGGCATGTACCAGAAACCGATCCGCCGGCTGATGACCGACGACGAGCCGCTGGCCGAGCAGCTCAGCTACGCCGGGGCGGGCGTGGACCACGTCAACTCGCCGCTTTCCTGGGTCCCGCGCGAGGCGCGAAACTGGCTGAACTACAAGATCGAGAAGCGGGTCGAGGACCTGCTCGACGTGCGGCGGGGCCAGGGCCGGCCGGCGCTGAAGAGGGTCTTCGCCCAGGAGAACATGACGGCCGGGCTCTACGACGAGTTCCAGCTCGGCTACGAGGACCAAAGCGACCCGGCCGGCTACGACTTCGACGCCCGGGTGCAGGCATCCTACCTGCCGCACATCCTGCGGATGCTCGTGGACCGCGACATCACGCCGGTGTTCATCCGCGCCAAGCGCCGGCGCGACCTCGAGCCGGGCGCCGAGCCGCCGGAGCTTGCGGAGTACGTCGCCAGACTCCGCCGCTACGTCACCGAGCGCGGGGCCCTGTGGATCGACTTCACGCACGACGCGCGGCTCAAGCCGGAGCACTTCGGCGCCGGCGATCACCTCACCCGGACCGACGGCCGACGGCAGTTCATGCAGATCCTCGCGGCGGAGCTGACGCCGATGGTGGCGGGGCGGAGGGCTTCGGCGCTTCGGTGACTGAATGACTTCCGGAGCTAGGCATTGTCGGAAAAGTCGGGAACGGGGTGCCATGGGCGGCTTGTCCGCCCTTGGACACCGGGATTCGGCAGGGGCAGGCAAGCTGCCCCTGGCACTCACGGCCGTTTTTCGACAAAGCCTAGTGCGTGGTAGCCGGCGTGAGGCTTTTCGGCAGCACGGCGGGCAGCTCGAGGGTGAAGCGGGCGCCGCGCCCCACCTCGCTGTCCACGTCGACCCGGCCCCCGTGCTCGCCCAGGATCTTCTGGCTTACGGGCAGGCCCAGGCCCGTGCCCCGCGCCCCCTTCGAGGAGACGAAGGGGCTGAAGAGCGTCTCGATCTGGTCCGGGGGGATGCCCGGCCCGTTGTCTTCGACGAGGATCCGAGCCGTGTCCTCCTCGGCCGGGTACTCCGAGCGAACTTGTACGCTGCCTCCCTCTTCGTTCTCGGCGGCCGCGTCCAGGGCGTTGGTCACCACGTTGAGCACGGCCCGGTGGATCGCTTCGGGGTCGAAGACCAAATCGGGCATGGGATCGGCCGGGCGCCAGCGGAGCTCGACGCCCTGCTCGTCGGCCCGGACGAGCATCAGCTCGATCACGTCGGCCACGACCTGGTTGAGGTTGGCCACGCTTAGGTCCGGCTCCCGCTCCTTGCTGAAGGTGAGCATGTCCATCACCAGCGAGGAGATCTTGGTCTGGTTCTTCTCGACGATCTTCCAGCCCTTGTCGACCACCGACTCGTCGTGGTCCTTCAATCCCATCTCGATCAGGTAGCTGCCGCCGCGGATCCCCTGGAGGATGTTCTTGATGTGGTGCGAAAGGGTGGCCACGGTCTGGCCCACGGCCGCCAGGCGCTCGGCCTGGACCATGGCCGAGTAGTAGCGTGTATCCTCGACGGCCAGGGCCGCCTGGTGCCCGATCGCCACCATCAGCTTCAAGTGGTCCTCGCTGAACTTCGGCGCCCCGCCGTGCCGTATCACTTCCTCGGCCGGGGTCGAGGTGTCGATGTAGATCACGCCCACCATGTCGTAGCGCCCCTGCATGGGCACGCAGATCGCCTCGCGCACGCCGGTGCTGACGATGCTCGCGGCCGGGCTGAAGCGGTCGTCGCGCCGGGCGTCGCTGGTCAACACCCCCTCCTTGCGGTTCGTGACGTAGTCGAGGATCGTCGAGCTGAGCTGGATCTTCTCGTCGCGGCTTATGCCCTCGCGGGTCCGACGCACCTTGGGCAGCAGCTTCCCCTCGGGCGGCTCGACGAGCAGGATGCAGCCCCGGTCGGCCTCGACCCACTCGAAAATCAGCTCCATGATCCGGTTCAGGAGCTGATCGATGTCCAGCGTGTGGCTTACGGCCAGGGCGGTGCGGTACATCACCTGGAGGTTGCTGCGGGCCCGGGCCAGCCAGGAGTTTTGCGGAAAGGCCGCGTCGAAGTCGAAGATCCGGCTCCCCTCCTCCTGGGAGACGGAGTGGATGATGTGCGACTGGTGCTCGTCGGGCACCGTGGCCCCGATGTCGACCGAGGCGGCCAAGTCCTCGTCGGGCTCCTCGGCCGGGCCGGTGTAGAGCAGCAGCGTGCCGCCGAGCTGGATCTGGTCGCCGCTGGAAAGCTGCTGCTCGCCCACCCGCCGGCCGTTGACGTACGTGCCGTTCGAGCTGTCGAGGTCCTCGACGAGGAACCCCTGGCCGTGGGGGCGGAGCCGGGCGTGGTGGCGCGAGACCTCGGTGTCGTGGAGCTGCAAGTCGCTCGCCGAGTCGCGCCCCAGCCGCACGGGCCGCTGACCCAGCTCGAAGCGAGTCCCCTGGTCGTTGCCGCGAATGACGAACAGCGAAGACACGGCCCGCCCCCCAAGAAGTGCCGGCCAGCCCGCCGGCCGGCCCCGCCCGTGGCGTCAGGCGACCTCGGCCCGCGATGCCACCGGGCGCAAAAGCAACTCTTCGATTTTACGGATCAGGGGGGCGTAGTGATAGGGCTTGGAGACGAACTCTCCCTCCGAAAGCGGGGGGCCGCTCCGCCGGGCCGTGCCCAACAGCACCAATGGGGCCCGATCGGACCGAGATTGATCGGCAAAACCCGCCGAGAGCCCCTGGTCCTCCCCGGCTCCGTCGACCAGCTCGAGGTCGAGCACGATCAGGTCCGGGTGGTGCTCGCGGGCCAAACGCAGGCCCTGCGGGGCCCCGGCCGCCGAGAGCGTGCGCAACCCGCGACGCCCCAGCACGGTCGCCAGCACCTCGCGGGTCTCCTCCGAACGGTCGACGATCAGAACACTCTTCGGCTGGTTCAAGCGTGGACCCTCCCTGGTCGATTTCGGGCCGGATGTCCTTGACCGAGTAGCATAGCCGTCTCGCTCCGCGAGACGCTCGTCCATCTCGCTTCGGCGAGATGGCTACTGCGGGCCGCGAAGCATAGCGACAGGCCCCGACCGTGTCAAAGCGAGTTCAGTGGGGCAGGCATCCCCGCCTGCCAAGACCGCAGCGAGCTTCCTTCTCCAATCCGGCTTCGGCAGGCAAGGATGCCTGCCCCACTTCACTTGACCCGGCCCCGACCAGGGAGAACAATGGAGCGATTGCGGCCACGCCCCATTTCCCCCAGTTTCCCGCCTAGGAGCTTCTCATGGCAACGAAACCGGGACCAGGTTCGTTTTGTGCCAAGCACCGCTCGGGCTATGCCGGAAAGATGAACCTGGTCCGCTTTTTGTTGGCCGCGCTCTTCTGCACTTGCGCGGCCCGGGCCGCCGAAGAGGACCACGCCGCCATCGAGGCCCGGCTGTCCGCCGACGCCGGGTACCTCGCCTCCGACGAGTTGGAGGGCCGCGGCCTGGGCACCAAGGGCATCGACCTGGCGGCCGACTACATCGCCGAGCAGTTCGCCCAGGCCGGACTCAAGACCGAGCTGTTCGAGGGCTCGCCTTTCCAGACCCTCCCTGTGACCACCAAGGCCGAGCCGGGCAAGGACAACCGGCTGGCGCTGTTCGGCCCGGCCGGCGAGGACGGCAAACCGCCCGCGCCGATCGAGTTGAAGTCGGGCAAGGACTTCATGCCCATGTCGGCCAGCGGCTCGGGCGATCTCGACGCGCCGCTGGTCTTCGTCGGCTACGGCATCTCCGCCGAGGACAAGGGCTACGACGACTACGCCGGTGTGGACGTCAAGGGCAAGGCCGTGATCGTCTTGCGCCACGAGCCGCAGCAGGAAGACCCCGAGAGCGTCTTCGACGGCAAGAAGAACTCGGCCCACGCCCCCTTTGAGCGCAAGATATCCAACGCCTATCAGCACGGGGCGGCGGCGGTGATCTTCTGCACCGACGAGCTGGACCTCGAGCGGACCCTCCAAACCCGGTATGTCCGCTGGAAGGCGGCCCTGGGGAAGCTCACCACCGAGGCGGCCGGCATCCAAGAGACCAAGGACCCCGACCGCAAGAAGATCGACGAGCAGCGCCGGCGGATCGACAAGCTGGTGGCCGAAGTGCAGCGGTGGGGCAAGCAGCTTGCCGGAAAGTATGACCCGGTGCTCCCCTTCGGATCGACCGGCCCCGGTTCGCCCCGCGACTTTCCCGTAGTGCACTGCCGGCGCGAGCCGCTGGAGAAGGTGGTCCGGGCGGCGCTGGAAACGGACCTGGCCACGCTGGAGAAGCAGATCGACGAGGGCCCCACCCCGCACAGCCGCGAGCTGGGCGGCTGGCGGGTCACCGGCCGGGTCGAGGTCGAGCGAAAGACCGCCGAGGCCAAGAACGTCGTGGCCTACTTGCCCGGCCAAGGGCCCCTGGCCGAGGAAACCCTGGTGATCGGCGCCCACTACGACCACCTCGGCTACGGGGGGCACGGCTCGCTGGAGCCGAAGAAGGAGGCCATCCACAACGGGGCCGACGACAACGCCTCGGGCGTGACCGGCATCATCGAGATCGCCCGGCAAATGGCCGCTCACCCCGCCGAGGGTCCCCGCCGCCGCGTGGTGTTCGTGGCCTTTACGGGCGAAGAGCGGGGGCTCTTGGGCAGCGCCCGCTACGTGCGCGAGCCGCCCTACCCGACCGAATCGACCGTGGCCATGATCAACCTCGACATGATCGGCCGGCTGAGGGACGACAAGCTGATCGTGATGGGCAGCGGCACGGCCAAGCGGTTCGACGAGCTGCTCGACGCGGCCGCCGAGGGGTCGGGGCTGACACTGGCCAAGCGGCCTGGCGGCTTCGGCCCCAGCGACCAGGCATCGTTCTACGCCAAGAAGATCCCGGTGCTGCACTTCTTTACCGGCACGCACAAGGACTACCACCGGCCGAGCGACGATTTCGAGCTCCTGAACGTGCCCGGGATGCGGCGGGTCGTGCAGCTCGTGATCACGGTCGCCACCGCCTTGGCCACCGAGGAGCCCCGGCCGGAGTACGTGGCCGTGACGATGCCCGTGATCCGCCAGGACGGCAAACGCCCCTACTTGGGCACGATTCCCGACTTCGGGGGCGAAGGGAAGGGCTACGTGATCAGCGGGGTGGCCGAAGGGGGCCCGGCCGCACAGGCCGGACTCAAGGGGGGCGACGCCATCATCCAGTTCGGCGAGAGCAAGATAGGCGGCCTGGTCGACATCGACGCGGCCCTGCGCAAACACCACGCGGGGGACCGGGTGCGGACCGTAGTCCTTCGGGGGGGCAAGGAGATGACCTTCGAGATCACGCTCGACCCCCCGCGGTGAGTTTCCGATAAACCCAAGAACCACGTCGGTCCCGGTCTCGTAGGGACACGAGTAAGTGTTTTTTCCTCGGTTCTTGGATTTCTTGGCCGGAAGGTTCGTAGTGACCGCATTCATGCGGTCTTTGGCAGCCCCAGGCCGGCTTTGCCGAGCAAGACCCGATGAATCGGGTCACTACGAACGCTTTCCAAACAGTTTCCAAGGGCGGGGGATACCGATATCACCGGGGTCCTCGGGTTTTGTCGAGACGGGGGGGCCGGGGGAGTTGCCATCGGGGGAGTAGGCCGAAGCGCAACCTCTTACTACCACACGAGTTGCGATTTGAGCCCGCCTGCCGATTATCTGGCCTTTACCCGGACGCCCCTTGTCGGCAGAATACCGCCTCCCTGAGGACCCTCAGGAAACGTGGGGTCAGGTCTTGACTTGTAACTTCTCAGCGGGTCCCGCTCTTGCACGCGATCGCCGGTAGGAAAAGTTACAAGTCAAGACCTGACCCCCCCTTACCCCAGGTCACGGACGACCGACCCAGCAGCAAGGAGTGCTGAACGTGAAGAAGACCGCTCTTATGGCCGCAACGGCCGCCGTGGTGCTCGCAGGCACCCTGATCTCTCGCCCGGCCCACGCTCAGGCGACGGCCCGGGCCCCCCAGGCCACCCCGCAGATCGTCCTGTTGGACGTCAGTGCCGTCTTTAAGAACCATCGCCGGATGCAGGCGATGATGGACGACATGAAGAAGGACGTCGAGCGGGCCGAGCAGGAGGTCAAGACCCAACGCGACGCCATCCGGAACCTGGCCGAGCGCCTGAAGGACTTCCGCAGCGGCACGGCCGAGTACCGGGCCATCGAGGAGGAGCTGACCCAGAAGCAGGCCGACCTGAGCGTCCGGGTCCAGCTCCAGAAGAAGGAGTTTCTGCAGCGCGAGGCCAAGATTTTCTACACCGTCTACCAGGAAATCCAGCAAGAATTGGCCTACTACGCCTCGGCCACCGGGGTGACGATGGTCATGCGGACCAGCACCGAACAGCCCGACGTAGAAAACCCCCAAGAGGTGCTGGCCTATCTGAACCGCGACGTGGTTTGGAACGCCCGGCAGATCGACATCACCAACTACATCATCGATCGGCTCAACAAGCGTTACGGCCCCGCCCAGCAAACGACGCAGAGCGGAAACACCGTCGCGCCCGGCGGCACCGCGTCGCGTCCGGGCGTCTACGTTCCCCCGCGCAAGTAGGGCGCAGCCCCGGCGGGGCCGCGTCACCCCGGCCACGGACGGCCGCGGCGCGGCTTTCGGGAACTCCCTGTACTGGTCAAGGATGACGGGCTTCTGCGGATGGTGCCCTTACGCAAGCAGCAAACGATAGCCGGCGCGGCAGTGGTCGAGGGGATCGGCTACTGGACGGGTCGCGACGTGCGGGTGGAGTTCCGTCCGGCGCCGCCCGAGACCGGCATCGTCTTCGTGCGTGAGGACCTGCCCGGCCGGCCTCAGATTCCCGCCACCGTGGCCTACTGCACGGACACGCCGCTTCGGACCACGCTGCGCTGCGGCGGCGCGGGGGTCGACATGATCGAGCACGTCATGGCGGCCCTGGCCGGGCTGCGCATCGACAACTGCTTCGTCCACGTCGACGAGCAGGAGATGCCCGGCT
>Ga0180437_10004351_pt1 | contig 20232 bp, 11 predicted proteins | sample SS_ome_4_FD_132410 | JGI IMG/M metagenome (GOLD analysis project Ga0180437, IMG submission 132410) | Hypersaline lake sediment archaeal communities from the Salton Sea, California, USA - SS_3_D_1 metaG | ecosystem: Environmental > Aquatic > Non-marine Saline and Alkaline > Hypersaline >... | reverse complement strand
GACGGGCGGATCAAGCCGGACCTGGTCGCGCCGGGCACGAACGTCATATCGACCGCACCGCAGCACAGTGAGTTCCAGATCATCGAGTTCTCGATGCCCTCCGGCCCGCCCACGGCCGGGGAGTTCACGCTGACGTTCGATGGCCGAACGACCGATCCGATCCCCTATAACGCCGGTCCGGGCAAGGTGTCCGACGCACTGGCTGCCCTGACCCCCCCCGTGTCCGTCGAGGCCACCGGAGGCCCTCTCCCGGAGAAGCCGATCCAAGTGGAATTCATATACTCATACGCCTTCACCAACGTGCCCGGGATGACGTCCTCAGACATCGGCATAGACAACAACGCATCCTCCAACGTCTGGACGTTCGAGGACGGTGGGGACTACAACAGCTACATGCTGATGAGCGGGACATCGGTGGCGACCCCGGTGGTCACCGGCACGGTCGCGCTGATGCTACAGGCCTGGAACGAGACGTACTACCCGGACGAGACGGATGTGGACGAGATCCCCCCTCCGCTGCCCTCCACGCTGCGGGCCGTGCTGATCCAGACGGCGGACGACATCGTCGACTCCAACGTCCGCAGGACGGAGTGTGCCGACGTGGACAACGGCCAGGGCTACGCGGCGGCCACTCCGGGGCCGGATTTCGCTACCGGCTGGGGAATGCTCAACGCCGCCGCCGCCGTCGAGCTGCTGTTGGATCATCGGATGGTCGAAGGCCGGCCGGAGCCCAACCAGATCGAGGTCGGCGCGGTGAACCAGGGGCAGGTCAAGGAGTACGAGTTCGTCGTCACCGACGAGGTGCTTCCGGACAGCGGCGAGCTCCGCGTGACGCTGGCCTGGGACGACCTCGAGGTGAACCCCCTCTCCGAACTCTACTCCGATCTCGAGCTGCTCCCCCACGAAACTCGGCAGTTGCTCAAGCCAGCGCATAGCGACCTCGACCTGGAACTGGTCGACCCCAACGGGGTTGTCCATTACCCCTGGCAGCTTGGCCAGATCATCATGGATGCCGACGGCCATATACTGGAAAAGGACGAGCAGCCTCCCGGCACGGAGATCCAGGTCAGGATTCCCATCACGCCGACAGACGACCCGGAGTCGGTCCCGGACGACGTTCCCGCCAGCGCCCTGACCGGAAACGGCGCGTGGTATGCCCTTCCTGGCAAGGACCACCTCAACAACGTCGAGCAGGTGGTCGTGGAGGATCCGGTGACCGGACACTGGAAGGCCCGCGTGATCGGCTTCGACATCCCCCGCGCGCACCTGGACCAGCAGGACTTCTCCCTGGTGGGCATGCCGTACCCCGACCTGGCCGAGCTGGAGGTCTACACCACGCACCCGGCCCCGATGTCCGGCTTCGGCGTGCCCATGAACTTCACCTGGCACCTGGAGAACAGCGGGGCCCTTTCCACCGGCGAGACCGGAGAGACCTTCGACTACCGGATCTGGCTGTCGAAGGACTTCTATCTGGATGAGACCGGCCCGGACGCGGACATTGAGCTGACCGACGACAACGCCCCTGAGATGAGTTTGGGGCCGTTGGCCGCCGGGGCCGCGATCGATCCCGATCCCACCAGCTGCGTTACAATCGAGCAGGAGCAGGCGGATTCGCTCTACGGCTGGCCCGAGGATGAGGACATGTCGTTCGAGGAATTCCGCGAGAAGGACCCGTTCATCCTCATCGAGGTGGATTCCGGCGACGACGTCCTCGAGCACAACGAGTTCAACGTCGCCGTGGCGCATCTCGCCCGCCCGGCCGACGTGATCCTGGTCCTGGACCGCAGCGGCAGCATGGTCGGCCACGTCCCCGTCTCCGGCCACGCGACCACGAAGATGGTGCCCAAGATGGTCCTCCTGCGGGAATCGGTGAGGCTGTTCCTGGATCTGATGCGGGTAGACGAGGACGACCAACTGGCCATCATGAGCTTCAACGACAGCAGCACGATCGACTTCGGAATGGTAGAACTGACCACGGACAACTTCGACGACGCCTGGGGTGTCCCGGGCAGCCTCGATCCAGACGGCGAGACGAACATCTACGACACGTTGTTCGACGCGTTTGCCGAGATGGCTTCCGGCGCCGTGGAGGACCATCGTCACGTCCTGGTCTTCTTCTCCGACGGCATGCAGACCACCAGCTTCGATCCCATGGCGTTTACGTTGGCCCTGGTTGGTTTCATCGGCCTGGACACTCACATGTTCTCCGTGGGCTTCGGCACCGAGGGCGGCGGCGACCACACCGGGATCGACATCGACGTGCTTCAGCAGCTCACGAACGCCGGCGAGACGGGCTTCTTCCACGTCACCGACCAGGCGTCGGGCCTGGACAAGTTCTTCGTCGAGGCCCTGGGCGGGGCCATGGAACTCCAGGTCCTGGAAGACCCGACGGGCGAGCTGGCCTCCGGGCAGAGCGACACGGTGGGGATCCAGGTCACCGAGCAGGAAGCCAGCGTGCGGTTCGTCCTGACGTGGGACGATCCCGACTTGGGCCTGGACCTGGCCGTGCGGACGCCGTCGGGGCTGGAGATCGGCGAGGACAACCACACCACGTTTGGCAGCCGCGTCTCCATGGTCGAGGGCGAATCGTACGAGATCATCACCGTGTATCTGCCGGTCGCCGTGGGGGCGGCGGAGGACTGGCAGGGGACCTGGGAGATGGTCATCAGCAACCCGGCCTCGACGGCGGCGGTGGAGTACACGGCCTCGGCGCTGGCCTACTCGACGATCCGCGCGGGCCTGGAGGCGCCGGACCCGGCCGCGAGCGGGGGCACGGGCTCGAGCTACGAGCCCGGCCAGGAGATCTCCCTGGTCGGCTGGGCGCGCCAGCGCGGCGGCGAGCCCGCCTGCGCGGTGGCGGCGACCGTGACGCCCAACGTACCGCTGGTCGGCCTGTCGGACCTGCTGGCGTCGGCGGGGATCACGGCAGCGGAGCTGGCGGCCATTCCCACAACGATCAACGGCGAGACGATCAGCGACCGGGAGCGGATGTATCTGGCCCTGCTGGCGCGCGTGGGGGGAGGCGACCTGCTGCCGCGGGCCGACCTGGACCCGTTCGAGCTGACCAGCGGCGAGTGCGGCGAGGTCTCCGGCACGTTCCTCGGCACGGAGACGGAGGGAGCCTACGAGCTGCTCGTGCAGTTTGAGGGCCTCGCCGAGGACTGCCAGGAGTTCCGGCGCGAGGATAAGCACTCCGCGGCTGTCGTCCCCACCGCGGCCGCGGGCAGGACGGACGTCAACCCCACGAGGCAGGGCCAGGGCGAGGTCGGCGTCACCGTGACACCGCAGGACACGGCCGGCGGGTTCATCGGGCCGGGCCGCACGGACATCACGATCGACGTCGATGAAGGCAAGTGGACGCCGACCGGCGAGGTGATCGACAACCTGGATGGCACTTACAGCCGAGGCTTCTCCGTCACCGAGTCCGGGCCGGCCACGGTCCGCGTCCAGATCGGCGAGGTGCAGCTTCCGGCCGAGGTCGTGGACACCGCCCTGCCGGTCCCGATCGGGCGTCAGCCGGCCGGCTGGAAGAACGACGGCGAGGCGACGGTCTCCGTCTACTTCAGCGCGGGCACGGACCCGGAGAGCCTCACGACGCCCACCCTCGTCAGCGGCGAGGTGAACTACCGGCCTGCCTCCTATGCCGTCTTCTCCGAGCCGGGGGCCGTGCGAATGGAGTTCACCGTCCCGGCGGGCTTGGCGGCCGGGGCCTACGACGTGCATCTGGGGGATCCGGCCAGCCTGACCCCCGCCGTCGAGGGCGTCTCGTTCCTGGTCGCCGGCGCCGGGCAGGAGTTCCCCGAAGCCGTCGAGGCTCTTGGCGGCGCCGTGGACGATCTGCTCTCGGCCGCCACGCGAGCCGAAGGGCTGGCGGCCGCGGGCGACGTTCTGCACGCCCTGCGCGAGGTCCCGACGGGGAACGTCCTGGACGGCGAGGGCCCGGCCCCCGACGTGTCCATCCGCCAGGCCGCCATCGAAGAGCTGCTCGGGCTGCTGGCCGCCGGAACAGGAGAGGCCCGGTCCCGCGATATCCCGGCCGTGCTGCGGGCCCTCAACGCCGCCAGGATCGACGCCCGGTACATCCCCGCCCCGCCTGCCGACACCCCGACCGGCGCACCGGTCGAGGTCCATCTCGGCAACGGCGTGAGAGTCGTGTTTGGCGACGTGCTCAGTTCCGGCCAGACCACGGCCGAGTTCCTCCAGGGGCCGAGCCACATCACCGGGCCGCACCGCGGCACGCCGCACGTGACCTGCCGTATCGCGACGACGGCCACCTATTCCGAGCCGGCAGGCGTGGAGGTGACGATCCAATACGACGAGGCGGACTTCGCCGATGAATCCCTGCTCAGAATCCTGCATCAGGAGGGCGGGCAGTGGGTCGACGTCACCGCCGGCCTGGACACTGCCGCCGACCGGATCCGGGCCCAGGTCGAGGCTCTTGGCGACTTCACGGTCATCTGCGAACTGCCGCTCGACTTCGGCGACGCGCCCAACACGTACGGAACCGTCAGGGCAGATAACGGCGCATACCACACGATCGGCGAGGGGCTCTTCCTGGGCGCCGCCGTCGATGCCGAGGGCAACGGCCAGGCTCACCCGGGCGCCCTGGGAGATGACCAGGACGCCGAAGGGGATGACGAGGACGGCGTGACCTTCCGGACGCCGCTGGTTCCCGGCCGATGGGCGGTCGTCGAGGTCGAGGCGTCCGCGGCAGGCCGGCTCGACGCCTGGATCGACTTCAACGGCGACGGCCAGTGGGCAGTGGAAGGTGACCGCATCTTCGCGAACGAGCCCGTCGAGCCGGGGCTCAACGTGTTGGTGTTCCCGGTTCCGGCGACGGCAACGCCGGAGGTCGAGACGTTCGCTCGCTTCCGTCTCAGCCAGGATGGAAGGCTCAGGCCCCGCGGCTGCGGCGGCTACGGTGAGGTCGAGGATCACCCCGTGACGATCGCCCCCACGTCGGTTCCCGCCGTGGAGGAGGTGATGGTCCGAGGCCGGGACTGGTCGCCGGAGTTCCTGACCTGGCTGGAGGTCGCCGGGCTTGGGGATGCTGTGCACGGCTATCGCGTCCCTGTCGGGTCAGCCGGGCAGCTTGTCCCCTTGCCGTGGGTCAACGTGGACCAGATCTCGATCCGTCTCAGTGAAGAGGTGCATCTCGGTCCCAGGAGCCTTGCACTGCTTGGAGGCGGGGACTACGTCCCAGAGAGCTTCAGGTACAGCGCACAGACCGGCGTGGCGACGTGGACGCTCTCCGAACCCCTTCAGGCCGAGTCGGTCTCTCTGAGACTGGCCGGCAACGTGGCCAGCCCGAGCGGGATCCCGATCGACGGGGAATGGACCGACGCGTTCAGCACGTATCCGTCCGGAGACGGCACGCCCGGCGGGGAGTTCACCTTCCGCCTCAACCTCCTTCCGGGCGATGTCGACTTGAGCGGCGAGGTCCGCAGCAGCGACACGATCAAGGTTCGGCGGAAGTCCAACACTGTGCCGGGCGACCCGGCCTACTCGTGCTACTACGACGTCGATGGCTCCGGCGATATCCGCTCCAGCGACACGATCAAAGTCCGGCGGCTGAGCAACACCGAGCTGCCGGCCGGGGAGCCAGTAATCCCGCCGTCGGCACCCCTTGGCCAGGCTGATGAGCCCATGCTGACCGCCGCGGCGACGGGCGATGGGGTCGTTGCGCCTCTGCCTTCCGCCGGTGGCCTTGCTTTTAAGGATGCCAAAGCAGAACGGGCGGAACGGGCGGCTGCTCTGCCTATTGATGAGCCCAAGCTTCGCACCGCCCCGGCTCGCAGGTTAACAGAGCTGCGCCCGCTCAGGAGGCGGATTGCTGGGTCTGCGGTCGCGGACATCGACGCAGTTCAGGCCGCGTGGCCCGATCTCAACATCGATGTGCTGAGAGCGATTCGGCCGCTGGAGCTTGGTCCATTGATCCGTTGACAACTGGCGACTGACAAGGGAGCTACGAGGTCGCGTTCGGTCAGGTGGCCCCGCTTGGCAGGACATTCCCCCAGCGCCCGTCGCGAGCCGTTCGGCGCCGAGATTGCCACCGCGAGCGGGCGGAGTATCGAACTTCCTCCAACAAGGGGGAGATACGGACAGGTCTGTCCGAGGGCTTTCTTCGTCTGACAGGACGAGCCGGGCGCTGTTCGATACCCGGCTCGACCTCCCCGCCGGGGTCTCGAAGCTGCGACCCGGTGGTCAGCGGCCGTCTGCTGTTGGGCGCGGCAGGATCAGGCGCCGGGGAACCGGGGGCAGCGTGTGGCGTCCAAAGCGCTGATGTGGGTCACATTGCAGAGGAGTGTCTGCCCAGGGAGAAGCGCAAGATGCGATCAGGATGGCGGATTGGCGGGATCGGGCTGGCGGCGTGCTCGATGATCTTGCAGGCTCGCGCACAGGCCGACGCGAAGCCCGCGCCTCGCGTCGTCTACGCCAACGATTTCGAGAAGAAGGCGGGGCCGCAGTGGTCCCACAGGAGCACGGACGTGACGCCCAAGGGCCGTCGGCGATTCCTCGGCCAGTTCGGCAACGACGAGGTCCGCCTGGCGCTGAAGCGGCTGGGGCCGCACCAGTACGTGCGCGTGTCCTTCGAGCTGTTCATCATCCACTCGTGGGACGGCGACACCCAGGAGGGCGACATCGGTCCGGACGTCTGGAGCTTCGGGATCGAGGGGGGCCCTCAACTGCTTCGCACGACGTTCTGCGAGCACCCGGTGGCCCCGAGCGGCAAGCAGACCTTCCCCGACGACTACCCCGGGCCCCAGCACGCCAGCCGGACCGGGGCCGCGGAGGTCGAGCAGTTGGGCTACAAATTCCCCGACAACCCGGATGCGCGCGACGCGGTGTATCGCCTGAGCTTCACGTTCCCGCACACGGCGGCCGACGTGACGGTGGTCTTCGCCGGCTCCGGCCTCCAGGCTCTGGCCGACGAGAGCTGGGGACTGGACAACGTCAGGGTGGAGTTGCTGGACGGGCCCGTCCGGCTCGAGGAGAAGCAGCTCGAGGCGCGGTGGGCGGCCCTCCAGGGCGACGATTCGGTCAAGGCGTTTGGCGCGTATTGCCGCCTCATGGCGGCCGGGGAGCAGGCGGGGGCGTTGCTGGAGAGACACCTGCGCCCCAAGCCGCTGGACGAAGCCGCCGTTAGGCGACGGGTCGCCGCCCTGGACGCAAAGAAGTGGACCGACCGTCAGAAGGCCACCGAGGAGCTTCGGCGGATGGGCAAGGCCGTCGCGCCGCTGCTTCGCGAGGCGCGGCAGGGCAAGGTCTCCGCGGAGGCGGCCACGCGCATCGACCAACTGCTTGACGGGCTGTCGAAAGAGGACCTGCCCCTGAAGGACCTGGCCCGCTACAGGCGGATGGTCCGGCTGTTGGGGATTCTCGGCTCGCAGAAGGCGGTGGCGGCGTTGGCGCATCTTCGTCGGGACGCCGCCCACGCGGAGGTCCGTCACATGGCGAGCGTGACGGGCGTTCAGGCGGCCCGGCCACTGATCGACGAGCTGCTGCGGCAGGCGGAGGAGAGGGCGAGGGACTTCGATTTCCGCGCGGCCCAAGCGGCATGCGGCAAGGCCGTCGAGTTGGCGAAGGCGTCCGCGTCGCCGGCGGAGGGCCGCGTCGCGGCAAGGCTGGCGGAGTTGGGCGAGCTGGCGAAAGTACACGAGGGTTTCGCGCGGCTGGCCCGGCGCTTGCCGGCGTCGCGGGATGACCCGTCCACCCGGAATCGGTTGATCCGGATGGCGGTGGTGGATCTGGACAGCCCGGCGAAAGCCGCGGCCTACCTCAACGCACAGAGCGGCAAGGAATGGCGGCGATACGTTCCCTTGGCCGCACGCGACGGCGACGGGCTGGCCGAAGCGGATCTGCTGGCGTTGGCGAAGTGGTATCGCGGCCTGGCCGGGCAGGCCGACGGGCCCGGCAAGGCCGCCATGCTGCGGCGGGCCCGGCGGTACTTCGGCCTGTACGTGGCGCGGCTGCGGAGGTCCATCGGCGAGATGGAGGACGCCTCCGAGAGCATCGCGGACGAACTGTCCCGGGCGGGCGTCGCCAAGCCGATAGACCTGCTCCAGCACCTGTACCCGAAGGTCCATCGCCTCTCCGGCGAGTGGGTCCTGTCCGGCCGGACGCTCCGCGTTTCGCCCGCCGGCTATGCCAGGTTGGCCTTGCCGATCGCGCCTCGAGGCGACTATGAGCTGACGGCCGACTTCGTGCGCAGAAGCGGCTCCGGCGACGTGAACTTCGTCCTTCCGGTGGGATCGGCGGGGGTGCTGCTGACGCTCGACGACAACGAGGGCAACAGCGGCCTGCTGCACGTCGACGGCAGGGATCTGATGAAGCCGAACCCCCCGCACACGCTGGCGAACGGGAAGACCTACCGCCTCCAGGCGACGGTCCGGCGGCGGGGCGACGAGGCGGCGATACGAATCACGCTCGACGGCAAAGAGTACATGCAGTGGCGGGGCCCGGCCGGTTCGCTTTCGGTCCGGCAGAACTGGGCCGTCTCGAAGAAGGGGGCGCTCGGCCTGGGGGCCCACGAGTCGGCCGTCGAGTTCTCCCGCGTGCGCCTGCGAATGCTGAGTGGGCGGGCGGCCATCGTCAGGATGCCCCTTGATCGGCCTGGCGTTCCGCGGCCGGTTGAGATCCGGCAGAAGGACGTGATCATACTGAAAGTGCGCCGCGGCGGCGCCCAGCCGAGGACGTGAGCCGCACCTCCGCAGGCTCGAGGCGCCGATCCGGGCGTTCCAACCCGGATGCCTGTGCTGTGGGCGGCACAATGGCAGCCTGACGCGGAGATTGGCACGCGTCAGGAGCAGTCCGGATGGGCGGGGGCATTGTCCCGCAGGCCACAGCCCCGCCGCGGCCGGTGAAGGGTCGGCGCGTCAAACACGGACCAAGGGCCCCGCACAGCCTTCGACCCTGCATGCACGGGCATCCAGTTGGTAACCGCGAACTGTGCCGCACCACCGACACCTCATGAGGACTTCCGGCGCGAAGTCCAGTGTGCCGTTGCACCCGCCGACGTTACATGTCTCGCCGGCCCGGCGGTACCGCGGGGCCACGTTGGCCTGGTAGACGTTGCCGCACGCTCGACACTTCAGCAGCATGAGTCGTTCCTTCCTGCAAGCTGAGGTCCCCCGGACGGCTTCCGGCCGACGACCGCCGCCGGCCCTTCCGGTATTCTCATTACGGACGGCGAGATCTGCAAGTGTCTTGTCCGCTTCGACGGCGGGGCAGGAGTTGGCAAAACGCGCCCGGCAGGACTCGAACCTGCGACCTGCGGTTTAGAAGACCGCTGCTCTATCCGCTGAGCTACAGGCGCTTGCGTTTGAGGGCTCTCTAAGGATGCCGCTTTTTGCCTGGGCTGCAAGGGATTTCCGCCGCGTCCGGGTCGGGTTTCTTCGCCGCCGTCATGTTTCGGGATGCTGCACGATGCTGCCTGTGCTCAATGGTGAGATCCCCCTTACCGCGTGGCATGAGGGTCGATTCTCACGGCGTGGTTCAGCCGAGGGCAACACTCCCGGCGTCGGATGAGAGTCGCTGGGCGGCTGCGGCGGTCTTGCAGGCCCGTTCGACGGGCCCTTCCGCCGAGCGTTGCGAGGCGTGTTGGCCCGGCCTTGTAGGCCGGATCGGACGCGCGTCCCCCTCCTGTCAGCCCGATTCATCGGGCTTGCCTCTTGTTGGCTGAAGCCATGGCAACTCAAGCGTGCTGAAGCGCGCTGGGGGGAGGTCGCGGCCCGCGCCCCAGGGCCAAAGGCCCTGGTCTCGGCCCGCCTTCGGCGGGAGGAGGCCCGTGGACGGGCCCGGCAGCTCTCGACCTGTTACCCAAGGCGATGGACACGTGAACGACGCTCGTTCTTCGCCCGGGGTTGCGCGGGCCGGGGGCCCCGCCCGTCGGCTTCGCGCTTGAAATGCCGGGCCTGCCGGGTCAAGATCGCCGGCAAGTTCCCAACCCACGGACTGCCTGTCGGGATGAGCTAGTGGGCTCGCCTGACTGGAGGGTATTGCCATGGCCGGTTCAGACACCACCTCACTCGGCACCAATCGGCGGCAGTTTCTGGGCCGGCTGTCTGCGGGGGTCGCTGCCGGAGCGGCCCTGTCACGGACAGCGAGAGGCGACGATGCCCCGGCTGCTCGGCCGTCCGCCCTGCCCGCCATCCAGCTCGGCAGGCATCGCGTCAGCCGGCTGCTCGCCGGCTACAACCCCATTGGCGGCGGCTCGTACCTGGGCCATCACATGGACAGGCACATGCGGGAGTACTTCACCGTCGAGCGGACGGTGCAGTTTCTCCGGCGCTGCGAGCAGGAGGGAATCACCGCCCACCAGTTCTCCGTGTCCGACAAGATGACGAAGGTCCTGCGAGCCCTCCGCGAGTGCGGCTCGAAGATGCGTTCGATCTGCCTGCACTCGGGGCGAAGTCAGGTCAAGGCCACGGTGGAGCAGCTCAAGCCGATCGCGATGGTGCATCACGGCGGCGCGACCGACAGGCTGTTCCGCGCCGGCAAGAGCGAGGAGGTCCACGCGTACGTCAAGGAGGCCCACCGCCGCGGCGTGCTGGCCGGCGTCTCGGCCCACAACCCGGACTGCATCAAGCGCATCGCCGACGAGGGCTGGGAGGTGGACTTCTTCATGACGTGCTTCTACTTCCTCACCCGCCAGACGCCTCCGAAGGCCGAGCTGAAGACGCTGGAGATCGCCTATCCCTTCTACAGGGCCGACCCCCTCGCAATGGCCGCGGTCATTCGCCAGGTGACCCAGCCGTGTCTGGCCTTCAAGATCCTGGGGGCCGGGCGGCTGTGCTCCAGCCAGCAGATTGTGCAGAAGGCGTTTCAGTTCGCCTTCGAGCACATCAAGCCGACCGACGGCGTCATCGTCGGCATGTACCCGAGGTTCTTCGACGAGATCCGCGCGAACGCTCGTTACACGCGGCGATTCGGCAGCCGCTGACGAGAATGAGCGCATCGCATGCGGGGGGCTGCGGGGACCGTGACCTGGACGGCCGGGCGTCGTCACCGGCCGAACCGAGCCGAATCAAGCTGATGGACGTGGTCCTGCCGACGCGTGAGGGCGCGGAGGCCGGGCGCGTCCTTGCTCATTGCCGCCGCCGGGCAGACCAGGTATGTTCTCTGCGGCGTGGTTCCAGGGACGCTGTCCGACAGCAAAGGCGAAGCGACATGAACGTTCTGATCACCGGCGGGGCGGGGTTTATCGGGTCGCACCTGGCCGAGGCGCTGCTGGGGCTCGGGCATGGTGTGGTCGTCGTCGACGACCTGTCCACCGGCAGCCTGGACAATCTCCGCCCGGTGGCCGGCCTCGGCGAGTTCCGCTTCGTCCGCGAGTCGGTCCGAAACGAGTCGACCATGACGCTGCTGGTCGAGCGGGCCGACGTGGTCTTCCACCTCGCCGCGGCCGTGGGGGTGCAGTTGATCGTCGACCGCCCCGTCCACACCATCGAGACGAACATCCACGGCTCGGAGGTCGTGCTGGCGTTGGCCAACAAGTTCGGCCGCAAGATCGTCATCGCCTCGACCAGCGAGGTCTACGGGAAGAACACGAAGGTGCCGTTCGGCGAGGCCGACGACACGGTGCTGGGCTCGACGCGGTTCAGCCGATGGTCGTACGCGTGCAGCAAGATGGTCGACGAGTTTCTGGCGTTGGCGTACAACGACCAGTACGGCCTGCCGACGATCGTCTGCCGGTTTTTCAACACGGTGGGCCCGCGGCAGACAGGCCGGTACGGCATGGTCGTGCCGCGCTTCGTCCGCTGGGCGCTGGCGGGCGAGACGATCGAGATCTACGGCTCCGGCAAGCAGAGCCGCTGCTTCTGCAACGTCGCCGACGTCGTCGGCGCGCTGATCCGCCTGATCGACTGCGACGAGGCCGTCGGCGAGGTCGTCAACATCGGCTCGACCGAATCGATCACGATCGAGGGCCTGGCGGACAAGGTCGTCGAGATGACCGGCTCGGCCTCGCAGAAGCGATACGTCAGCTACGAGGAGGCGTACGGCCGATCGTTCGACGACATGCTCATGCGCCAGCCGGACCTGACGAAGATCAAGCGTCTGATCGGCTACGAGCCGACCCACTCGCTGGAGCAGACGCTCCAGCAGGTGATCGACTTCGAGCGGGGCAGGATGGAAGCGGGCGCGTGAGCGAGGGCGAGACATCGGCGGCGGGCGGGACGTGCGGCGGCGGGATGACGGCGGCGGGGCGGGCGGCCAAGCGGGGCTTCGACGTGCTCTTCAGCCTGCTGGGGCTGCTCGTGCTGGGCCTGCCGATGCTGCTCGTCGCGGCGGCGGTCCGGCTGGAGTCGCGCGGGCCGGCCATCTTCCGCCAACGCCGCGCCGGCTCGGCAGGCCGACCGTTCACCCTGCTCAAGTTCCGCACGATGCGGGCGGACGTGGAGGCCTACGGCGGCTCGCCGCGATCCGGCGAGGACCCGCGCCTGACCCGCGTCGGCCGCCTGCTCCGCGAGACCAGCCTCGACGAGCTGCCCCAACTGCTCAACGTGCTGGCCGGGCAGATGAGCCTCGTCGGCCCGCGCCCCCTCTACCAGCGCCAGGCCGAACTGTGGGACCAGAGGCAGCGGCACCGGCTGGACGTCACGCCGGGGATATCCGGCTATGCCCAGGCCTACGGCCGCGCGTCGATGACCATCGAGGACAAGATCGAGTACGACCTGTACTACGTGGCCAACGCGAGCCTCCTGCTGGACCTGACCATCCTCGCCCGGACGTTCGCCAACGTCCTGCTTCGCCGCGGCGGCGACGTCTACGAAGTCCGATACAGCAGAGAGAAGGAAAGGGAGACCGACTGACGCCGCCCCATGAGCACCGCAAAGCGCATCCAGGCGATCGTCTTCGACCTCGACGACACGCTCTACGCGGAGCGGGACTACGTCCGAAGCGGCTACCATGCCGTCGCCCGTCACCTGCGCGAGCGGCTGGGCCGGTCCGACCCGTTCGAGGACTGGCTCTGGGCGCGGTTCCTTGCGGGCCGGTCCGCCGGGGCGTTCGACGCGCTGAGCGCCGAGTTCGGCCTGGCCCTCACAGCCGACCGGATCGCCGACCTCGTGACCGTCTACCGCAACCACCGGCCGGACATCCAGCCGCGCGGCGGCGCGCCCGAGCTGCTCGAGCGCCTTCGCAAGCGATACCCGCTGGGCCTGCTCAGCGACGGCTTCCTGCCGGCCCAGCAGCTCAAGCTCGAGGCGCTGGGGCTGGAGGGGGCGTTCGACGCGGTCGTCTTCACCGAGGCGATGGGGCGCGATTGCTGGAAGCCCTCCCCGGCGGGCTACCTGGCCGTCGGCGAGCGGCTGGGCGTGGCTCCGGATCGCTGCGCGTACGTGGCCGACAACGCGGCAAAGGACTTTCTGGCCGCCAACGAGCTGGGCTGGCGGACGGTTCGCCTGCGGTGTGAAGGCCAGGTCCACGCCGACAAGCTCCCTCCGCCGGGCGGCGGGGCCCACGTGACCGTCGGCGACCTGGCCGAGATCGAGCCGGCGCTCGGCTTGCGGGCCGGGCAGTGACCGCGGCGTTCGGCTCGGGGGGGGGGGCGGCTACCCGTCGACGAGCCCCACCAGCTCCGCGATCCGATCGGCGGATAGCGTCTGCTCTCCGGCGGCGGCGTTGGTGCGGGCCTGTTGAGGGGACTTCGCGCCGGGGATGGCCACCGGGCCGGCCGGGTGAGAGATGACGAACCGCAGCGCGGCGGTGACCATCTCGTCGCCGGGCGCGGCGCCCTCGGCCAGGCGGCGGGCCCTGGCCACGTCGGCGACGAACTTCGCCTGGCGCCGCTCGTCGGTGTGCCACTTGCCGCGGACGGCGTCCTCGAAGACGGTCTGCTCGTCGTACCGTCCGCTCAGCAGGCCCATCGCCAGCGGCCCGCGGACGAGGACGCCGATGCCGTTGTCCTTGCAGTAGCCCAGCAGCTCGGCCTCGGCGGCGCGGTTCAGCAGCGAGTAGTTCAGCTCGACGATGCTGCAATTGCCGTCGGCGTTGAATCGTTTGACGACGTCGAGGCTGTCGGTGGAGATTCCGTATTTCCGAATGCGGCCGCGCCGCTTGAGGATCTCGAACGCCTCGAGGTACACGCTCGGGTCCTCGATGTTGGCCTCGTGGCAGAGCATCGCGTCGATCCAGTCGGTCCGCAGTCGGTGGAGGCAGGCGTGGCAGCACAGGCGGATCATGTCGGTCGTCGTCTTGGGCACGCCCTGGCCGGTCCGCTGGCCCCAGTGGCCGATCTTGCTGACCACGTACACCTGGTGGCGAATGCCCGCGAGGGCGACCCCCAGCCGCTCCTCGCTCAGCCCGTTGGGGATGCCGTACGACTCGGCCACGTCGAACAGGTTCACGCCCGCGTCGAATGCCGCGCGAACGGTCGCCCAGGCCGTCTCGTCGTCGATCTGCCCCCATTGGTTGCCGATGTTCCACGTGCCCAGCCCGATCGCCGAGACGTCCCAGCCCGTATTGCCGAACGGCCGCTTGATCATTGCTCCGTCTCCTTCCCGTCTCGCGCTCGAGGAGGGGTACCGACGCACATCGCGACGTCGCTTCCGAGCCGGTCCCCGTTCTCGCCGGCCTGCCGGTTGGGCATTGTAGACGCGCAGCGCCGCGCTTGCACGGGGCATCCGGCGGGCCGGGACGGCGGGGGGCACGGGTCGCCGGGACGGCGGGGCCTCGCGCCGATTGCCCCGGGCGACGGAACGTCCAGGGCCACCCCGGGTTCCATAGCGCGAGGCGGGCCGCGCGGCCGGCCGAAGCGCGGCTCGAGCTGCACTACGCGCACAACGTGAAGCTGGAGCCGGCGAGGGATCGGCAGGGATGCATCCCCGCCGGTCCGATCTGCACGGGAGCAAATATGACGAGTCGGGAAAGGTTGATGGCGACCGTGCGGGGCGATCCGGTGGATCGGCCGGGCGTGTGCTTCTACGAGATCGGCGGGTTCGACGTCGATCCGGACGATCCGGACGAGTTCAACGTCTACAACGCCCCGTCGTGGCGGCCGCTGCTGGAGCTGGCCGAGCGACGCACCGACCTGATCCGCATGCGCTCGCCGCGCCTTAGCCCCGCGGCCGACAACTGCCGCGACGAGCTGTTCGCCACCGAGACCCGGCTGGAGGGCTCGTCGCGCTTCACGCGGACGACGCTGGCGGTCGGCGGGCGGTCGCTGACGAGCCTGTCCCGCCGCGACGCGGCCGTCCACACGACGTGGCACGTCGAGCACCTGCTGAAGGACGCCGACGACCTGAAGGCGTACCTCGAGCTGCCGGAGGAGGTGTTCGACTACGAGGCGGACACGAGCGGCCTGGTCGCGGCCGAGGAGGCCGTCGGCGATCGGGGCATCGTCATGGTCGACGCCGCCGACCCGCTCTGCCACGCCGCCTCGCTGTTCGGCATGGAGGACTACCTCATCGTCGCCATGACGGAGGGGCGGCTGTTCCACCGGCTGCTGGGAAAGCTCGCCCGGGCGATCCACGAGCGGACGGCGGAAGTGGCGGAGGCGTTTGCGGGCCGGCTGTGGCGCATCGTCGGGCCCGAGTACGCCACCGAGCCGTACCTGCCGCCGCGGCTGTTCGAGGAGTACGTCGTCCGCTACACGCAGCCGATGATCGAGAGCATCCACCGCCACGGCGGCTTCGCGCGGCTGCACTGCCACGGGCGGCTGCGAGCGGTCCTGCCGATGATCGTGGCGATGGGGGCCGACGCGACCGATCCCGTCGAGCCGCCGCCGCAGGGCGACGTGGAGCTCGCCGACGTCCGCCGCGAGTTCGGGCGCGAGCTGGCGCTGTTCGGCAATCTGGAGGTCAGCGACATCGAGACCATGCCGCCCGATCGGTTCGAGCGCGTCGTGGCCGGCAGCCTCCGCGACGGCACGGCCGGGGCCGGCCGCGGGTTCGTCCTGATGCCCACCGCCAGCCCCTACGGCCGCGAGATCACGCCGACGACGTTCGCCAACTACGAGACGATGGTCCGCCTCGCGCTGCGTCAAGGTTGATCCCCCTCCTCCCGCCGCCCCGCCTGCCGCCTGCGCGAAGGCGGCGGCCGACCCGGTGAGTCCGGTGCCGAACTGGGCGAAGGAACGCTCCCCTGGGGGGCACAAGTTCAGTTGCAGAAACGGGGCCCGGCCACTAGACTGGAACTGCGGGCGAACAGGCGGCCAAGCCTCGCCGAGCAGAGAACGGACCGACGCGATGCGGGTGACCGTCAACCTGATCTACGACGCGGAGTACGAAGGCTACGTCGCCGACGTGCCCGAATTGCCCGGCTGCATGAGCCAGGGCAAGACGATCGAGGAGGCCCTGGACAACGTCCGCGAGGCCGTCGAGCTGTATCTGGAGACCGAGCCCCGCGACCTGCTGTAACGCCCGTCCTTCAGCCCGTGACGGCCCCTTGGCTTCACTCCCCGTTGACGGTGACGACGATCTCTCGGCGTCGGGGCTTGACGTCGCATTCGAGGTGGAAGATCTGCTGCCACGTGCCCAGCGCGAGTCGGCCGCCGGTGACGGGGACGGTCAGCGACGGGCCGAGCAGCGTGGCCTGGAGGTGGGAGTGGCCGTTGCCGTCGTGCCACGTCTGCTCGTGGCCGTAGTGGCGGCTGGGGGGCATCAGCTTGTCGAGCACGTCGGGCAGGTCGCCGCGGAGGCCGGGCTCGTACTCGATCGTCCCGACCGCGCCGGTGCTGCCGATGTTGAACACGTGCGCCGTGCCCGTCCGCACGCCCGACGCCGCCACCACGCCCGCCACGTCGTCGGTGATGTCGTGGAGGTCCCGATGCCCGCTCGTGGCGACTTCGATCCGCTGCTGATACGTCATGGCCTTCCACCGCCTCGCCGCCGCCGCCGCGACCGCCGCGGCGGGCCTGTCCCGATCGACCTACAGCTCCCCGCTGCCGAGGAACTCGTGGCAGACCTCGGCGGTGACCTTCTTGCCCGTGACGGACGTGAAGGTGACCTGGCCGGGGGACAGCTCGGCCGACTCGACGCAGTCGAACCGGGCCGGAACCTTCGCGACGCCCTGGATGTAGTTGACGACGGTCGGCTTCTTCGGCGTCAGCCGGACGGCCGTGTCGATGCCCTCCTCGTTCAGCGCGTTCTTCCTGACCGAGTCGGCCAGGCCGTTGGCGAAGTAGCCGCAGACGTCCTCGAGCCCGAGGCATCGGTTGCGCCCATTCCAGGGCGAGCTGTGTCGGCCGCGGTTGGAGATCCACAGCAGCGTCGCCGGCAGGACGGCGGGGTCCTTCAGCGAGTACCACAGGTAGCCCGCCTCCTGCACCGTCGCCGTCGTCCAGGCCCATCCCGCGTCGGGCTTCGCGAACACGCCCAGCAGGTCCGTGAAGCCCCGCCGCGTCGGAAACGACGTGCAGTCCCCCACGGCCGGGTCCTTCCACAGCAGCGGCACCTCCGTCAGCTTCTTGAACCGCCCCCCCAGCGCCAGCGACTGGTAGTGCCCCACCGCCGGATCGCCCACGACGTCCGGGTTCGTCATCCCCAGGCGGAACGGGCCGGTCGCCACGCGGAGGGAGCCCTCCTTCTCGGGCACGGCCAGCGTGGCGTGGTGGCCCAGCGACGTTCGCCCGGAGTAGCCCTCAAGGACGTGCTGGCAGTAGACGGCGTTCTGCCCGGCCATCAGGCGGAGGTTCTTGGTGACCTTGCCCGGCAGCGTCTTCGTCTTCATCGTCAGCGTCAGGCAGGTCACCTCGCCGGTGGTCGTCAGGGACTTGCACTTCCACTTCCGGGTGGCCGGCTCGCCGTGGCAGCAGTGCCCGACGCCCTTGTACTCGCTGGGCGCGCCGAACGGCATGCAGAAGAAGTCTCCCCGCAGGGGCACGAGGACGGGGTCGTCGATCTTCCTGCCCTCGGTCTGCCACGGGCTGACGTAGTACGGCTGGACGGGCTGCTTCGTGTCGCGGCAGAACCGCACCGGGGCCATGTGCCCCCCGAGCTTCGTGACGGCCAGCCGCACCTGCTTGTTGGCCATGATCCACGACTTCCGATCGTCGATCGTCTTGCGCTTCGGCTTCATCGTGTGGTCTCCCTGTCGGCGAGCGATAGATGCGTACGTGAGTGTACGCGGAATACCACGCCGAGGTACAAGAAAAAGGCCCTCCCCCAAGGAACCTGTGGGCAGGCGTCTGGTCCGGATTACAGCTTCGGGCCGCGGGCGCGCGACCCGGCCCGCCCGAACGCGCGGGTCTGTGGCCTTTCGTCCGGACACCCGAGGGGCCGGCCCCCCGGCGGGCCGGGGTTTTCAAGGCGTTCCTCGAGTGTCCGATGGCGCAAGAGACCCGCAACCTCCGGGCGCGCGGCCGCCGGGACCATCGGACGCCGGAGACATGCCTCAGAAAACCCCGCGGCGCAGCCGCGTCTTCCTTTGACGCCCGGTTCGCACCCGACGCACACATTCTGCGGAAGAGCCGAAAAACGGTTCCGGCCCCTCGGGCCTTCCGTGGCGGGCTCGCCGTCCCCGGCTGTGGTGCGCGTCCGCGCCTACCGTCTGCCGGCGACGAACAGGCGCTTCGCAGCCCGCAGGCTGCATCGCTGGTACCTGGCGTAGGCTTCGGCGGCGCGGAGGTGGACGGTTTCGGCCGGCGCGCCGGCCGCCCGGGCGCGGAGGATGGCGTCGAGCGTGTAGGCTTCCGGCGCCATCAGACCGGCGGTGGTGATCAGGGGCGTGCAGCCCGCCTCGGCCAGCGGCGCGGCGAAGTAGGCCCGCGACCTGCACGCCAGGACGACGGCCCCGGCCGGGCGGTGCGCCCCGCCCAGCGGCGCCGGCCGGGGAACGTCGGCCAGGGGCGTGTCCATCAGCCCGTTGTGGCCGACGAAGCAGACGAGATCCGCCCGCCCGCCGACCGGGACGGTCCGCCGCCGGGCGTCGTCGTCGAGGACGGCGCGGCGGTCCAACCGGCCGGCCGCCGCCGCGAAGAAGTCCGCCAGCGCCGACTTCATCCGTGCCCCGTCGTAGGCCTCGGCGTAGACGTACGGCCGCCTCGGCCCGGCGGCGAGGCGAAAGGCGGCGACGTCCAGGATCGCCTCGCGCCGCGCCCCGTCCTTCACGCCCGCCACCGTGATGCGCTTCCAGTGCGGCGAGCGGCGGAAGAACGTCTTCACGCCGTACATCGCCCCCCAGTACAGGTTGTTCCGGGCATCCTGCCCGTTGCCCAGCGCCTTCGGGACGGGCACGATGCCCTGATGTCTGTTGTCGCACAACGCCACGAACACGTGAACGACCCGGCAATCCCGCGGCGGTTCCGGCTGCGTCGCCGGCTGCGTAGCTGTCCGCGTCGCTGCCCGCCCCGCCTCGTTCGCCGCTCCCGCGTCAGCCGCCTGGGGCTTCGCGATCGGCGGCGTTGTTCGCCCCCCCGGCCGCGACTCCGGCCGCCCCCGGCCGGGAGACGTCGGCGCCGACCGCCTGCACGCAAGCCCCCAGCCCCCAAGCCACACCAGCAACCCGGCCGCGCAGACCCGAACCGATCGGCTCACCTCATCACCTCATCCATCCCAGTGCACGCACCGGGTCTGCCGACGGCCGGGCATCACCCTCACGAGGCCGGCGCACGCCCGCAGAACAGATTCTCACACGCGCAACCTACGCACATCAACCTGACCTTCCCAACGAGTTGGGGGAATCCCCGAGCGGGGCCTCCCCGAAAGCCCTACGTCCCACGACGCCGCCTGACGCGCCCATTATAACGGTTCTGCTCCGGTTCCGTCGGCGCAATTCGTCGGGGGCGGAGCCCAAACCCCCGGGGTATATCGCTTTCTCGGGCTTGGTTCAACCGAGGGCAGCAGTCCCGGCGTCGGATGGGGCTCGCCGGCCGGGTCCGGCGGCCTTGCAGGCCCGTTCGACGGGCCTTTTCGCCGAGCCCTGCGAGGCGTGCAGGCCCGGCCTTGCAGGCCGGGTGGGAGGCACGTCCCCGTCCTGTCAGCCCGATTCATCGGGCTTACCTCTTGTTGGCTAAAGCCTTAGCAAATCAAGCGTGCTGAAGCGCGCTGGGGGGAGTTCGCGGGCAGCGCCCCAGGGCCAGAGGCCCTGGTCTACACCCGCCTTCGGCGGGAAAAAGCCCGTGAACGGGCCTGGCAGCCCTCGACCTGTCAGCCCCACCGGGGCGACACAGTTTGCCGCCAGCGATGTGTCGCCCTTGAAAATGTGGACAAATGTCCAGGTGCTCGTGTCCGTCCGGTGGACGGAGCCGTCCTCTCCGCTTCGCTGCGAGGACGGGGGTTTATCGCTTTGAGG
>Ga0180437_10004350_pt1 | contig 20235 bp, 28 predicted proteins | sample SS_ome_4_FD_132410 | JGI IMG/M metagenome (GOLD analysis project Ga0180437, IMG submission 132410) | Hypersaline lake sediment archaeal communities from the Salton Sea, California, USA - SS_3_D_1 metaG | ecosystem: Environmental > Aquatic > Non-marine Saline and Alkaline > Hypersaline >... | reverse complement strand
GGTTGGGACGACCAGGAAATCGCCAATCTGATCATTGCCGTCCGGCGATGTCACCAGCAGAATCCCGCCAAATCCCTCCGTGAGGATTACGTCCGGCGCACGATCTCCAAGGCCAGGGAAGCGGCTATCCACGGTGGCGGCGAAGGGAGTGAGGTCGATCTGACGGCCATGTTGGGTTTATCGGACATAGACGACGACTTGGGCCCGCCGGATCCAAAATCGCCCGGCCCCTTTCCCGTGGAGCTGATCGACCAGTGCCCCGATCTGGTCAAGCGGGCGATGGATTACTACATGAGCTGCGCGGTCGAAGCGAGACCCCTGCTGTTCCTGGCCTCGCTGATTGCGGCAACCGGTACCGTCTTGGGGCACAAGGTCCGAGACATCTCCGGCCTGCGCACCAACCTTTACACGCTGGGAATTCTGACCAGCGGAGGGGGCAAGGAGGCTTCGCGCGAGATGGTCTTCAAGATCTTTCAGCATGCGGGCATCGCCGCCATGTGCGGCCAGGAGGATTTCGCCAGCGATTCGGGCGTCATCACCGCACTGGAGGTCCAGAATCCGATCCTGTTCCAGCTTGATGAGTTCGGCCGTTTTATGCGTGCCATCGACGCGAGCGGCGCCAGGTCCGCCCACTTGTACCACATCGCCAGCACATTGTTGAAGCTATACAGCAAGTCCGGCAGTGTGTATCGGGCCAAGGCTTATGCGGACCGGAAGCGGAATCGGGAGGTCGTGCAACCCCACGCCTGCCTTTACGGTACCAGCGTGCGGTCGGTCTTCTGGCGCGCGATGAGCGTGGAGTCGATTGAAGGAGGCTTCTTGCCGCGGATCCTGATCTTCGAGACGAAGGAAGAGGCGGAATCGGGTGGTGCTGTACAGTCAGACCCGCCCGGCGATGTCACGGAGTTCTTCGCGTTCTGGGCGAACCGTCGCATCACGCCGGGCAACCTGGAACCGGTCCACCCCCAGCCGGCCATCATCCCCTACACGTCCACGGCCAAGGGCATGATGGACGATTTCCGGAACCACCAAAAGGACCAGCAGAAGCTATACGGCGCCCTGGGCACGCTTTGGAGTCGTGCCCGCGAGAATGCCGGCAAGGTGGCGTTGATCCACGCGTGCTGGAAGGACCGCGATGCCCCGGTCGTGGACGAAGTATCGGCGCGTTGGGCCATCGACGTGGTGCGCCATTGTGTTGAGCATGCCACGTACGAAGCCAGCTTCTGCATATCGGAGGGGGCGTTCCACGAGAAGTGTCAGATCATCATGCGGGCCATCGAAGAGGCCGAGGGCCGCAGGATCTCGCGGCGCGAGTTGACTCGTGCCACGCGAAACATGACGCCCCGTGAACGCGGGGAAGCGATTGACACGTTGATCGAACAGGGCCGGCTAGGGATGAAAACGGTGCAAACAGGTGGCCGACCAAAAACGTGGTACGTCGCCACCTGAGGACTTTTGTCCTTTTGTCACACCCAGTTATAGAGAGCTAAAAACTGAGGGTATTTGAACTAGAAGGGACAGAAGGACAAAAGGTAGTAATAACTATACTAACTCTACTATTTACATCTACTTACGTACTCAGACTTCCGTCCGACTTTTGACCGTTATGACCAACGACTTCCGTCCCGTTCGCCTTCTGCCCGTGGACAGAAGGACTTTTGTCCCGCGCCGCTGGGACAGAAGTCCCACGCGGGTGCCTTCCACCCGCCCGTGCCTCCAATGGGGCGTACACCTCAGGCGTGGAGTGGTTGACAGCGTGCGTCAATCACGAACACATGACTGCGTCCGCCAGACGCCCCGTGTGGCCGCCTGTTGCGATCGTGGCATCGACGGCCGATATGCCGGCAAGGCTGCGGGCAACGCAACAGGAGCGATCTGGGGGCGACCTGGGGCGTGCTGTGGACAACGTTGTGGGAAGGAACGTTCAACTGGGACGCGTGGGCGCAGGGCGCGGCGCTATTCGGCAACCGACTCCAATAGCACTGCAAGTAGGTGCTGCGTCAAGCGGAGATGGGGTGACGACACCACCTCCAATGGAAACGGTTCAGGTCGATTTGGCAAAGAAGATGGCTTGTCGATATTTGCGATGACGCAACGTGTTTTCGTGGCGGGAGTTGCGCCACGGGTCCTACCTGAAGTCAATACCCCTTGAGCGGGCAGGAAACAATCGCCTGGTTATACACAGTTTGTTGCAGGGGTGACGTTTTTTCAGAAGGTCCTATCAGATGGAGGTTTACGGTTTGGAGACCACCCAGTTTGACATTGAGATTCGGCCCATCGATTCGATCCGGCCCTACGAACACAACCCGCGCCAAAACGACGGCGCGGTCGACGCCGTGGCCGCCAGTCTGCGGGAGTTTGGATTCCGCCAGCCTGTCGTAGTCGACGCGGACGGCGTGATCGTCGCGGGCCATACCCGGTACAAAGCCGCGCGGAAGCTGGGCCTGACGAAGGTACCGGTCCACGTGGCCACGGACCTTACGCCCGATCAGATTCGGGCGTACCGTATCGCGGACAACAAGTCGGGTGAGTTGGCCACGTGGGATTTTGAGATCCTGCCGATCGAACTGGCCGCGCTGCAGGACTCCGGCTTCGACATGAGCGTGCTGGCCTTCGACGACACGGAATTGGCCAAACTGCTGGATAGCGACCTGCAGCAGGGCCTGACCGATCCGGACGACGTGCCCGAACCGCCCGAGGAGCCGATCTGCCGGCCGGGCGATCTGTGGAGCCTTGACCAGCACCGACTGCTGTGCGGCGACGCCACGGACGGTGGCAACATGGCCCGGCTGATGGGCGATCTCCAGGCCGACCTGCTTCTGACGGACCCGCCCTACAACGTCTCCTACGTCGGCAAGACCCGCGACGCCCTGACGATCGAAAACGACGCGATGGAGGATGCGCAGTTCCGCAGCTTCCTGGTCAGCGCTTTTGAGAATGCCGATGCGGCCATGCGCCCCGGCGCGGTCTTCTACGTGTGGCACGCCGACAGCGAGGGCTACAACTTCCGCGGCGCCTGCCGGGACGTGGGCTGGCAGGTGCGGCAATGCCTCATCTGGGCCAAGAGCGTGATGGTGATGGGACGCCAGGACTACCAGTGGAAGCACGAACCGTGCCTGTACGGCTGGAAGTCGGGCGCGGCCCACCAGTGGCTGTCCGACCGCCGGCAGACGACCCTCTTGCCGTTCGACAAGCCGGCCCGCAACGCCGAACACCCCACGATGAAGCCGGTGGAGATGTTCCGGTACCTGATGCTCAACAGCAGCAAGCCAGGCCAGATCGTGCTGGACCCGTTCGCCGGCAGCGGGACCACCCTGATCGCGGCCGAGCAGACCGGCCGGCAGGCGTGCCTGATGGAGCTGGACCCGCAGTACGCGGACGTGATCGTTCACCGCTGGGAGCAGTTTACCGGTCGCAGTGCCCAGCGGATTCCGGCCACCGACGCGGTGGCTGCATGAAACGGCCCCCAATCCTTAGTTTCACAACAACAAGATCTTGCCCCCCTAACCTGGAGCATACGATGCGACACGACTGTATCAATCTGGAAGAACGTTTTGGCGACCGTTACCGCGTTGAGTTCGAGGAGAGCTATTACGCCGAACGCCCCGAGTTTCGCCAGGACGAAGCCCCTTGGCTGATGATCATCCCTTGCGAGCATGGCCATATCTGCCCATGGGGCGAGTCAACGCTGGCGGCCTGCACCAACTTCAGGGGGCGCGTAGCCAATCGCCTGAAGGCCTTGCCGTTTACCGACCTGGCTCAGGAGGGGGCCGACGGGGTCAACGTGCTCTTTGATGTGAAACACCTCGACCAGGTGGCCAAGATCATGAACGCCCGACGGCGGCGAGGCCGGAATCTGCTCCCGGAATCCGAGAAACAGAAGCTGATCGGGGAAGGCCGCAAGTATGGTTTTTTTACGGGGAAATCCGGGGCCCACAGGACCCGTAGACGCGATCTAACGCCGAAGTCGACCTTTGGGTCGTCTCGGCCAAACTCGCAAAATTGGGCCGCGCCAGCGGCCGATTTTCCCAGCGGAGTTTGAAGCCACGGACCGGCCTGAAGCCTGCCCCGACGGCACCCGGATGGAAATCGATTTCGAGAAGTTGGAGGGGTGCACGACGCTGCCAGAAGAGAACCCCGGGCCGTGCCGGGGTGGAGGAGGGATTGGAGTCAAGTGATGTCAATTAGAGACCCGGGCCGCAAACTTGCCGCGTCCCACTTTCTTGAAGCGGGATTGCTTGCCCTTGGTGGCGATCTCCCGGATCACGGCGGCGTAGATCGTGGCCGAAGGCGTGGCGGCGTCGGACTTCCACCAGCCCTTTTCGGCGGCGATCTCCACGATCTGCTTGACGTTCAGGGCCGTGCCGGCGTCGACCAGCACCATATGGGCGGCGGTCAGGCCCGAGATCCGCGTGGGCTTGGCCGTCTTGGCCCCAGTTTGGCCCGTGTCGCGTCCTTTGCCGCTGGCCGCCTTCCTGGCCCGCTTCGCCCCCGTGGGCGACGTCGTGCCAGGTGTGGCCTTTTTCGTACGCTGCTTGGGCGTCGGCCGCTTCAGGCCCGACAGGTCGGCCTGGGTGCATTTGCGGAGGATTTGCCCGCCCGACTTGATGGGCACCTTGCGGCCGCTTACCAGGTTCTTCGCCTCCCAGCCGCCGCCCGGTTTGCGGGCATCGATCCGCACCGGGACCGGGCCCTTGCTCATGCGGACCATGTAACGCTGGCCGATCTTCACGTCGTTCTTCTTCATCGTAAGGCTCCTTGGGAAAAGGGGAAACAGGGTTCAGCAATCGCTCAGGCCGAGCAATTCGCGGTAGTAGTCGTGGATCATCGAGTTGGTGCCCCGGCAGCCGTCCAGTTGATGCTGCAGGCATTCGGCCATCGAGAAGATGTCCTCCCGGCAATCGGCCTGCACGTGGTGCTGCCGGCCGCCCGGCGTATCGGGCGTAAGGATCGTGACGTCGATCTGGTCGCTTTCGCGCTTGCGGACGGCCGTGGCGTAGTGGCCCGGCCGGCCTTCGAAGTCGATTCGTGTGATTCGCATGGTCGTTTCTCCGCGGGTTTTTCGTCGTGCCCACCACCACACATGAGCCATGAAGTCCGCGAGATCTCAAGCGCTGTCCGCGGCAATTCGGCCGGAATTCCCCATGTTTTTCCCCAGACCATGTGAAAGGGCGCGGACGTGTCAAACGAGTCAAAGAAACCGCTGGAAATCACGGCCATCCGGCCGGCCGATCTGGCGGCCCTGCTCTCCGGTGCCTTCCGGCGGAAGATTACCCAGCAGCAGGTTCTGGAGGTGGCCGAGGCGGGCAATCTGCTCAGCCCGGACGGGACGATCAACCTGATTCAGTACGCAGCATTCCTGGCCGGGGAGGTCGGCAGTGGTAGCAATTAACCCGCAACACATGAAACCGGCCGAACTGATGCGGGTGGTCAACACGGCCGGTCGCGGTACCGTACTGACCGAGACCCGGTTGCGCCGGCATCGCAACCGGGCCGGGTACACGATCGGCGATGCGCGAACGATCGACCTGTTCCGCTACGCCGCCTGGCTGACGCTTCAGTACTACGCGCCGAAGCAAGAGCCGCAAGACTACGCCGAGCGAAAGCGCCGGCAGGCCGAACGCAACGCCGAAACCGTGCGCGCGGCGCAGGACATCGGCAAGCTGCCCGAAGTCGTCGATCCCGCGCGCAAGGCGGCCGCCCAGCAATCGTTCCGCGTGTTCTGCGAGACCTACTTCGGCGACGTGTTCTACCTGCCGTGGTCGGACGATCATCTGCGGGTGATCGACAAGATCGAGCGGGCCGTGCGGACCGGCGGACTGTTCGCCATGGCCATGCCGAGGGGGACGGGTAAGACGGTGGGTTGCCAAACGGCCGTGCTGTGGTCGGCCCTGACCGGTGCCACGCCTTTTGTCACGCTGATTGCCGCCAGCGCCGAACGGGCCAAGGATCTGTTGGAAAACATCAAGACCTGGCTGGAGACCAACACGCGGCTGCAAGAGGATTATCCCGAGGTCACCTACCCCATCCAATGTCTGGAGCGGATCACCAACCGGCAGAAGGGCCAGAAGTATCGCGGCGAGCCGACGCGCATCGAATGGGCGGCCGACAAGATCGTGCTGCCGACGATCGCCGGCAGCCGGGCGTCCGGCGTGGTGATCACGTGCTGCGGCATGAAGGGCTCCGATATCCGCGGGCAGAACCACGCGCGGGCCGACGGCCAGGTGGTCCGCCCGCAGTTGGTGATGATCGACGACCCGCAAACGACCGAATCGGCCTGGTCTCCCTCGCAAAGTCAGCGCCGTGAGGCGATTCTGGCCGGCGACGTGCTGGGCATGGCCGGGCCGGGCAAGAAGATCGCCGGGCTGATGGCCTGCACGGTGATTCGCCCCGGCGACATGGCCGACAGCATCCTGGATCGCGACAAGCACCCCGAATGGCAAGGCGAGCGCACCAAAATGGTCTATGCATTCCCCTCCAATGAAAAACTCTGGGCCCGCTACGGCGAGATTCGCGCCGATTCGCTGCGGAACGACGGCGACGGCAGCGAGGCGACGCAGTTCTACCGCGAGAATCGCGAGGCGATGGACGCCGGCGCCCGGATCGCCTGGCCCGAGCGTCACAACGACGACGAGCTGTCGGCCATCCAGCACGCAATGAACCTGCGGTTGCGCGACGAGGCGGCCTTCTTCGCCGAATACCAAAACGAACCGATCGTGGAAAGCGAAGGCGAGGAGATGCTTACCGCCGAGGATATCGCCGCGAAAACCAACGGTTACGCCCGCGCTGTGGTTCCGTTGGGTGCCACACACCTGACGATGTTCATCGACGTACAGCAAAAGGCCCTCTTCTGGCTGATCGGCGCCTGGGAGGAGAACTTCACCGGCTACGTGATCGATTACGGCACCTGGCCCGACCAGCGCCGGGCGTATTTTACGCTGCGCGATCTCCGCAAAACGCTGATCCAGGCCGCGCCCGGCGCGGGGCTGGAGGGTTCGATCTACGGCGGGCTGCAAAGACTGTGCGATGAACGGCTTGCGGAGACGTATCGCCGCGAGGACGGGATCGAGCTGAAGATCGACCGGGTGCTGATCGACGCCAACTGGGGCCAGTCGACCGACGTGGTCTACCAGTTCTGCCGCCAATCCAAGCACGCCGGGATCATCCTGCCCAGCCACGGCCGCTACGTGGGCGCCTCCTCGATTCCGTTTTCCGAATATCGCCGCAAGCGGGGCGATCGGGTGGGCCACCACTGGAGAATCCCCGCAACGACCGGTAAGCGGCAAGTGCGGCACGTGCTGATCGACACCAACTACTGGAAGTCGTTTGTGCACGCCCGCCTGGCCGTCGCCATGGGCGACCCGAGCTGCCTTTCGCTGTTCGGACGCGACGAAAAGACCCATCGCCTGTTGGCCGAACACCTGGCGGCCGAGTTTCGCGTCAAGACGATGGCCCGCGACCGGACGGTCGACGAATGGAAGCTGCGTGCCACCCGCCCGGACAACCACTGGTTCGACTGCCTGGTCGGCACGGCGGTGGCGGCCAGCATTCAGGGCGCCGCCCTGTCATCTATGGCCGGTCCGCCGGCCGCTCGGCGCAAGCGGCTGAAGCTTTCGCAACTGCAACAGGGACGCCACTGATGCCCACGCCCACGGACAAGCCGCAACCACTGCAACGCGCCGGCCTGGTCTGCCGCGAGTGCGGATGCCGACATTTCCTCACGGTCTACACCCGCCCTCGTGGCCATGGAATCGTCCGCCGTAAGCGTTGCCGCAACTGCGGCCGAACGATCACCACGCGAGAAAAAATCGTCTGAGTACCATATCTGGTACGAGTTTTGGATTCCTCCAAAAAAGTCGGCGAAAAAGGCGTCTGGGCGGGTAATAACTATATAGGGGGCGAGTGTTTTTCACCTAACACGGTGTGACGGATGAGCACGGGCGTCGAGACTGCGATCGAACAAAACGCCACCGGGCCGAAGCGAGCCAGCGGTGATGCGGGCAGCATGGAACAGCACGCGCTTAGGGACCAGATCGAAGCCGACAAGTACTTGGCGGCCAAGAAGGCGGCCGAAGCGAAGGGACTGGGAATCAAGTTGGCGAAGATCAGCCCGGGAGGGACCGTTTGATGTGGCCGTTTCGTAACAGAAGGAAGGTGCACAGTCCCCTCCCGGGCCGATGCGCTCGGGAGCGGATCGGGCTGCGTTCCTTTGCACGGCCGCTTACGCGGATCCTGGCACGCTACGATGCGGCGCAGACAACCGTGGAAAACGTCCGGCATTGGGCGATGGCCGATGGGCTGAGCCCCGACGCGACCATGACGCCCGAGATCCGGCGAACGCTCCGCAACCGGGCCCGGTACGAGGTGGCCAACAACTCCTACGCCAAAGGCATGGTGCTGACGGTCGCCGGCGATTGCGTGGGCACCGGGCCGCGGTTGCAGCTGCTCTCCGAGGATGGCGAAACCAACCGGACTATCGAGCAGGAGTTCGCCGATTGGGCAGCGGCGGTCGATTTGGCTGCCAAGCTCCGCACGATGAAGATGGCCAAGGCAACCGACGGCGAAGCGTTCGCCATGCTGATCGACAATCCGTCGCTGGATCACCCGGTCAAACTGGACGTTCGCCCGATCGAAGCGGACCGGATCACCTCTCCGCCCAAATGGTTCGGCAACCAACACATCGTCGACGGGATCGAGCTGGACAACTTCGGCAATCCGACCGTCTACCACGTGATGCAGGACCACCCGGGCGGCACGGCGTTCCCGTTCGGCCGGTTCGAGAAGATCCCCGCCGCGGGGATGATCCACTGGTTCCGGGCCGATCGGCCGGAACAGCATCGCGGAGTACCCGAAATCACCCCCGCGTTGCCGCTGTTCGCCCAACTGCGGCGATACACGTTGGCCGTGTTGGCCGCGGCCGAAACGGCGGCCGACTTCGCTGCGGTGCTGTATACCGACGCCCCCGCCAACGGCGAGGCCACGCCGGTCGAGCCGCTGGACGTGATCGAACTCGAAAAGCGGATGGCCACCACGCTGCCGGACGGATGGAAGCTGGGGCAGATCCGGGCCGAGCAACCGGGCACCACGTACGCGGAGTTCAAGCGCGAACTGCTCGGCGAGATTGCCCGCTGCCTGCAGGTTCCCATCAACGTGATCACGGGCGACTCCAGCCGGCACAATTCTGCCAGCGGGCGACTCGATCACCAGACCTACTTCAAGAGCCTTCGCATTGAGCAGTCCCATTTGGGCCGGACGGTGATGGACCACATCTTCTCGACGTGGATTGCCGAGGCCGCGTTGTTGAACGTGTTCGCGATGCTGCGGGCGCTCGACGACGTGAGGACTCAGTGGTTCTTCGATGGTCACGAGCATGTGGACCCGGTGAAGGAAGCCAACGCCCAGGCCACCCGCTTGAAGAACCATACCACCACCCTGGCCGTCGAATATGCCCGCCAGGGCCGCGACTGGGAGACCGAACTGAAGCAGCGGGCCAAGGAAATCGCGCTCACCCGGAAACTCGGGCTGACCGAGGCCGAATCCCTGCCCAGCGCGGGCAAACCGAAGAAGGAAACCGTCGATGAAAACGTGCAACAGGCCGCTTGACCTGTGCGGTCCGATTACCGAGTGGAGCCACATCGAGGCCGCGTCGCCGGCCGACGGCGCCGACACCGCGCCCAAGAAGCTGCGGCGATTCTCGATGACGGCCTACACGGGCGGCGCCATGGACCTGCCCGGCTGGAATCATCCGGTGGTCGTGGACCTGGATGGCCTGAGCATCGCCAGCCAGTCACGGCCCATCCTCAAAGACCACAACCGCGCGTGGATCGTCGGCCATACCGACCGGATCGAGGTGGTCGATCGCCAGCTGCTGGTCACCGGCGTGATCTCGGGCGCCGGCCCGGTCGCCCAGGAGGTGATCGCCAGCAGCGAAAACGGGTTCCCCTGGCGGGCCTCGATCGGGGCCAAGGGCCAGCGGATGGTCTTCATATCGGCCGGCCGTAAGGTCGCCGTCAACGGCCGGGAGTTTACCGGCCCGATCTACGTCGCGCGGAAGGCCGTCTTGGGCGAGATCAGTTTTGTGGCCATGGCGGCCGACGAGAACACGACCGCCCAAGTAGCCGCCGGAGCCACTTCTTCATTCTCAGAACCAGACCAACCATCGCAACCAACGGAGGTTTTAGCAGTGCAGTTCGACGCTTGGATTACGGCCCAGGGTTTTGTGCCGGACGAGTTGAACGAGACCCAGACGGCCAACTTGAAGGTCCTCTTCGAGGCCTCGCAGAAGCAGGCCGAGTCGCAGGAGACCGACGACGACCCGAAGAACGACGACTCGAAAGACGAAGGCCCCAACGACATCGAGGCCTCCGGCGCAGCCGGCAACGCGGAAGGCGCGATCGACGACGGTTTCGACCCGATCGCAGAGCGCCGCGCCGCATACGCCGACGACCTTCGTCGGATCGACGCCATCGAGGAGCTTTGCGGTGCCGAGCATCGCAAGATCGCGGCCCAGGCGATCGCCGAAGGCTGGGACGTCTCCAAAACCGAGTTGGCCGTGCTGCGGGCCAGCCGGCCGCAGGCCCCGGCCGTCGGTTCGTCCGCCCCGCCGTGCAACGCCCGGATCCTCGAGGCGGCCGCCTGCCTCTCGGCCGGAGTCGCCGAGGACGACCTGGTGACCGAGTACGGCCAGCAGACTCTCGAGGCGGCCTACCCGATGCGGCACATCGGGATGCGGGAACTGGTGGCCGAGTGCGCGCGGCTGGAGGGCCACGACATCCCGCGGGTCTTCGGCGACGGTGCGGCCACCATCCGGGCCGGTTTCTCGACCATGAGCCTGCCGGGCATCATGGAAAACGTGATGAACAAGACCCTGCTGGCCGCCTACCAGAACACGCCCATCGCCGCGTTCAGTTTGTGTGCCGTCGGTTCGGTGAGCGACTTCAAGGAGGTCAGCCGCTACCGGTTGCTGGGCACCGGCGGGTTCGAGCAGGTCGCCCCCGACGGCGAGCTGAAGCACGGAAAGCTGGGCGAGGAGAAGTACACCAACAAGGCGGAGACGTACGGCCAGATCCTGATGCTCACCCGCCGGGACATCATCAACGATGATCTCAACGCCTTTTTGGACATCCCGCGGCAGATGGGCCGCAGCGGGGCCGAGGTGATCGACGATTTGTTCTTCACGCTCCTGCTGTCCAACCCGGGCACCTTCTTCGGCAGCGGCAACGGCAACTTCCTCTCCGGCACCGACACGGCGTTCGGCTCCGACAGCCTGACCCGGGCCAAAACGCTCTTCCGCAAGCAGAAGGCCGGTCCGGGCAGCAAGGCCAAGGATAAGAAGCCGATCAACGTCCGCCCGGTCACGCTGGTGGTTCCCGTGGAGTTGGAGACCGAGGCCGAACTGCTGATAGGCGCGGCCCAGATCATGGTGGCCACCGGCTCGGACACCACGCTCAAGGTCCCGACCGACAACCCGCACCGCAACAAGTACCGGGTGGTCTCGGTACCGCATCTGTCCGACACCTACTACACGGGCGCCAGTAGCAAGGCCTGGTACCTGTTCGCCGAGCCCAACGTGATCCCGGCGTTCGAGCTGGTGTTCCTCAACGGCCGCCGCACGCCGATCATCGAGCGGGTGGAAGCCCCGCCCAACATGCTGGGCATGGGTTTCAGAAGCTATCTGGACGTTGGCCTGAAGGAGCAAAATCCCAAGGGTGCCGTGAAGATCAAGGGCGAGGCGTAGGCCACGCCATCACCAAGACTCGCTTCCGGCGAGTCGCCGAAGCGTTGACTGAATCCCCAAACTCGTAATCTGGAGAAACGACGATGAACGACCTGTTACCCATCCTTTCGGCCGAACTGTCGGCCTTCCTCGACGCGGCCGACCGCCGCGAGTATCTGATCAACCGCGCCGAGCAGCTGTTCGACGAGTTCGTCGCGCCGGTCGATCTGCCCGGCCCGGACGCGGTCATCGACCCGGTGCTGCGGGCCACGATCCGCCCGCTGGTCGGCCGGGTGTACGACGAGGTGCTTCGCAAGCTGGAGGTCCGCCCCCATGCCGCTTGACCAACTGACACCGCATCTGCCGGTCGCCGCGGTGGCGGCCGGCGTTGTGCTGCTGCTTTGGGGCCAGCGCGATCGGCTCAAGTCGCTGGTGGCCGGCTGGCGGCCGGCGGCCGGAGGCGAATCCTCGCTGACGCCGGCGGAGCGGTTCGAGACGTTTCACGCCCTGCGCACCTGGTGTGGGCAGGCGGGCCACGCGGGGGCCGTCAAGGCGCTCGACACCCAGGTCCTGCCGACGATCGTCCGTGACAACACGGTCAACGAAGGAGGGTCCACCACGTGAAACCGACCACGCTTCTGGCCGCGGGTTTGATCCTCGCGGGCCTGCTGTCCACCTGGCGGCCGACCGGGCCGAGCGAGGATCCGATTCCCGACCCGCCCGATGCGGCCACACGGGCGATCGTGGCACCCGTGTCGGCCCAACTGGCCGGTCATCCGGACCAGGCCCGGCAACTGGCCGCCTTCTACCACGAAGCGGCCGTGACGCTCCGGCGTGACGGCAACGGCGCGCAGGTCGTCAAGACGACGGCTGACCTGCGGACGTTCTGTCAACGGGCCGTGACGGTCCGGTTCCAGGCGGCCTTTGCCAAGGTGCCGGGGCTGGCCGAGGTGATCCACGGCCCCGAGGGCGTGCTGGCGAAGTTGTTGACGCTCGAAGTGACCGAACTGGATCACGCCCAGGCGGCGGCCGCCTTCGATGCGGTGGCCTGGGCTTGCTGGGAGGCCACACGATGAACCGGTTTTTCCAGGCGCCCGATCGGATTGCCGCCGCCTACGAAGACGGCCTGCCCGGTTGGCAGTTCCACGAGGAGACGATGGACGCTCTGATGGCCGATCGCAAGGCGATGCGGTTTGCCGAGGCGGCGCTGCACCTGGCCGGGGTGGGCCAGGGCAAGATGGCCCTGCTGTGGCGGTCGCGGGAGAAGTACGATCCGGGCGCGTTTGGCCAGGAGTCGCAGACGACCGGCGATTGTGTCTCCCACGGCAGTCGTAACGCCCGGGAGGTCACCCGCTGTGTGGAAATCCACATCAAGCGGGAGCCGGAGGAGTTCTTCTTGCGGACGGCGACCGAGCCGACCTACGGGGCACGCGGCCATGGCGGTCAGGGCATGGACCCGGCCAAGGCTACCCGATTCGAGCGCGATTTCGGGTTCCTCTTTCGGCAGAGGTACCCCTTTGCCGATCTGTCGCGATACGACGCGCGCATCGGCAGCGGGTGGGGCAGATCGGGCGTGCCGGAAGCGGTCAAGCAGCAGTGCCGCCAACACAACGTGGGCCAGTGGGTCGCCCCGCAGACGGCCGACGAGAGCAAGGACCTGCTCTATGCGGGCTATGCCCTGCACAGCGGGCAGAACTTCGGCGTGAAATCGTCGTCCGACCGTCGAGGCATCGCCGTTCCCGGCAGCCCCTGGTCGCACGACATGGCCACGGTCGGCTACGACGACACGTGCGAAGTTTACCCGGTCTGCGTCTTCCTGATTGCCAACTCCTGGGGGCTCTGGAACCAGCGGCCCAAGATCTGGCCCGAGGATCGGTACGGACCGTGGCCGGAGGGGTCGTTCTGGGTGGCCGAGGACGTCTACGCCCGCTACTTCGTCGGTAGCCGGTCCATCTTCGCCTACTGCGACATCAAGGGCGTGCCACAGAAGGCACTGCCGGACTACGGAAACCTGACCACCATCCTGGGGTGACACGATGAAGCGCGTGCTGTTGATTTGCGGATTGTGTGTGCTGGCGATCTTCGGATGCCGGACGAGGGGAGTGTTCGATGATTTTCGGGACGCCGTGGCGGTGGACCTGGCCTTGGCGACGATGACCGATGCCGACGCACCGCAGCCGAGTCCCAATCCGCCTCGACCGGATCGGTGCCCCCGATGTGACGATACGGGCTGGATCACCCACGGTGACGGCCACCGCACGCCCTGCCCCGACTGCAGCGATGGCGACAGCGGCTCCTACGGCGGACCGCTCGATACGTGGCGCGACGCCAAGGACCTGATCCGCAAAGGCAATGACCTGGCCGACCGGGGCACGGCCCTGCTGGATGCGGCCCAGCGGGACGGCAAGATCACCGTCGACGTACGGTTGCCCGACACGGATGTCTCGGCCGGCGGCAACACGTCGTGTCCGGGCGGCGTCTGTCCCGTACCGCCTCTCACCTGGCCGGCCCAACCGGCGGAGGCGGATCCCGCGACGCCTTCTGCGGCGCCAGGGTGTGCCGGCGGCGTCTGTCGACCGCGGCTGTTGGGACGATGGAGGTGGCGACCATGAGTAGCGTGGAAGAATACTGCCTGAGCCGATCGAGCCGACTGCGACTGCGGGCGGCCGACTCGCGCTGGCTGATCCGGCTGGCCATCCAACAGTTGCCGCCGATTCCCCCGCGAAATTTTCACAGGCATCAAGGCGAGTGGCGCGCCCGCCTGAGGGCCTCGCTTACCGAGGCCGTGTACCAGCGCTACGGCAATCCGATCGTAATCTGGATGCTGTTGAACGTGATCCTGCCGGTGGTGATCCGCCTGGTGATCGACTGGTGGCTGAACCGGAGGGATGCGTGAAATGGCCGAAATGCTTCTGATCTGGTCCCCGTTGATCCAGGGCGGCTTCGCCGTGTTCGCCTTGTTGTTGCTGGGCGTGAACGTCTGGCTGGTGAAGCAGCTGCTCCGCGTGCTGAAGGACAGCAGCCAGGTGATCGCCGGCAACACGCGGGCCATCGAATCGGTCGCCATGATCGCCTCGGACACCAAGGGCCTGATGCAGGAGTTGCGCGACGAGTTGCTGAAACGGCCGTGCCTGATGGACGGGCACGGTGACGACGAAGAACCATAACCGTACCGTGGGCCGCCGGTCCACCCAATGCAAAAGGAAAAGGAGTATTGAATGTCCGTGTCTCTGATCCATGATGGTGACACCATCGATTACACGCCGGGCTCGATCGTCTCGGCGGGCGACGTGGTCGTCCAGGGAGAGCTGATCGGCGTGGCCGGTCTCAACATCCCGGCTAACACGCTGGGCGCGCTGAACGTCAGCGGCGTGTTTGACTTCCCCAAGGCGACCGGCGGAGGCACGGCGATCACCGCCGGGGCCAAGGTCTACTGGGACGCCGGAGACCAGGAGGCCAAGGAGGACTCCGAGTCCGGGGCCAATGTGTACCTCGGCAAGACCGTCCTGGCGGCTGCCGATGCGGATGACACGGTCCGCGTCCGCCTGAGTCAGTAGGAGTCGTTTTGTGGCCGATCTGTTGGAGTGGGCATCCGGCTGGCTGGAAGATCAGCGCGTCAAACACGCGTCGCGACCGGTGATCTACCGGCAGGACGCCCAGTCGGCCGAAGTCCAGGCCACCGTCGGCCGGACGGTTTTTGAGTTGGACAACGGCTACGGTGTGCTGGAGAAGGTCGAGTCGCGTGATTACCTGATCCTGGCCGCCGACCTGATCCTGGGCGCAGTGGCCGTGTTACCCAAGCGTGGCGACCAGATTCGGGAGACGCAGGGAACCATCACCTACGTCTACGAAGTGATGGCCCCGGGCAAGGAGCCCCACTGGCGCTATTCAGACCCGTTCCGCAAGACGCTGCGGATCCACACCAAACACGTGGGCACGGAGTGAACCTTTAAGAGACGTGTCGCTGCTGATTGACATCGCCGATGCGGTCACCACTGAGCTGAACGGCGCCGACTTCGGCCGGCCGTTTACTGCGGTGCGCCGATACGTGCCCCTGTTCGAGCTGTCCGAGATGGACGTGCTGCACGTCACGGTGGTGCCCAGGGGCACCGATGCGGAGCTGGTCGATCGGGCCCGCGTGCAGCAGGACTACCAGATCGACGTCGGCGTGCAGCAACGCATCGATCCGGACAAACCGGAAGAGGTCGACCCGCTGCTCACACTGGTGCAGCAGATCGGCGACCACTTTACCGGCATGCAGATTTCCGAGCCACGAGCCACCTGCATCCGCGTGGAGAATCGGCCGGTGTATGATCCCGAGCATCTCAGTCGGCTCCGGCAACTGACCAGTGTGTTGACACTCACCTTCAGAACGGCCAGGAGGCCATCCCGATGAACAACGTAGTGATGCGGAAGATCAATATCACGGCGAGCTACCAGCCGTTGGCTACGGAACAGACCATCGCCAGCGTGACGATCTCCACGCCCCCGGACAACGTGGCCGACGTCTTCTTCCAGGGCGACGACGGCTCGGACGTACCGTGGGTACCCGGCGAGTGGCACGACCTGAGGAGTGTCGACCTGTCGCAGATCAGAGTCAAGGGAACGGCCGGCGATACGGTCACGGTCGTGGGAGGGACCTGGTAATGGGTTATCGGTTTGTCCTGGCCGACGGTTCGATCGGTACGGCCCAGCTGGCCAACGACGCGGTCACCGAGGCCAAGATCGCCAACGGCTCGATCGCGGCGGCCGATATCGGCACAGGTGAAATCTGTGGCGCCCACATCCTGGGCGCTGCCGACTTCGAGTTCCCCTACGGGATCGGCGTGGTCGTCGACGGCGATCTGACGGTCTGTTACGGCGAGGTTAATCTGCAAAACTCCAACGGACTGATCCTGCCCGGGCAGGGACCCAGCGCCAACGGGGCGCTGCGGTTTTACTGCGGCGCGGTCCAGTTCTACTGTGGCGGCTCTTGGCGCTCACTCTACAGCTGACGGACTGAAATGGATACCAAGCTACCCAACCTGGCCATCGATCCGCAGACCACGCGAGCGATCGTGTTGACCTGGCCCGACCACTCGTTGAGTTGGGAGGCGGCCGCGTGGCTGTACAACGTCTTCCCGCCGGAGAACGTGCTGGGACTGTGTATGCACGACCTGACGCAGGCCCGCAACACGGCCGTGCGGGAGTTGGTGCTGAAGGCACCGGCGGAAATCACGGACTTCGTGCTGATGGACCGCGACATGCGGCCCAACGAGCTGACCTGGCCCGTGTTGCAGGCCGAGGGCGACCTGGTCGGATGCACCTACCCGGTGGCCGACATGCGTCGCTGGTCCGATCCCACGGCCATCCACCTGGGCCTGGTCCGGGTCAAGCGCCGCGTGTTCGAAAAGCTCGACCCGCCCTGGTTCCAGTTGACCTACAACGACGACGGCACCCGACGGACCAACTGCGAGTGCCGGTACTTCTGCCGGAAGGTGATCGACGCCGGTTTCTCGGTCGTGCGGACCGGCTGGTGCGACCATCGGGCCAAGACATAGGAGCACACGTCCCATGCCACGACACGAATCGAGAGAGCTGGTCGACACGGTCGACGGAAAACGCATCAAGGTGGTCCGCCGCGAGGAGCGGCTGCTGGACAAGGTCCAAGTCGAGGGCACCGTGGCCGATCTGGATCGGCGGATCGCCTGGCTCACACAACAGCTTGCCGAGGCCGAGGAGGCGCGAGACGACTTGGCGGACATGCAGGACGACTTGGAGTAGCCATGTTCGGGATGCGGAGCAAGACCCAGTTCGACAGCAAGAGTGTACTGCGGAAGGTGCACGAGGGCACGGTCCGCAGCCTGGGCCATGCGGCCGCGCTTGTGCGCAAGATCGCCAAGCAGAGCATCCGCTTTCGCAAGGATCCCCAAAAAGCGTCGCCGGAGGGAACGCCGCCCTACACGCACACCCGGCAACTGCCGCGGGCCATTCTGTTTGCCGTCCAGAAGCAACAGGAGGAGGCCGTGATCGGACCGGATGCCGGGAAGGTCGACCTGGCCGGCGCTGCACATGAGCATGGCGGACAGTTCCGAGGCCAATACTTCGTTCGCCGGCCCTTCATGGGCCCGGCACTGGAGAAAACCAAAAGCCGCCTGCCGAAAATGTGGGCGGGTTCCGTTCGTTAGGAGAAACACACGATGGCAATCTTGATCGGCCTTGACGCCAAGGCCTACTTCGGTCCCGCCGGCACCACGGCAGCCAGTGAGTTGGAGAATATCCGCAATCTCAATTTCAGCCTCGAAAAGGGCGAGGCCGACATCACGACCCGCAAAGCCAAAGGCTGGGAGCTGATCAAGGCCACGCTGAAGAAAGGCTCCATCAACTTCGAGATGCTCGACGATGACGAAGATTCTTCCTTCGCCACGTTCAGCTCCGCGTTCTTTAACGATGACCAGGTGGCCATGCTGGTGTTGGACAAGGAGAACGGCGAGGGACTGGACGCCGACTTCGAGGTGGTCAACTTCAGTCGCAAGGAGGAGCTGGTCGACGCGATCGTCTACAGCGTGAGCGTCAAGCCGACCTACGTCAGCCGCGCACCGCAATGGGTAGGCTCGTAATCTAAGCGACCTCAAACCAAACACTCAATTCTACTGAAAGGATAACAAAGGATGGCAACCGACCTGTCCGACCTGACGGCCACGTGGAAACTGATTGTGGAGGCCACCGCCAAGAAGGCCACCGACCTGACCGTGCCGTCGGAGACGTTGAATCTCACCAAGATACTCAAGTTCATCTTCGGCACCGGCGCGGGCCAGGTCGATCAGGTGTTTCATGATCGCCGCACGCTGGCCGGCGGGGCCAGCGAGGAGCTTGACCTGGCCGGAGCGCTCACCAACGCCTTTGGCGCCACGGTCACCTTCGCCAAGATCAAGGGCATCGCGATCATCAACCGCTCCAACGAGACGCTGGACGGCCACTCGCCCACCGACGCCGACCTGGATATCGGCGGAGCGGCCGCCAATGCCTTCCAGGGGCCGTTCGTTGACTCCAGCGACAAGCTCAACCTGGCGGCCGGCGCCCCGCTGCTGATCGCCAAGCCCGACGCCGACGGCTGGACCGTGACCGCCGGCACGGGCGATCTGCTGAAGATCGAAAACAAGGACGGCTCGGAAGAGGCCGTGTACGACATCGTTTTGGTTGGCGAAGCCGCGTAGCGGCCGTGAGGGGGTGAGTGGGTGATCGGGTGAGGGGGTGATTGCTTTGGAGACTTGTCCTTCACCTTGTCACCCCCTCACCTTGTCACCCTGTCATGCTTTCCACCTGGTCACGTTTTGGAGCACCACATGGCAACATTCGAAGACACGCAGCAGCGCACCTGGTCCGTGGCGATCAACGTTTCGACCATCAAGCGGGTCAAGGAGATGCTGGGCATTGATCTGTTGGAGTTCACCGACGCCGACAAGAATCTGTTGCTCCGCTTGGCGGCCGATCCGGTGATGCTGGTCGACGTGCTGTACGTCACCTGCAAGCCCCAGGCGGATGAGTTGGGTATCTCCGACATCAAGTTCGGCGAGGCGATGGCCGGCGACGTGATCGAGGCGGCGACCCGCGTCTTCCTGGAGGAATTGGCAAATTTTACCCCGAACCCCAGGGATCGCCAGCGGATGCACCGCGCCCTGGGGAAACTCAACGGGTGGCTGGAGAAGACGCACGACGTGCTGGACCGGAAACTGGACGATCCGCGACTGGACCAGAAGGTGGACTCCGCGCTGGCGAAACTTGGAGATTCATTTACGAGTGCGCCGGAATCTGCGGCGTCGACCCCGGACCGCTGACGCTCAGGGAGTTGGTCTGGATGGCCGACGCCCGCCGGCGGGACGCTTGGGATCGGGCGGCGGCGCTGATCGCCAAGGTGCACAACGTCCACGTGACCGAGGAGGCCGACTTGATTACGCCGGCCGACATTCATCCGTATCTGTCGGCCGCCGAATCCAAAAAGCCCGACCCGGTCATCAGACTCCCCAAGAAGGTTCAGTTCTCCATTCTCAAGCGTCTGTTCATCGGAAAGTGACCCATGCCCTCCCCCGGAGCCATTCGCGCAGGTGCCGCCTACGTCGAGCTGTTCACCGAGGATAGCCGGCTGGTACGCGGGCTGCAGCGCGCCCAGCGTCGACTGACGGCCTTCGGCACCGCTGCCATGAACATCGGCACGAAGGCCATGGCCGTGGGCACCATGTTCGCGCTGGCCTTCGTCCCGGCGATCAAGGCCGCCTCCGACATGGAAGAGACGATGAACAAGTTCAACGTCGTCTTCGGCTCCAATGCGGCGGCCGTGAAGCAGTGGGGCGACACGTTCGCCGGCGAGGTGGGACGTAGCAAGCAGCAGGTGGCGGATTTTCTTGCCGGCACGCAAGATCTGCTGGTGCCGATCGGATTCGAGCCGGGCGCGGCCACCCGGATGAGCAAGGATCTGACTCGCCTGGCCGTCGACCTGGCCAGTTTCAACAACATGGCCGACGCGGCCGTGTTGCGCGACC
>Ga0180437_10004348_pt1 | contig 20238 bp, 37 predicted proteins | sample SS_ome_4_FD_132410 | JGI IMG/M metagenome (GOLD analysis project Ga0180437, IMG submission 132410) | Hypersaline lake sediment archaeal communities from the Salton Sea, California, USA - SS_3_D_1 metaG | ecosystem: Environmental > Aquatic > Non-marine Saline and Alkaline > Hypersaline >... | reverse complement strand
GAACAGGTGAAGATAGATATTAGCGTGCATCGCAAAGCAAAGAAATATCCTGATATGAATCCTGTTGTTGAGGATTTTCTTTACGAATATTATAGAGAACCTAACGAAGAACTATTTGATTTCCTGGGACAGGACCTGGGATGGAATAGGAGGAAGTCGTGAACGTTTTTATCACCGGTATAGCCGGTTTCATTGGAAGCCACATCGCAGAGCGTGTGCTGTTTAGCGGCGAAAATAAGGTAATGGGAATTGATAATCTGGCTACCGGCCGGGCAGACAATGTACCTCGGGATCCTTACTGCCAGTTCAACAAAGCAGATATAGCTATTCTTCCTGACTTGAGGGATATGATGAAAGGATTTGAGCCGGATGTCGTAGTACACTGCGCGGCCTCTTATAAAGACCCATCTAATTGGGTTGAGGACACGCGGACCAACTGTGTCGGCACAGCTAACCTGGCAACTGTCTGTAATGAGCTGGATGTAAAGCGCATTATTTATTTTCAGACCTCGCTGTGCTATGGTCTGAAACCGCTTGAGCAACCTATTACTCTAAAGCATCCTATTCGACCGGAAGGCAGCAGCTATGCGATTACAAAGACATTTGCTGAACAAATCCTGTCTCTTTGCAACAAGCCTGTCATCACATTCCGCTTGGCTAACTGCTACGGGCCGCGGAACCTCAGCGGGCCGGTACCTACGTTTTATAAAAAGATAACTGCCGGTGATAAGTGCAAGATAGCGCAGACCCGGCGGGACTTTGTGTTTGTAGATGATCTTGTTGATGTAGTGATGAAAGCAATGTTTCAGCCGGCTGTGGTAATTCAACCATATCATGTGTCAAGCGGCTCTGATGTTTCGATCGGTGAACTATTTGAAAAGGAAGCTGAGATAATCCGTAAAGACGCCATGAGTGAAACTCTTCCCAAAAATCCGGATGATGTCGAGACCATTCTGCTTGATCCTACTTGGACTGAGCGAGATTTTGACTGGAAAGCGTCAACTCCTCTGAATATAGGACTGAAGAAAGCTATCGAATGGTACAAGACCCATGACTTTGGTGAAACATTTACTCACCTGAAGAGGGCGAAATGAACTGCTCGACATGTGGAAAAGAAATACTAGATGGCGACAGGATTGTTATCCCTGCTTGGGAGAATGTTCTGGAACCTATTCAATGGTGTAGTCAGGAATGTGCTGACAAGTATATTCCTGTTGTGAGGAAGCCAATGTCAAAAGAGCTGGAGGAATTGCGAAATGATAAAGTTCATAACTAAGTCAGACTACGGTGAGTATATGTCAGGTCGGGATCAGGTTGTATTGGAAATCTTCAAAGAACATAATGTAAAATCCCAGAGCCAGGAATGGCATCTGGGTTCGCCGCAAAAGCGATATGTTTTTGATCTGGTGTACGGCGACTTGCTTGACGGACACGTCAAAAATAGAAACATCTTGGATATAGGAGCCGGAATGAATGGCGCAATGCAGCGGATTGCTGAGAACAACACATACTGCGTTGTCGATATCATGCAGCAGCCGGCGTTCGGCAATGTTCGATATCTACAAAGTGCGTGGGAGGTATTAAATGGACAGGGAACAGTTGATTGGGACATTGTTATTTGCAATGACTTGTTCCCTAACGTAGACCAGCGGTTGCTCATGTTTCTGGATAAATTTCTGCCGCATTGCCGTGAGATTCGCATGAGCCTTACTTATTTTAATCATCCTACGTGGTATCAGGCCAAACGTGTTGGGGGTGACGAAATGTTGACTATGCTACAGTGGAATGGACTGAACGTAGCTGAAGTTCTTGGTGAAAACTGGGGTGATAAAGTTGATTCAGATGTTATGTCTGGGTTTACATCTAATGAATCCATCTTTCCTAACGGCCGGCAGGTCTGTGTGATTCATCTACCAGGAGGAGCAACATGAGCTGGGTATTTGACCTGAAAGAGAGCTCGTCTTACGGAGCGAGCGCAACAATAGGCCTAGCTGATGTCCGGCCGGACAGCCGTAACACAGTCGCACATATGCGCGGAGAGTTTTGCGGATATAACATTGACAGCAAAGGCGCTTTTCTATTCCGCGACCGGGTTGGTGGCCGGTCGCTGTACTACTCGGTCAAGGGAAACAAGCTGCATATCGCCCAGGATCCCGCTTGGATTGCAAAAAGAATTAAATCAGGCATCAACGAGCGGTACATTCGCGAAGAGTATATGACATATCAAATCCCCTTGTCTCACGAGACGCCTTATCAGGATGTCTATCGTGTTATGCCCGGGGAGGTCGTAGATATCACCAGATCATATAAGGTAACCAGAAAGCCTTACTGGAAGCTGGCCAATCACTTTGGGAATGAGCCATTTGACTCCAAGAAATTCTTGGATCTACTGCAGGATGCCGTGTCATTCCGCCGCAATCTTGTAAATAACAAGATTACTGCGTATTTATCAGGTGGCTTGGACTCTTCGAGCATAGTGTGTCTGGCGGAACCAAAGCAAGTGTTCTCAGGCATTTACAGTGATGAGGAGTTTAGCGAGCTATCTTACATGGTGCCTGTGGTCTCGAAGATTGGCTGTACACATACACGGGTTGAGATAACTCAGAAGGAATTCCACTCACTTATGCCTGAGTTGCCTAACATTTTGCCTGATTCTATGTGTGGGTTAGGTATCATACCTCAGGTAATCGTTGCCAGGGAAGCAGCTAAAGCCGGTTTTGAATGGGCATATACAGGTGAAGGTGGAGACGAGGCACTATCCGGATATGTATGGAACACACTTGTGTTTGTTATTGCAGATGCATTACGTAGCCTACGTAAAAACAAGTACATGGATAGATATGATAGTATGATAGAAAAAGGGCTGGCTGAGTGCCTGCCCGCTTTTATAGGCATTCTTATAAAGCGGGACAGCAAGTTTGAGTCTGCCAAAGCAGTTGTAGATGCATGGATACCTGATCTGTGTGTTGAAGATAATGTAATGAATCTAAATATATCAATCGGCCTGCCGGCCATTAACTATGTTGACGAGCAGGTAGGCAGATATACAGGAGTGACACCTGTTAGCCCGCTCTGTGACCACCGCGTAATCGAGTATATAGCCAACACAGCGCCCCGTGAGCGCACGAACGTACCTAAAGCAATGCTGCGGGCTGCGATGGAAGGAATATTGCCTGAGAAGGTCCGTACGCGGTCTTGTAAGATGGGCTTTCCCGTTTGTGCACATAAATGGCAATGGCCAATGTTGAAGGATGCTTTGCTTTCTCTTGAGAAAAGAAACATAATTGATGTAAATATGAATAGTGCTAAAACTTTAGATAGAACATCATGGGCTTACTACAATATCGAAGGAATAGCAAATGAATTGGACCAATGAAGAAGTAACCAAGTTGGAGAAACTGTACGCTAGAGTGCCTGTTAAACATTTGGTTAGTCTATTTCCAGGTAGAACAGAGATAGCTATAGTTTCAAAAGTAAGAAGATATAGAATTAGGAATCCAGGAAAGAATTCTTTTTCTTAAAGGAGAGGACATTACATCTCATTCAGAAAATCTTGTTGATATCTATAATAAGATGTGTGAGCTAAACAAATGATAAGCCTGATAAACCCGCCAAGTGACTTTCTGATAGACCCTAAGTCCGTGTATCCACTGGGCTTACTGACGGTAGCCACAGCGTTTCAGGAGGTAGGGCAAGAGGTTGAGTTCATCGACCTGGCTGATAGCACAGATCCTGTTGGCGAGGCGGAGGCAGCGCGAGGTAATATAATAGGTCTTACTGCAGTAACAGCGCAGTATAAGTGGTTGAAAATATTTGCGGATAAGGGGATATTCAATGGAAAATACACTGTTGTCGGCGGCGCGCACGCATGCGCTGAAAGCGCTAGTATTCTTGACCTTGGGTACAGTGCTGTGTGTACTGGGCCGGGCGAAGATGCAATACCCAAACTGCTTTCTATGGAAACAGGAGTAATAAATTGCTCATTACCCGGGAATATACGTGTTAATCGGTCACTTGTGTCCGGTTACCGCGGGCCGGCACCACTTATGGTGGCGCGCGGCTGCCCATATTCATGTTCATTCTGTGCCCATCCGAAATCTTGGAGATTGCGTGATGTATCTGATGTAGTAGATGAAATAAATAACATAATTGATTCGCACATAGTATTTTATGATGATACGCTGACAGCAAATAGAAAATGGACAATTGACCTGTGTGAACGGCTGAAGGACACGGAAGAACATGTATTCCGTTGTTCTACGCGGGCGGATAAGGTTGATGCCGAGCTGCTTACCCGGATGAGGAGAGCTCATTTCAGAGAAGTGGCTGTGGGAATCGAGTCGGGGGACCAGGGCATTTTAGATGTCTTGAATAAGCAGACCACGGTAGAGCAAAATACGGAAGCGAGGAGGCTCTCCCGGGAGACTGGTCTGCGATTCAGAGCATTCATTATGCTTGGATCCCCCGGCGAATCCCATCGATCTATTGAGAATACGAGAACGTGGCTGAGAAAAAATGAGCCGGATTCCGTGGCGATTTATATATTCAAGCCGCTGCCGGGCTGTGACATTTGGAAACACCCCGAGAAGTATGATATAAGCTTTGAGAAGAATTTCGAGGGATATTACGGCGGCAGACCGGAGGAGATAGTGTCGAGCATCTCGACCAGCCATCTGACCCGTGACGAGATAACGGCGTATTATCGTGAATTTATTAAAGAATTTTCTTGACATAAGGTTACTGCATATTTAAATTGCTTTAAACGGAGGGAGCGGATGCATTATATTTGGTGGGTTCCTGCAGCTATTCTATACAATATCATTTATGCTTGGTTGTCCTGGAAAAATAATCATTTTGGCGGGTCTTATATAGCCGGCCTGTTTATCTGGAATGCACTCACTCTCTGGCTGGTCATTTCGCGCATATCAAACCATCTTATTTTCGATGCACTTATCTACGATTTTATTATAATAACTGTAACTGCATGCACACTTATTTGTCTTGGTGAATCCCGGGGATTCACTCCTTTAAATTATATCGGAATGGGAGCAGCAGTAATGGGACTGCTGATGATGAAATTATGAAAGCATTAACATGTTTTATTGCGATACTGATATGTTTTGGCGCAACATTAATAGTTGCCAGGGCAGATAGGGACTCTTTGTATTCAGGCGATATCATAATTGAGCCTGAGTTCAAAGGTGTTATTCTAACTGTTGAAGGTGACACTATCTACGACGGCAAGCGTCCACGCGCCCGGTGGTTCCCGGAGGCCGGACCGTTTGTACTGGAGTCTGCAGGTAGCCGGAGCCTGAGCGACAGCCTGACGTTGTTAAGGATATTGGAGTTAGATATAATCAAGAAAAAACTGGACTCACTGAGGACAAAGAAATGACAGAGATAGAAAACAAAGGTGTGGTGATAATACAGGTCGGCGACAAAGAACATCCTGCTAGTGACCTAGATATGGCTAATATAATAGAGTCGTTGGAGAAGTCTAATGGCCAGGGATTCTTTGTAATGAATGGTGGCACGTATACTGTGTATCAGTTCGACCCGGCGACACATAAGGTATTTAAGGTCGTGCAGAGTTTGGAGGAGGTAGGAACACTTGAACCAAAGGGAGAATGACATAAGGGAGCTGTACTGGGTATTCTTCAGACGAACTCCAGATGAGGAAGGACTACGTGTAAACATGGAGTCCCATGCTACTATTCCTCAGTTGGCTGAACGATTTATGAACTCGAATGAATACAAGGCCAAGCGAGCTTTCTGGCGAGACGGATATGAGTTCACTCAAATTACTTCACATTTATGTGTAGGCGCTAGGATAGACCGTGGTGCAGAGGAAGAAATTATTAGACACCACGGGATAAACGCGGTGGTCAGCCTCGACCGTGGTGCGGATTACGACGTATGGAGATTTAGCTACGCCGCGTCCATTCCTTTCCCTGATGGCGAGTTAATGTCTATAAGACAAGCAGTGTGTGCTGTTAGAACTGTCGGTAATTTCATAGCGACAGGTAACAAAACTTTGGTACATTGCCACTGAGGAGGAAGTAGGTCGCCTTCTATTGCCGCATTGTACTTAGCTCATACTCACAAGATACGCTTTGGTGTCGCTTGGGACGAAATTAAGGAGAAGAGACCTGGGATTAACATCACAAGTGGACTGTTGAATCCCGACAGAATCAATGATATATTGGAGAAGCTATGACATGGAGAAACTGGGAGCGCATTAGAAACTGGAAGAAGGACAAAACACCTCAGGCATATGTTCAGCCAAAAGGAACGGGCTATGTGTCTTGTGAGTCACTGGACCCTGAGGATGATGCTATGTGGGCACATATAAATATTCAAATATCGAATAAGGGGTACAAGAAGATAGAGGAATTTATTGGTCGCCTTGGTATGTACGGGGGCTCAACAATATACGGCAATGACATGGAGAAAATTCGGCAGGTTCTGTACAGTCGTGTTGACCAAGCAATCGAACACTTAAAGAAACACCCTGATAGCCTGGGGACATGCTACTAATGTATAGTCTCGAAGACCGATAGAAGGAGCTGTACACCCCGAGATACCTATCTTTACTCAAGAGCGAGAGTACATCGAACGGTTCGTAAACGTGAGGGAGGACTGATGGAGAAAATATATGTTGAGGTGATCAAAGCCGAGAATAGTTACTGGTATTCTAATCACATCGGAGCGATTTTCCCGGTTGTTGGAACAGATGATTTACATGGTTACATGCTATTCTCTGATGTTGGAAAGAGTTATGGTAATAGGTATATTAATAGGAACGACTGTCGTGTGGTAAACGTTTCTATTCCGGAGGAATGATGACTGAGGTAACAGGACATGTTGAGTGGACAGTAGATGGTTATTACACCCGGTTTGGTACGCTTGAAACACTTGTAGAGGTGAGTAAGAAAGGGTCCAGGGAGAAGGCCGAAGAAGAGTCTAGCAAGATAGCAGAAGCATCTGTGAAACTTAAAATACTAGGAGAATTTGTGAATAAGATGAAAGAACAAAAAGTTTTACCTGCTAAATATGCTAAGGCACTTAAGGATCATTTTTGGGAGATAATATAGTGAAATACTGTCCTAACTGCCGGAAGCTGGTTTATACAAATGAAGTCAGAGTTCCTGCTCAAATTAATAATCTTGTTACGGTAAACCTCCGGACTGAGTCTTGTGCAGAGTGCGGGAGCTGGATAGGAAACTCTGTTATGATAGAAGGCGATCCTGAGGAGTTGAGGGGGAGACTTGATGAGTGAGACACTGAAAACAGTAAGTGATGTAATCGTGAAACATCTAGGAGAAAAGTTATCGGTAGATGAACTTTGGTGGGAGGATTAGTTATGAAAATCACGAGTATAATAAGAGAAATGCCGGTAGATGTTGATTTGACCGATTGGAATAATAAGAGGGTTAGCTTTTATGGCAGAGAGATTGGTAAAGTAATAAGTAGTGGATTTGATGAGGAAAATAATGTGATTGTAACCATGCAGATAGATGATGATTATGTAAAGAAATTGGTTAAAGATGGCACTCGATGTAGCATTAGTGTCGGAAACAATTTCATTCAAATGAAGGAAATAGCCTCTTGAAGATTGAATGCCCTATTTGCGGACTGCATTTTCAGGATGAATACAAGAAATCGCTTAAGTGTGGGTTCTGGAAAGCCAAAGGATATCCCGCTGACTTCCCGCGAAGGTATAAATATAAGCTCTGGAAGTGGTTTTTTAGTCTGCCGGCCGATGAAATCCTGAGCAAGTTCGGACTGGCAATCAACCTGAGATTGGACTGCAAGAAGGATCCCAGTTCATCCTGGACCAATATGATAAAGGAATACAAGGACTGGGATGACGAAAAACGCCGGCGCTTTCAGACAGATGTATACCGCATGAGGAAAATGATGCAGCAGGAGCCCAATTACTTTGTGCTTGCAATGACATTGCAGCTGCCTGAATGGAAGAACGCTACTATAAATAAAGAGAATTTCTTTAAAGGAGATGGAGATGCTAGTTCTAAAGATAGCGACTAACGGCAAAGAATTTTTTACTAAAAGCTTGTGCGTCAGCAACCTGTCCGAAGGATCGAGTGTTAGTATACTGGAAATGAGCGAAGAGGAATACAATAGTATTCCTGCTACTACTGAATCTTATGATTTTTTTAAGGAGCACGACAATGCAAAATAGCGTTACTTGGGCGCCAGATAGTAGCACATGCCCTACTTATACAAGACCAGAAGTTTATTGTGCATATTGCGGGCATGATCTGAGCGATGCAAATCCAATTGTTTATATAGATAACCAGCCGGTCTGTGCAATGTGCCGGGCCAAAATGGAGAATCAGAATGAGCGAGAAATAGGTGGTCAAGATATCTATATATGATAAAGACGGAAATCTTATGAGCGGGGTAATAGGATCGCAGGTGTGTCGTCCTGGTGAGGACACGCCTCCATATCCTTTAGATAGCGAATTGGAAATAAGAGTGTATGTAGATGCAAACCGCCTTGCCAATGAAGGATTTAAGGAAGATGGGGATTATCCTCTTTGGGGTCTTATGATGCTTAGTAAACATTTACCTGAGAAAATAAAAATAAGATTAAGAGTGTACCCCATGAGTATAATGACAAACCCCAAGCACATGTGGGAACACGGTGAGATAAGTTTACAGGCATACCAGAAAGCTATTAGGGGGTTAAAATGAGCAGAGAAATAGTGTTTTCAGAAGGAATAGCGACAGATGCATATTGTGATATACACTTTTCCGGATGTAAGGGTACACCCTGTCTTAAGTATAGGAGTCTGAAGAATGTTGGATATAATGTTTGTCATTCGTGCATGAAGAAACTGTTTGAAGATTACAAGAAGTGGGGGCTTCACGGTTATCCGGAAGACTATGATTATTCACAATGGTATGATCCTATTTCAGGAAAGATGAGGAAAACAACATGAGCGAGAAACTTGCTAACGGGATTGAATATAGTGAGTTGCAGATAGTGGATGCACCGTGTAATAATCTGTCTATATCACGTGAAGACAATGAGTTCATCTTTCTATTCATTCCTGACGTAAATGAGACAGACCACTATCATATAGATATGTCTAAACTAGATGCAATGCGGCTCCGGGACTGGCTTAATAAAGAGCTCACAGATGATGTAACTATAACTGATTTACAATGTGGTATACACATTCTTGATCTAGATGACATAAATAAAATGGAAATCCCGAAATCGAGAATGTTAATGAGCAAAAAGACACTGCAGAAACTTGGCATACACATAGACATGGAGGCATGATATGATAGAAGTGACCAGTAAAATCAGGATATACGAGACAGATGGGAATGATGCTTACAATGACGACCGGTATCTTATTATCAGGTCGCACTGGAATGACCCCAACATGATTGTCATATCCAGTAAAGAAGAAGGGAAAACCACTACCATCACTGTCCTCGGCCGGGACCTGAAGGCCGCCATTGATAATGCTCAAAATAATGTGAGGCACTAATGATAACTTGCGTAACAGTTTGTATCGACTTAACTAGTGTACAAATAACATATATAATAGGAGAGTAACATGGATACACAGAAGCTGGAAGAGCAGATTCAGAAGCAAATAACCAGACTGGAAAAGGCAAGCGATACTGATCCAGCGAGTATGAATGACATAGCTGATGTAATCGTAAAGCTGACTCGTTCACTAGCTAACCTAAGGGAAGGGCAGTGGCGCAAAGTTAAGCCGGAGGAAATGGAATGAGTGCAGAAGATTTTATGGAGACAATGAGGAAGCGGATGGACGAATTAACCCCGAAGAAAGAAGATAAGACTGTAATAGCTATCAAAGTCATCGCTAAATGGATAGGAGTAATTGCCATGGTATCTGTGTTGGGTCTTGGGATAGCGTTCCCTATCAAGTGGTGCTGGAATTACTTTATGCCCGCAGTCTTTAGTCTGCCGGCAATTACCTGGGGTCAGGCATGGTGCCTGAACTTTTTATTCACATGTTTATGGGGCGCGAAGTCCGGTAGATAATGGAGATGATAATTCATGAAGATTGTGGTTTGCCTGTGGAATTCTGCGATTGCGCGGATGCAGAAGTTTATTACGACTGGGTTAACGACACTTTTGTCAGAGATATGGGATATGATAAGTTATCCGATCCCGGGTGGATCGGATATCAGAAAGGAGAAGAATGAAAGAACCAGGAACGTTTGTAGGAAGGACTGAAGCCATTAGAGAAAATTATTCACTTCATGCTAGTCCTGTCGAGAGATATAGGAAATTAATTGAAAGCATAAGGGGTGAACCAATCACTCCGAATCTTAGAATGAGAGTTCGAATGGAAATCCAAAAAATTCTTGAAGATATGGCAGAGTTTAGAGAACAGGTTCAAATCGGCGTTGGGACCGAAATAACATCAATAAATATTATACCTCTTAATGATTATACGAGGGCTCTGCTATCTGATTTGGAGAAGGAGTAGAAAGATGAATGGACTTAAGCCTCTATTTGAAATATCACGAAAACGAATGAATCGCATTTATTATGGCGACACACATGGACCTGAAACTGCCTCTACTGTGTTAAATGATATTGAAAACATAGAGCAGCATCCGGAACTATTCGGGTTTATTATGAAAAACATTAGAAAGGTATTGCCCGTTATCGATGAGTTCTATGTCATTGAATATAAATATGAAGATGCTTGTTGTGATGTGAAGTGGTGGCCGATCAATAGGATATTCCTTGGCGAGAAAGAGGCTTATGATTGGGCACAACATCCTAATGATTTGACTGAAAATGAAGCCAAGTATGGTAAATTTATGTTCCAGCCGTTTAAGGTAACAAGAGTGGACGTAATTAACTAAAGGAGGTAAACCCTTGATAAATCTGTACTTAGCTGTGAATGACCTTGGATACGGAATTCACGGAAGAGGTCTTCTTCAGGGTCTCTATCAGTATAACAAAGACTATAACATTACACCAATTGGCGGGAAGATTCAGGGAGCTCTTCAGGAGAATGAGGTTCCTATCATCCAGAATGGTGTAGCTAACCAGGAGAAGTGGGACAGGAATAGTCCTAGTATCTATATTTTCCATGAGTTCATGGCAAATCAATTTACCGGGACGCCTATGATCGCATTCCCTGTATTCGAGACAGACCGGTTCGGTAAGGTGGCTGAGAACTACTTGCGCCAGATGGACCATATTCTGGTGACGTCGAAATGGGGCAAGGATGTGATTGAGGAGAACAAGATCGAGGTACCGTGCACTGTTATTCCCGAAGGCGTGGATCCCAATATCTTCTATCCTGAGCCCATGACGCAGAATAAGGAGTTCACGTTCTGCACAGTCGGCAAATGGGAGGTCCGCAAGAGCACACAAGAGATGCTGGTTGCGTTCGCGGAGGAATTTGAAGGATCCAGTGAGAGAGTGACCTTTCATGCACACGTCATTAATCCCTTTATGGGAGCACAGTTCATGAATCAGGCGGCCGACTTTATGGCAAAGCTCGGATTCACAAAAGTGGATGCTAAGGAAAAGGAAATGGTGCTGACCGGCGAGCGCGGTAACCTGCGGATCGAGATTCCGCTGTCCCGGGTACCGGACAGGAAGATGATTGCCAAGATATATAGGTCCGCTCATTGCGGTGTATTCCCGAGCAAAGCTGAGGGATGGGGATTACCTCAGCTCGAGTGTTTGTCCTGTGGCACTCCTATTATTGTAACGAAGTGTACTGGTCAGACCGAGTATCTGGAGAATTACGACGAGCGTCTTATGCTTATCGACCTGAATAAGGAGATCGCTGCGGATGGAGTTTGGTTCGACGGGACCCGCGGATCCTGGTATTCCATCAGCATGGATGAGCTGAAAGCTAAGATGCGCTGGGCGTTCGAAAACAGGGATCAGTTGCGGAGCATAGGCACCGGCATGAGCCAGTATGTCCGCAATAACTTCAGCTGGAATAATGCTGGCAAGAAACTAAATGACTTTCTGGAAAGCTTGAAGTCTCAAAATGCGACTTCAAATTAGAATGACCTGTTCTTAAATGCAGGTCAGTGGTTAACCACAGCCCCGGGAGGTCCGCTCCCCTCCCGGGGCATTTCACTGGAGGGACAATGCAAATAGAAACACAAGCTTATTATAGCGCAGAGAAAGACACAAACTTTATTAAGGTCCGTATCTGGAAACATGTAAAGACAGGTAAGGTTGTTGATCCTGATTTAACTATGCCAAATGAAAGAGAAAAGTTTGGGTTTGTTATTCGTATTTCTGACGAGAAAATGGAGAAACTGGCACGTCAGATTCCACCTGGATTTGAATATCCGCAGTATCGTATAGCATGACTCTAGCAATAATAATACCTCCGCGACAGATGATACATTTGCCTATAAATGCAATGTATCTTGCATCTGCAGCCCGGTCTATGCGCCGGTCTGTTGAGTTCCATGACTATACATTTGAAACAGGCCGGACCAAGGTGTCTGTTGACAAGGATAGGAATGTTGTTTTTATACAAGCTGATAACTCAGATGAATACAATAATGCACTTGCCGTGCGGGGTCTTTTAAAGCAAATGAAATGCGCTGTATTTGGGGATTATTGCACTCATGTAAATCCCGATGAACTGACCGGCTGGCATTATGTTGTTGTAGGTGACGTTGAAGAAGCGATGAATTCCATATCGACTCTCTCTGTTCGCAAGGGTGTTGTAACCGGAGCGGCGGTGACTGATTTAGACAAATTGCCTTACCCTGCCTGGGACTACATAGATATATCTAAGTACTTCCCGAGCAAACACGAAGCATATATTCCTATCCAGACTTCACGCGGTCCATGCAATTTGAGCATGGCCTACCAAAGGGTTCGCATCCGCACATCAGGCAGTGTAATCAGGGAGATGTGTGCGCTCAATGCTAAATATGAGTTCAAGCGATTTATTATATCAGATGAGTTTGTCGCACGGTGCGGCAATTACAGCTATTTCAAGAATGAAATAAGAGAAAGGGGATTCGAATGTCTGATCAAATAGAACGCCCCAGACGCCCTTATGTTGATCCTACTGCACATGTAAGTGCACCTGGAGCGAATAGACGCCCTATGAATCTGCAGACACCTCCTGTTCCTCCAAGATCAGGGTGTGGTCCCGGGCAGCAGTGTATCATGCAGAATTGTGAGAAATGGGTTTGGATAGATGAAGCCGATAGAGTAGGCGGCTGTGGTGAACGCGTAGGAGCAGCAGCATCGTTGGAAATAGTTGAGCAGAATAAGAAAATCATATCAATTCTGGAGAAGATACATGAACAAAATAAGCGGAAGTAAATGCAGAGGATGCGGCGGTATAATAAAGATGTCTGACCCGTTTCCTTATCACATAACTGAAGGTACACCTATTGGCGCACAGACACTTGACGGTGTTATCTGTGTATCGTGTTATAAGAAGATGTTTGAGCCGGCTATAAAGGCCTGCAATATCGACATGGATAATCTTCCGGAAGACAAGTGTGCGTTGTGCGGTGTAGAAATTGAATATGATTCAGGCCGGATGGATACATATCCTCGCTACTTGCAGATAGAGCAGCGCATGGAGGACAAGAAATGGATTATCCTTGCGCACGCAGACTGCTTTAAGAAGTTCAAGAAAGCTATGCGTGATGCAGCTAGGTCTATCGAGTCATGTCAAACCGATTCGCAAGAGCAACAAAGCTCTGTTTCGACTGAGACAGCTGGGCCAGCGTAATCCGCATATCATTGATCATAGCCTGCCAGTTGGATAATTCGTCCTCATCCAGGTAATACCGTGTGGTTTCAGGCAGCTGTACCTTGGTCAGCTTACTTTCCACATCCTCAATTCTGTCGGACCATTCATCCACAGCAGTTTCCAATACATCTATCAGATTATTGACTTCTGTCAATGTAGGGAGCGCATCGACCCGTGTGCTCAATGTATCTACTGCAACCATGCATTCCTTGACAACTTTCTGCAGGTATATCACCTTGTTTTTAATTGACTTAACCGAACTGGTGTCATTGTCTGGCATAACAATTCCTTATGTTTTGACGGTATAAGTAATCTTGAAGCCCTTCAGGACAGGAGTGGCTCCGTTTGTGTTTCTCATAGTGGTCTTTAATCTAATGACCGTTTCTCCATCCAGACCGGCTACAGCTGTGTCTGATGTTGTGAGAGGATAGACATCTGTTGTGCTGTCGTAGACAGCTGTTGACGATGAGTTTGTCATTAGCTGGAATTGGATAGGAGGATTGGTTCCATATTCTGTCTGGGCAATTGTGCTATCCATGGAGTAATATGCCTCGAATGAAGTGATGTTGTCGATGACATAGCCGTCTGCGGCTTCTGGTATCTTGATATCGTGGTAAAAATGACCGTTTGGATAGTATTCGGCATATTGTACATCTATGTCAGACAGCCCGTAAACATATCCGTCGTTAACCTTAGTGGGACTCATCACAATTCTCAGCTGGTTGTTGAAATCAACCGGGCTGATGTGCATACGCAGTGGCCGGCGGTGCGAATTGTCTGTGTTGATGATATCAGGAATCGGGATCTCAGTAAGCGATCCCGACAGCGGCTGGTAGTGCACAGAGTCTATATTTACTATCCGGACAGGGAAAGGATCTATTGTAATGACATTGGCTTTGGTAGTAAGGGACACAGGGAATGAGACATCGAGCGCCATTTTGGTGTAAGCAGTTGTATCATCAATCCAGAAAGTATCTCCCCGGCCGTCCAGAATGCTGTAAATATAGTCCTCGCGGTCGGTTACCTCACTGGTAGATATAGGTGTATTACCGTTACCCTTGCTGATTGCAACGTTTGAGCTTATTCTTGTGTTGCCCAGGTTGTCTGTAATAACACCTATTTTACTGGACAGGCGCGTTTGCTGCAGGATAACCTGACCATACTTGGTTTCATATTCACACCCAAGGTTGGTTCCGTCGCTCGGAGGTGTTCCTTCGGTCAGAATAGCAGGCTCATTGTAGAAGTTAGCCCACACCATTCTTGAAGACCCCACCTGATTTGTCATGAAGTAATCAAAGTTCACTGACTCAACAGCATTGTTCATAGCAATGTTTTGGTATGCCACCGCACGGAAGAGATGGTCAAGATCTCTGCTGGTTCGCTGGCCGCGCAAGTAAGCCCGCATCAGGCTTGTCTTCAGCGAGTTAAGGATTGTGTTGGTCTCTGTAGACGATACCGGGTCCCTGTATCCGATTGCATCATCTTCATAGAGAGCTGCTGATAGTTGTCGTCTCATTTTAACGTGTCCTGAATAAGTTTATATTGCTTTCAACATAGTGTATTTTGCGATTTGCTGCTTCATAGTTTATGCCGGTCGTTTCTTCCGGTGTTCCCATACCATATGTTATTCCAGAGCCAAGCATGCTGATAGTTGTATCTGCATAGTCGTAGAAGCCTGTTGATTGAATCACTCCGCTGGAGTCCACGAAGCCTATTAGGTTGACGGAATCCACATACACAGAGCGTAAGTCACTTCGAAACATGTAGGATGATATAGGGTATCTATACCGCATAATTGGATCCCTCCGTCAGCTCGCTCTTTAGTTCACGTACTCTCTCAGCCTGGTCTTCACTCAGGTTGAGCAGCAAAGTGTATTCACGAAGTTCAGGTGTAGAACCTTTGTTATTAGATGTCATTTCGGCTCGTAGGATAACCCTGGTCTTACGGGAGTCGGCCAGTGTTTTGTATTGCACGCCGTAGAATGAAGACACGACAGTGGCGTCATCGTAGAGCGGGTTGTTGTTGCTTGAGTCAAATTGAAAACCATCTTCGTTGATGCCGGCGTATTGAGGATCGGGCACAACAAGCCACTTTCTTCCATCTGAGTCGGTCAGGACAGAGAATGTCTTGAACGCTTGGTCACCGGTGAGCTTGGTTAGCTCCCCGAACTCTAATTCAGTTGCATCGGTTACTATATAGGATGAGATATTACTCCAGACACTCGGATCATTCGTATCAAATAGACCGCTGATGACAGATTCGCTGGAGTCCCTGTCATCTGTCAGAACAGTTATCTTGTTCCAGCCCGGTTTCATGAGTATCTGGTTGATGAGTTCTCTCTTTACTTCGCCCATAATACCTGCAGTTATGTAATCTATTTTGACTCCGGTTATTTTGCTGCGCACAACACTTAGAATATTGTAGTTCAGGCGCAGCGTAATGTCATGTTCAGCTGAGTTGTACATAAGGGCAACCCAGCCATTTTCTTTCTTTGACTCAGCCCGGTATCTATATGTGATTTCCCATGGCCGTGCGTCGGTGTCATATTGATCTTCAACATAATGAATAGGAGATATGTCAACGTAAGCAGTATTCCTTTCTGTATTGCTGTAGGTAACATAGTAGTCACTGTTAAGAGCGTATGCCGACTGCCCATGTTTATGTTTAAGATTTCCAACCGATCCTACTTCTATTGCTCCTGATGCGGTAATGGTAATAGTAGTGTCGGTCGCGGACAAAGTAGTAGTATCCGTGTCTGAGTAAGCGGTGTGCTCATACATGATGTTATGCTTAGGTTCGTTATAGCGCCAGATCCTGCAGTCACGTCCTGTATTCCTGACATCTTTTCCCCGGATAGCCATTTTAATGCTGCCGGGTATAACGTTAGTTGTGTTGGACCATGTGAATATCTTATAGAAGTTTCTGCCGTTTATGGTATATTGCGGAGTGACACTGGGTGTTCCACCGGTATGCAGATATGGTCTCCAGAAACCATCTACCACTATTTCACCCCATGGGTATGCAACTTGTCCCCATATCTTTCCTCCGCCCCACGTGGCGAATTGACAATATTGATCTTCGTTAAATTCCATGTCAAAGAGATTATGATTTTCAAACTGTACCCAGGTTGGATTCCCACCTGTTTGAGCGTTGACAGGATCTATTTGTATCCATTTAGGTTCCCACTCTTCATAATCGGTTGCCCCGGTCAAATGACTGTTTTCTCTTAGCTCGCTTTTGAATACATAGTTGCCGGAGGAATCAGGGACGAATTGGCTTGCAACCTCACTATATTCAGGCAATGATGTTCCGTTGGTGTCTTTCCATGATCCGTAGACTGGCTCATCAAGACCGACGAAGTATTCTATCTTGCTGCCTTCCGGTATATATCCGTCAGTAACCAGGGTAGCGGTCGTTATTGCATTAGTCTCGCTTTTATATGATGATATTTGCTGTGATCTGGAAATGAATGTGCTGCTCGCTTGGTATTCATGTGCTTTAATTGACAGTTCACGCAATGAGAAGACGTATGTATTCTCGTAATCAGGGGCGTCTTTTTCAAGCACGAATTTAAGTTCAGTAACATATCCTGTCAGGTTATTCCAGTTAATGGACCATTCTTCTGTGCCGTCAACAACTCTTTTCTGGTCGGACGTAGGAATAAGCGTCCAATCCGGATGTTCTGCATTACGCCAGTAAATGGTCGCGCGCATAGACTTGTAGTTGGATGACACTACACTAGCCAAGCGGATCAGATTGACAGGTCTTGACTCTCCATTCGGCGCAAGCGATATTGCAAAGCTGATGGACACAGGCACAGCTTCGGTTGTTTTAATTAAATACATCCATTTATCAGAGTCAGTGTTGTTGAATAAATTAGAGAAATCGCAGTGTGGTAACGAATATCTCTGGGTGATGTATCTCTCGTTCATCTCTGTTTTAATAACAACATTTCTGGTTCTATGATGAGAGAGATCAAGCAAATCTCCTCCTGTGTGATCAAGAGCAATTTTGCCTGTTTCTGTGTCTACATCACAATTAGTCTGATTTAGATTTATCTTGGAAGTGTCATCAAATGAGTCGTTAACTGAATAAGACAGAGCTTCCAGTGGAATGCCCAGGTCGAGAGCACGAGACTGGGCAATGAGATGATTCAGTTCGCGGGATGAGTTTTCAAATTCTGTGTTGGATGTATCTGTTATATTCTGGACAATTTCACGCTGATTTCGGATGTCATCTTTGAGCGTCTGCAGATCAAAGACCATGTCCGTCCCCATCTTACCAAGCTTGGAGACACTAGACACCTCGTTCTTATTGATAGGCGCATACTTGTGCAGAGGACCTGATGCACTTATCCTTCTTTCTACTTCTTCATCGAGATAGTCGTTGGAAGGAATGAAAGGCTTGTCGCCTATTTTCCCGGATAGTGCTTCCATTTTTATCTGCGCACGCAGCTTTTTCTTTAGGACATCTCTTATCATGTGCTCTTCTCCAGAATATCCCGTGATATTGCCATGACTTTGTATGAATGAGTAATGGGTGTGATATATTCGTTGTCTCCCCGGTATATTGTCCCACGGACAATAGCATTATATGGATTAAAGGCCATATCTACATATGATTCAATCGGCTTACCTGAGTTCTCTTTCTGTTCCTTAGATAGCCCTGCGTTGATGGTAAGGACATTGGAAAGGTCAGACATTTCCGGCCGGTCCAGAGGATTGATGGGATACCATGTATTCCCATCATCAAAGCTAAGCGCATATTCTATGTTTCCACCTGAGGGTATCTCTTCAGATACGCTCAGAAACACTTTATAAAGCGGTTTAGGAAACACCCAAGGCAGTGACGTCCATGTAGATGAGTCCTTGTAATTTCTTTTGTAAAGGTGTATTTCATTGAGATTTAAACCAAGCTGCTTGCGGTCTGATACCTCTTCAGGTATCCTCATATATACAGGATTACCAGTTTCGAAGTTATCTGTAGGTTGTACAGCGAGCAGTTTATCTATTACTACAGATGTGTTTGACTCCACGTTATTTGTAGTAATCCCATCTTTATTTACATATCTTACTCCCCATCTTAGCGATGTCAGCTGGCCAATAGCATATTTGGTTGGAGATGTGTAGTACAATCTGCTTTTGCCACTTGGAAAGGGAGTTGTAATGCTGCTATTCGTGGCTGAGTAGACAGTTGACCATGAGGACCCATTGTACAATCTGAATTGACAAGCAGTGTTTCCGCCTGCTGTGAAATCGATCAAGCTATCCCGCAGGTCAATGATAGTATATTGAAAAGTGGCTTCGCCTTTATTAAAATGTATCTTAACATGGGGTGGTTTCGGATCCAGAAAGGTCGTATGGACCGTATCGCAACTCTTGATTGCCGACCAAACTCCGTTTATTCCTCTTATTCTTGCACGCGGGGTGTACGTAGTATTCTCTGCAGTCGCGTTAAATTTGACATTTACCGACTGGTTGGAGACACGTGACAGCTGCGTTCCATATGTCCATTCGGTTCCTGCGGTACCGTCCCATGTTTTAAATCTATCATACATGCGCAGTGCGCCTGTTGAAGTAAGTTTATACTCTATGTTAGAATTGGGCGCAGGATTAGCGCCCAGATCATCAAACCGTGTCATTGCACATGTAGGCGTTCTGTTGTCATATTTATATAAGGCAAAAGATACCCCTTCATTATATGTATTGGACTGCTTGGATGTTATTCGTACTCTTACCCAGATAAGATATGTTCCTACATTGCCTACTGTAATTGTATTGGATATCCCTGAGAACAGATTGGAATACTTGGTATCACTGTTGTAAGTAAGGCTGAAATTACCTGTGTTGATAGTAGGATTGCTCGGCGCATTGCTGGCAAGCAATGCGTCTGCATCTGAGTTCCTGTACCACCATGGTATATCAGACCGCTGCACGACGCTGTACCATGCCTGGACAGTAACATCACTATCGTCGAAAGTTGTTTGTCCGGCAGTGACCTGTATCCTGAACTGTTTTACGTTGACCCATGCAGGCGTATGTCCATCTGCCGGTTTACTTGGCGTGCTTCCAAGATCAATGGAGCTTGTCCCTGGATTTTCAGGATTTATGATGGTTCCACCACATGCTTTACTGGACTTCCGCATAGATACATAATCCATACCTGGACTATCATCAGGCTCAGATGGAGACTTTCTAATATCCTGATTAACGTTGTTGAGCATTCGTATTTCAAAATCGGTGTTGACGCCTCTATATATAGTTGGCACACGGATGGTGTTAAATCCGCTTTTCATCTCACGATCTTTCATGTGGATGAAATTACTATAAGCTGAGTCTATAAACGTTCTAATAGATTCTACGTATGCCTTGCCGCCCAAAAAATCTACTATGCTCATGTTCCTGCTTTCCTTTGCTCACCTGCTGTCGCTTTTCCCTGCTTTGTACTGTGCACTCT
>Ga0180437_10004346_pt1 | contig 20243 bp, 17 predicted proteins | sample SS_ome_4_FD_132410 | JGI IMG/M metagenome (GOLD analysis project Ga0180437, IMG submission 132410) | Hypersaline lake sediment archaeal communities from the Salton Sea, California, USA - SS_3_D_1 metaG | ecosystem: Environmental > Aquatic > Non-marine Saline and Alkaline > Hypersaline >... | reverse complement strand
TTTGTCATTTGACATTTCCCCTGGCCCCAAGCTCTTGCTTGACGTCTCGGAAAAACTCGCTCTCCCAGAGATCTCTCCATTTGAACTTTGACATTGACTCTCGTGTTCGTGTTTCGTGTCCGTTATCAGCTATTTGTTATTTGACATTTCGCCCTCCGCCTCTCCCCTCTAACCTCACACGTTTTTCCCCTTTCCGACCGTAGCACCGCATGGGATTCTCGGAGAACAAACCGGTCCAGGCGAATTACATTTTTGTACTCAATATACGTTATGGTAATCCTGGCAAATGAAAATCTCCTTTTCATTTACACTATTTATCACGCTTTTACGTCGATTGATTCGAAAGAAGAAAGGAATTTGGTATTAATATTGCTCTCCTCCTTACTGGGCTGGGGAAGGAGGAAGACCCATGGACGATGCAAAAAGAAGGGTTATCTTATTCGTCCTTTTCCTATCCACCTCGCTGGCGATATTCTTCGCCTTTCTCACGCTTACCGCTTCGGTTTCCTGACCGAACTGGCCCCTGTTGATTCGGGTCAAAAGGTTACAAGGTGCTAAATTCCCAGAGATCGCCTTCACAAAGGGCTACCAAGCCCGCGGCGCTGGAGATGACGAGGTGTAGGAAAAGCCATCCCCTGCTCTTTCTCGCCCTTCTTGTGATCGCGCAGTCCTCCTTCCCACCGTTGGCCTCCCCTGCTGATCCTCCTCTCTTATCTTGGGGCCTCATCGATGACCCCACTGTTAATGGCAGCCGGTTCGCTCAACATCGATCCTTCGACAATGATGATAACATCGCCGGTGTGCGAAATCTCGGGCTCAATTACTGTGCCGAGAAAGGCTACGGGCAACCGCTCTTCGAACTTGGGATTCCCCCTGGGAAAAAACACCTCCGGAAACTTTTCCCCTCTCTCCATAGCCTCCCGGTCGTCCAAAACATCACGGGTAGATCGCCGCTCCAGGCAACCATGACGACATCCGTAACTCCCCTGGTACTCCTAAGCGAGTTCCTCACGATGACCACCCTGACCGATAAGATCGTCTACCTTCTCTTTGTCCTCTGCTACTCCCTCTGCATCTTCAGCTGGCTCATAACGAAACATCCTGATATCTAGCCTTTGGGGGATTTTGCCTCCCAGTGCGGGTGCAGCAGTCGGAAAAGGGCTCGAAAAAGAACGCGGAGGGTTACATTTTGGTTATTGACAAATTCCATTTCCCATGTATTAATACTGTGGTAACCCTTTTGTACCCCCCGTGGGGTTACATTTTTAGCATTCATTTGGCAGGTAATTCACCATGTTTAGTATCTTGGTCGTTGAAGAAGATGTGGCATCATGCCACCAGATGGCGCAGGCCCTGATCGACTCCGGCTATGAGGTGGAAATGGCCTTCAATGCGCAGGAAGCCAAGAGCAAGATCGAAGGCAAGGATTACGATCTCATCCTCACCCAGTTGGCCTCGGCACAAGTCGATGGACACGATATCCTCAAAAGGGCAAAGGGGAAAAATAAGAACACCATCATAATCGTTATCACCGATAGGGAAGAAGGCCATTCAGCCTTTGAGGCCATCAACCGAGGAGCCCATGGGTTTATCGAAAGGCCATTTAGCAGCGCCCAACTGATCCTCGAGGTAAGGGGGGCGCTGGAGAAGAGGAGCCTCTCCTACGACCTGGACTATCTGAGACATCAACAGGACACCATTTACGAGCCGGAAAATATCGTCGGCGAGAGCTCCCAGCTCAAGGCGTGTCTCGCCACGGCCCTAAAAGTGGCCAAGACCGATTTTACGATTCTCCTCACGGGCGAAACCGGTGTGGGGAAGGAGCTCATCGCCGGGCTCATCCACTACACCAGCATAAGGAAAAACAAGCCCTTCATTAAGGTAAATTGCGCCGCCTTACCCGAAACCCTCTTGGAGAGCGAGCTGTTCGGACATGAAAAGGGAGCCTTCACCGGCGCCATTAACCAACGAATCGGCCGTTTCGAGCAAGCCAATGGTGGGTCCCTCTTCTTGGACGAAATCGGTGATATGAGCCTCAGGACTCAGGCCAAGGTATTGAGGTCTATAGAACGAAAGGAATTCGAACGGGTGGGGGGAAGCAGAACCATTAAGGTCGATATACGTTTCATTACGGCCTCCAATAAAGACCTGGCTAAGGAAGTTCAGGAGGGGAGCTTCCGAGAGGACCTGTTTTACAGGCTGAACGTTGTCACCATCCGAACACCCCCCCTTCGCGAACGAAAGGAGGACATCATCCCCCTGGCTGAATATTTCCTCCGCAAATGTTGCAACGATCTGAAGAAAAAGTGTACCTCCCTCTCCCCGGAAGTCCACAAGTATATGCTGAGCTATCACTGGCCGGGAAATATCCGTGAGTTGAGGAATATGGTGGAAAGGGCGGCCTTGTTTTCCGACGGTGAAGTCATCCGCATGGATGGCTTCTTGGCTGGGGACCCCCCTGCACGCCCTGAGGAAGGGGAAGAAAAGCACGTTATGCCCCTCTTTGAGGGAATGACCCTCAAAGAGGCGGAGAGGATGTTGATCCTCAATGCCCTCGAAAAGACCAGCTGGGTCCAGAAAGACGCGGCGGAGCTCCTCGGCATCAGCAAGAGGGTGATGAACTACAAGATCAAAAAGCACGGCATCCGAAATCAGAGGTGGAGAAGCGGGAAATGAGCGGCTCAAACCTCAGCTTATCGGCTGGTTAGCACCAGCAAAGAGCTAAAACAAGACGATGACCGTGTACGAATGTGTGAGATTCACCTCCTTATCTGTTTCTATCTGTACGGGATTGATCTGACAATATATGCTTCCCTCACCCCTTTCTCTTCCCTCTCAACGCTAAGAACCCATCCGGTGGATTGAGCGGCAATAGCACAGCATCTCGTAGCTATTGAATGCTAAGGGAGCTCATTATCAATTGAGAAAAATCGCGTGACTCTTGTGACTCCTCTGACAATGAGCATACATGAGCGTAAAACTAATGAAAAAATAGGCAAGAATATCAATATGTTACTAGACATCAGGGCTTAATTTTTCCCTTGACATTACACGCCTCTTATGCTAATGATTATCACGTTATCGAAAAAGTTTTCTTGGATTATGTTCGAGATGAGGTGATTCAATCTAAAGAAATTGTTTTGAGCTTCGAAATTCTCTTTTTGAAAATAGAACCCCTTAGCCAAACCGCAAGCGATTAGAGAAGGAAAGCTACGGGTTAATTCAACAAATCGTTAGGGCTAATAGCCGAAAACGAGAACATCCTTGATTAAAATTCGCCTATTAGCCGCCTGCGGTGAGCTTGTCCTAACAGCTCTCCAGGGAGAATTCTTGTCCCCTGCGGTATGGCCAGCTCTGGGGCGGGACCAATGTAGGAGATATTCTCCGTGATTCCGGTTCGCCGTAAGCTGATGCACAAAGCCTTCAAGCTGTTTGACCTGCTCGTCATGGCTTTTTCCTTCGTCCTGGCCACCTCGGCAGTTTACTATCAAAGCGGTCCGCTTTCCCTTGACCAGTTTTTCTCCATACGGATCAAGGTTCAGAACTTTGCCATTTTCCTTGGCTTCCTCCTTGTCTGGCACATCATCTTCTCCTCTTTCGGGTTTTATCATTCCAAGCGTCTCTCGAGCCGATGGACTGAGGCTATCGATGTCATCAAGGCAACCTCTCTGGGAACCTTCGTTATAATCATCTCAGCCCTCATGTTCAGGATTCACTTGGTCACCCCGGTTTTCATTGCATCTTTTTGGATCGGAAGCAGCACTATTCTCATTTCAAGCCGCCTCATACTCAGATATGTGCTTGAGCAAATAAGGATCCGCGGCCGAAATCTCCGCCACGTGCTGATTGTCGGCACAAACCCCATGGCTATTCGCTTTGCCCAAAAAATCGAAAAGAAACCGGAGCTCGGGTACCGGCTCATTGGTTTTGTGGACGACGAATGGGACGGAATCGGGGAATTTCGAGAGACACATTACGCTCTGGCAAGTAATTTCAATGACCTCCCGGCATTTCTCAGAGACCGTGTGGTTGATGAGGTGGTCATCGGCCTCCCCATGAACTCATTTTATCAGGAGGCTTCCCGGATTGTTGCCCTGTGCGAAGAACAGGGTATTAGGGTTAGATTTCTCTCAAACATCTTCAATTTGAAACGGGCCCGGTTGGAAGTGGAACAGTTCGAAGACGATTCCGTGGTGACGGTTTACGCCGGGACCATGGACGGTTGGCCAATGTTGGTCAAGCGTATTCTGGACTTTTCTCTCTCGCTGACCTTCCTCATTGTCCTGACGCCCTTGTTCTTCATTACGGCCCTTTTAATCAAGGTAACTTCTCCCGGGCGTATCCTCTTCACCCAGGAAAGGGTAGGCCTTGGCAAACGAAGGTTTCGCCTGTATAAGTTCAGGACCATGATCCCGGACGCGGAACAGAAGCTTTCTCAGCTGGAACATCTTAACGAGGTAAGTGGTCCGGTATTTAAGATCAAGAATGATCCACGCATAACCTCGATTGGCAAGTTCCTGAGAAGAACGAGTATTGACGAACTCCCCCAGCTCATCAATGTCTTGAGAGGCGACATGAGCCTCGTGGGGCCTCGACCTCTTCCCGTAAGAGACTATGACGGCTTTGACCAGGACTGGCAGCGACGGCGGTTCAGCGTCCGACCCGGAATTACCTGCCTCTGGCAGGTCAACGGCCGAAGCAACATCTCCTTCGAAAAGTGGATGGAACTCGATATGGAGTACATCGATCAGTGGTCCCTCTGGCTGGACTTCAAAATTCTGTACAAGACCATTCCTGCCGTATTGAGGGGATCAGGAGCAGCATAGAGACCCCCATAGTTCAAGGTTAAGAACAAACCTCACATCTCCCGAGCTTCCACGAATGGACTTGAAAGCTTACCAATGAGCTGAAGATCCTCCCTCACCCAATCCTATTTCCAGTTAGTTCTATGAGGCCTTTACAGAAAGGAGACTTTGGCTTACAATTTTTGAATATGCTGTGGCAGGTAAGATATCTGAGACAAAGAAGCGAGGCGATCCCTGGCGGTCTGGCGGCGTTGATCATCGGACGGAGGTTTCTCAATGTGGGTCTTCATGTTCATGGTGAAATGGCGGTGCAGTTGTGGAACGGGTGTCTCTAAACACTCAATTGGTGGAATCTGGAAGTGAAAGGTAAAATCATTATATTGATCTACCAAACCTACGTGCCCTATCAAGGGAGATACCCACGAACCGCAGGCCACGCAAAGATTCTTAAGGAAAACGGTTTCGATGTGACAATTCTGGCATGCGATCGAGAAGGATCTCATCCAGCCAATGAAATTCTGGAGGGAATTCGGGTAAGAAGAATCCCCGTTAAAACCGGGGAAATGCTGGGACCGTTTCGACAAGTACTTCCCCTGCTTCTGTTTTGGGTTAAATCGGTGAAGTGGCTTCTCACACACCAGTTTGATATCCTCCATTGCCACAACCTCGACGTCTTGCCGGTGGGATGTCTCATGAGGGTTTTCAGACGATGTCCCGTCCTGTTCGATTCCCATGAACCCAATTACTACGCCCTATGGCCCGACAAGTGGAAGCCCGTTTTGCAGCTTATCAACCTCCTTGAAAGATTGATGGCAAGGATTATTGACGCCGTTACCGTTACCAATCAGTACCAAGTTAAAAAATACAAAAAGGCAGGCGCGCGAAGGGTTGAACTGATTGGAAACTATCCCCTTCCCCATCTCCGAGTTGACAAACTCCCCGAAGAAAAACGCTCACGAAATCACCCTGTTTTTGGGCGGCTGGGCACCATTTACCCAGAGAGCGGTTTTGAAGCTTCGATGGCAGCCTTTGCTCGGATTGTAGAGGTATATCCGCAGGCCCGGTTCCTGATAGCCGGCAGGGTCGTTGATAACTACAAAGGGCAGTTTCTCCGATTGATCGAGCCTTTCCGTGATAGCGTTGAGCACATGGGTACATATTCCGAGGGAAAAATGCCTGAGCTCTACCGCCGAATAGACGTTTCCCTCCTGATTTATCCTAAAAGCCCTTGGTTCCGAAACATTACACCGCGGAAGTTTTTTGACTCCCTGGCCAATGGGGTACCGGTTATTATGACCGATATTGGAGGGCTTGGTCACCTCATTCGCGACCACGAATGCGGTCTGGTCGTTGATGAACAAAACATTGGCACGATTATTGAAGCGATGAGCCGTTTAATCGACGATCCACCACTGCGCGGGAAAATGGCGCTCAATGCATTGCGCCTTGCCGCAACCAACTTTGATTGGCAAACCATGGCAAGGCGGTTTGTTGATCTCCAAAAAGATCTGATGATCCGTCAAGGTCAGGATTCTTATGAGAAGCGGTAAGGTCCTTGTTTTCGGTATAGATGGTGCCACGTTCGATGTTATCCTGCCCGCCATTACCCGGCGAAAATTGCCCCACCTCCGAGCGCTGATTGAAGGAGGGAGTCGGGGGTACCTCCAGTCAACTATCCATCCGATCACTCCCATGGCCTGGTCAAGCTTTGCAACGGGCGCGAATGCGGGCAAACATGGCATCTTCGACTTCTCCCGCAGGGTGGGAAACAAAATACGGCTGAATACAGCCCTGGATCGAAAGATGCCGGCCATCTGGACCTATCTGAGCCAATCCGGGAAAAGCTCAATCGTTCTCAATGTGCCCTTCACCTACCCAACGGAACAAATCAGGGGGATTATGATCCCGGGCTTTGATGCGCCACGAGTCGAGCGCAAGATTTTTCATCCCAGCTCGGTCTACGATGAATTGACGAGGCAATTTGGAGATTATCGCCTCGATTGGACCTTTCCTATCGGAAAGAAGTTCGATCTGGAAGCCTATCTTTCCCACGTGAGGCAAACCATCTCTCATCGGGCCGACACAAGCCTTTATCTCTTACAGCAGTATCCGTGGGACTTCTTTATGGTGGTCTTCTCCTCGACTGATCATGTACAGCACATATTCTGGCAACATCCTAATGGCCGGGAAATTATCGAAGAAACCTACGAGATGATCGATCACTGCCTCGGGAGATTTCTCGCATCGTTAACGGAAGACGTAACCGTAATCGTCATGTCAGACCATGGGGCCGGCCCAATCCGCCGAATCGTCTATCTGGATAATTGGTTGGCAAAGGAGGGTTATCTCGAGCGACGCCCCTTCAATCTTCAGAGTGCAATTTTCAGGCGATCTAAGAATTACATCCGGAAAACTCTGCCCACCCGATTGAGGAAACTCGTTCGCTCGAAGTTCTCCCATCTCGCGAGCCGGCTGGAAGGAACGGAGCAAGCGGCGTCCGTAGACTGGAATCAAACGCGAGCATATTCTTACGGCATGTACGGCAACATTTATGTTAACGTAGTAGGCCGAAAACCCTGGGGAATTGTTAAAGACCAGGATTACGACGCGTTGTGTGAGGAGATCGCCACAAGATTAGACCGACTGGTAGATCCCAAAACCGGAGAGGGAGTTGTGGAACGAGTGTATCGAAAGGAGGAGCTCTACTCCGGGCCTCACACGGACGATGCTCCCGATTTGATTGTCCGGTGGCGCGATTATGCCTACTTTACGAAAAGGGGCATCGACCAGGGAGACGGCGTGTTCGGCGAGGACTTGAAGGTTGATGCCTCGGAATATCCTCATACGGGAACACACCGCATCGAGGGTGTATTCATCGCCAAAGGACCATACATCCGGCCGCACCGTGAGGTTCGGGCCGACATCATGGACCTGGCCCCCACTATTTTGTATACTCTGGGAGAAGCCATTCCTCCCAATATGGACGGGAGAGTCCTCCAAGAGATATTCGAGAAAGGGGTCCCGGAACCTCTCGATATGAGGAGCGAAATATCAAGAGACGGGGTTCCCATAACGAGAGAGGGAACCACTCCCCTGAGTGAGGAAGAAGAGAGATCCATCGGAGAAAGATTGAGGAGTTTGGGTTATCTTGACTGAGCTGGCCCGGAGGGCAATGTAAAAAGGAGGTTATTGGGAATTGCAGGGGCAAGAATCTCCGAGAACAATTCTTCGCTATGTGGTGTTCGTATTGTTCAGAAGGAAGCTCCTTATCTCCTCCCTCTTTATTTTTACCCTTTTCTCATTCGCCTTTGGGACCTTCTTGATTTCACCTGTGTGGAAGGCCACAGCCAAGCTCCTCGTCTTGCAGAATCCGAAGCAACAAATGATCCTGTTCAAGGACTTGACTCTTCCGAGCCCAACTGAAAAAGAAACATCGGCAACCGATCTGGTTGAGATTCTGAGGAGCAACGCATTTGGGGTCGAAATAGTCAAAAGGTACCGCCTGGATGAGATCAAGCGTCAAAAAGCACAAAACCCGAAAAAAATGAGGGATAAGATTAAGCTCTTTCTGGTGAAGGTATTCAAGAGTCCTTTCACTTTGGCAACCAAAATCGGGCTCCTGGAAGAAGGCCCCCCGAATTTCTTCGCCGATGCCCTAGAGGAGTTCCACGAAGATATGAAGGACATCGAACGAGAGGAGGGTACTTCCACAATCAGCCTCTCGATCTGGGCTGAATCACCTGAAATGGCAACAGGGATCGCCAACACACTTGCTTCAATGCTTATCGATAAGACAAGGCAATTCGAGCGGTCAGAAGCCGCACAGACGTACGATTTTGCACGGGTTCATCTGCAATCGGTAAATGCGGCACTGGAAAAGGCTGAAGATGAGCTTCGTGCCTTCAAAGAGGGAGAAAGCGTCGTCAATCTCGAGATGCAAAGATCGCTCAAGTTGCAAAGGTTGGATCTGCTGACTGCCGAGTTCGATGCGAATGAGAAAAACCTCGTTGCCATGGAAGCGAAATTGGAAGAACTTCGAAATCAACTCTCATCTCAGCCAGAAAAAATCACCATCTCCGAGGTCACCGGTAATAATGAAACCTTCGGGACTTTAGAGAATGACTTGAACAAGGCCGAATTAGACTTGGCCAATGTTCAAGGAACTTTGGGACAGAAACATCCGGAGATTGTCGGGCTGAAAGCTCGAATCGAATTGAGCCGGCAGAAATTGGCAGAGGAGCAACAGCGCATCTTGCTGAATGAGACTACCGCGTTCAATCCTCTGTACCAAGATCTTCAGCGGCAAATCATCGACGTGGAGGCTTCCACCAAGGAGCTCAGGGCCAAGCGCAGTTCCCTGCAGAACGCTCTGGCTGGCCTCGGGAATGAGCTTGATTCCATGCCTCGAAAAGAGATTGCCTTGGAAAGGTTGACCCGCTCTGTTTCCGGGTTGAAGGATAGGTATGTGAATTTGAGAAGTAGATTACTCGAACTGGAGATCCAGAAATTCACCGAGGTCAGCGAGTTCGACGTCAAGATTTCGGATCCCGCCTTCATTCCTGAGGGTGTCAAGCCAGACCGGCCGATATGGTGGTTGAATCTGCTCGTAGGGGCAATAAGCGGCCTTTTCCTGGGTATTGGGCTTGCCTTTTTCTGGGAATATTGGAGTGATTCCCTGAATACCCCTGTGGACGTGGAAGAGGTGGCAGGGCTAAGAGTCCTTGGAGCGGTCTCTAAAATCTCCCTGGAAAAAGAGATAGAACACAGCCGAAGCTGAGTCGTATTGAGAGGCTGCGGGTTATCATAATAATTCCCAAGTTCGCTCTCACCCCATGGGGTTGTGAAAAATGACGCGAGAAATTGCATATGGTCTTGCGATACTGATTATTCTGAGTGGTTGCATCGGTTCCCCCGTCAAAACGGAAAGCGAAAAGATACCCGGACAAGGGCGTGACCCGATGATAGCCTCCCCGGCAAAGGAGGCATCTGAGCATGGCTTTATCCTGGGAATAGGAGATGAGGTACAAATAACTGTCTGGAAACACGATGACCTTAATCGTGTCCTGAGAATCGATCCTTCTGGAAAGATATTTTACCCGTTGGTGGGGGAAATTCAGGCAGCGGGGCTCAGCACGAATGAATTGCGTGAAATTATCGCCAAAGGGCTCGGGGGGTATATAGTTGATCCGCAGGTGAACATCGAGATGCAGGTATTCAGAAGCCAAAAGGTCTACGTCTTGGGAGAAGTGCGTCAACCAACAGTGCTGCCCTTCCACGACCCTATGCATGTTCTGGATGCTCTTTTGCTGGCAGGTGGTTTCACACGGGAGGCCGATGAGAAGAAGGTCATCTTGATACGCTCTTATCCGAAGATGATGGAACTTAACTCCGTAAATGTCACGGATTTGTTGAAAAAGGGCGACATGAATCAATTGTTCGCGCTCCAAAAAGATGACATCGTGTATGTACCACCGAGTTTCATTGCAAACGTGGACCGCTTTTTTGAACATATCAATACCATTTTCGCCCCCATACTTGGCATAGAAAGATCCGTTATCCTGGGGGATGAAATTAGGAGAATCATAAGTAATTTACCCCCAAGAAGGACGATCGCTTTTTGAGCAATGACCTTGCCATTGTATTGAATAACCCATTGACCCTATAAGACGACGAAGAGATAGACGTTGGACAGAGACAAGGTAAGGAACGTACTCATTGAGAACTATCGGAAAATCATCGAATCCATCACGGTCATTGATCCGGAGATAAAAAACATCCTCGTAACAAGTGCTGAACCAGAGGAAGGAAGAACGACGACAGCCGCGGGTTTGGCCGTTGCCTCGGCCTTTCTGAAGCCAAACAAGCGGATTCTCCTTGTCGATCTCGATCTCCGTCATTCCCTGCTCCATCGGATGTTCGGCCTGGATGGTGAACGCGGGATAAGGGAGATCATCGTCGACACACTGACCATAAAAGATGTCATATGCAGAACCCATGTGGCCAATCTGACGGTTATTCCCGGGGGGATAGAAGCGCTCGACCTTCCCGAAGCCCTTCAGTCTAAGACTCTGATTCATTTCTTGAGAGATGTGAAAACTCACTATGATATGGCATTTTATGACTCACCTGCAACGAACCGCTATGTCGATGCCCACCTCTTGAGCAGGCTCATGGACGGTGTGCTCTTTGTTATCCGTTCGGGACGATCGAAACGGGATGAAGTTGTCGCTGCAAAGAGCGAGCTTAACTCCGGGGGTGGGAAGCTGATCGGAGCTATCGTCAACGATTTTCGTAACCCGATCCCCTCATTTCTCTACAGGCGCCTGTAAAAGATGTTTAAACCTCAAGGCTTGTTCAGGGCAACCGCGACACTTGGAGCGGCTCGGATATTCTATCAGTTACTGGTTTTTGTCCAGTTTGCCTATTTCCTCTATGCCTTTGGCTCCACGTGGATTACCGATGCGCTCATCGCAGCCCAAACACTCCCCTTTCTCCTGTCGAACCTTTTCAACCGGGGATTCACCCACACCTTGATCCCCATTTTTACCGATTTTCGAGAAAAAAAAGGCGAAGAAGAGGCCTGGAGATTCAGCAGCTCCCTCATACTATTTAGCCTACTGGCCCTGTTCTGCATGATGCTTGTCATCATTGCCCTTGCCCCTATCCTCATCAAGAGTATTGCTCCGGGCTTCTCACCAGAAGACCAAAAGCTTGCTGCAAGCCTTCTTCGATATCTTTCAGTATTCCTTATCCTGAACGGCATATCCGGAATCCCGCGATGTCTCTTTTTCGCCTACCGTTCCTTTACGGTCCCTGCCATCACCTCTCTGTTTCTGAGCCTCAGCGTTATCGTTTCCATTTTCTTGTTAAAGGATTCTATCGGCATCTTCGCAGTCGTCGTGGGCACCATCGTGGGCTCCTCTGCCCAGTTAGCGATACTCTGGCTATGTGTGAATGCGGGGGAAAAAAGGTTCAAATTCACTTTCCATTTCTGGCATGGTGGTATTAAACAATTCGGCGCACTTATTGGGCCGCGATTTATATCCATAGCGATAGCAAGGCTCAACGTTATTGTAGATCGATGGTTTGCCTCCTTTTTGGGACCGGCTTTCATTTCAGCCTTAAGCTATGCGGATCGCGTCTGCACGGCACCCATGGAATTCATTAACGCATCCTTTGGAGCTGTGATAGTTCCCATCTTGTCCAGGGATGCAGCGTTGGGAGATAAGGAGAAGTTTAGGGATAGGATTTGTCAATACATCAGGATCGTGATTTTCGTCATCATGCCCGTCACGATTTTCTTTATTATCCTGGGCAAACCCCTGATTCAGATCCTTTTCGAAAGAGGCGCCTTTGGCGGTCGTGGAGTTCCCCTGACTTCTGCTGCTCTCGGTTTTTACAGCATCGGGCTTCTACCCCTTGCCGTCGGTACAATCCTTCGGGGGGGATTTTTCGCACTGAAGGATACGGTAACGCCTCTCAAGGTGGGAATTGTCAGTTTTTTTCTGAACATCATTCTCGATTACATCCTGGTAAAATACCTCTCTATCAGGGGATTGGCCCTGGCCACATCTCTGGTTCAAGGGATAAGCGCGATTCTCCTCCTCATTTTAATCCAAAAGGAGATAGGCCCCATAGGGCTCCGAGAACTCAATAACGTGCTCGGCAGGGTTGTTCTTGCAGGAGCTACCATGGCCATCGTTGTCTGGTTCCTTTCTAGGGGCCCGGTGCTTATCGATTTTCATGATGTGCTCGTCGAACGGTCGTTCCGGTTAGCAACAGCCATCCTGTTCGGCGGGTTGATATACTTCCTCACGTGTCGTTCGCTTCAGGTGAAGGAGACGGCGATAGTTATCGCCCCCTTCCAGAAAATAGGTTCGCGTTTCAGGCGAAGGAATGACAGGCGGGAGATCTAAAAGAGGGCTTGCCAATGGGTTCCCGAAACAAGCTGGTTATCATAGGATTGGACGGGGCAACCTTTGACATCATTCAGCCCATGGCGAGAAGCGGAAGGCTCCCCGTCATGGCCCAGCTTTTGCAATCCGGATCGAGCGGAATGCTCGGATCCACATATCCTCCTTTGACACCCCCGGCCTGGACTACATTTTCAACGGGCAAGAACCCGGGAAAACACGGAGTCTTCGACTTTCTGACAAAACCCTACTGCACCGATCCCCCAGCGAACTTTACGAATTTCAATTCCGTAAAATGCGCAACGTTCTGGGAAATTCTGCGCGACGAGGGCCTGAGATTCGGCATCGTGAACCTTCCGATGACATACCCTCCCCCATCCGTTGAAGGATTCGTAATTTCCGGTATGGACACCCCAAATGATCGGGTGATCTTTTCATACCCCGAGGAGTTAATTGCAGAGCTCAGAACTGATGGGATACCTTACCAGGTCAGATTTTTCCCCCGGGAGCAGCGGAGACCCAAGGATCGGAAACAGACCCTGGAGAGGTTTTTTCGGATTGAAGAGGAACGCAAGAACGCGTTTCTGTATTTGATTCGCAAGAAGAAATGGGACATATTCGTGGGCGTTTTCATGCTCTTGGACAAGGTTCAACACTTCTTCTGGCATGAACACAGGCACCATCCACAATCAGGTGATGCAGGAGATGAAGACGCCATCTGTCAGGCTTACCGGCTCATAGATCGGTTTGTCGGCGACATCGTGTCTACAGTTGATGAGAACACCTACGTAATGCTCGTCTCCGACCATGGCTTTGGTGATGTGAAGCGAATCTTTTTCATTAACGAATGGCTTCGAAGGGAGGGACTGCTCACCCTCAAGAAAAGGGATCCCGTGACCTTCCTGCGACACGTGAAATTGCGAACGATTGAAAAAACGGGTTCCCAAGCGCTGGGTCGCCTGGGGCTCATGGGCCTTGGCAAAATTCTGCCATCACGCCTCCTGACGAATCGTTTTCGGCTGTATTTACCCGCGTTCAGGTACTCTGCCTCTTCAATCGACTGGCCAAGGACAAAGGCGTATGGGGCTTCTTACGGCATCTACGTCAATCTGGAAGGCCGGATGCCACATGGAACCGTCGAACCAGGCCCGGAGTATGAAAAAACCAGGGAATTTATTCAGGAGAGGCTCAGGAATTTCACGGACACAAACACCGGGGAAAAACCTGATTTGGAACTTCTGAAGAAGGAGGATGTCTACAGCGGGCCTTATGTGCCCGCAGCCCCGGATTTGGTATTCGATTATAAGAAAAGCAACGTGCTGCCGAGCCACGCTTTTAAGTTTTCAAGGGTATTCGCCCCACGGAGCCATTTTGGCACCCATCACTACGAAGGCATTTTCCTGTTGAGAGGCCCCGGGGTAAAGCCCGGTCATCGAATAGATGGATGCGTTATCGCCGATGTAACCCCGACACTATTTTACCTATTGGGACAACCCGTACCAAATGACTTCGACGGGAACGTGCTTAAAGATGCTTTTCTGACGGACTTTCTCCAACGGCATCCCATTCGTTTTCAAGAAACAGTCGGTATAAGCCTTCAAAGAGGGGATGAGGGAAAAACCTACACCCCCGAGGAGGCCTCCGAGATCGCCGAAAAACTGAGAAATTTGGGCTATCTCGATTAGAAGAAGATAAATCCTGTCCTATGCTCAACGATTAACGCATACATTCCTCGATAGGAACGAGGGTAATGAAGATTGCTTTTGTGGCGCATAGATACGGTGGAACCGGAGGGGGTATTGAGAGAGTGGTGGAAGAACTGGCAAGGCGGTTTTGCCTCGAACACGAGGTCCACGTCTATGCACAGTCCATAGTAACGGGGGAAGACTCTCGGATCTCTCCACACCGCATTCCCCAGTTTAGACAGAGCTGGTCCTTGAATCAGGCATTATTTTTCATGTTAAGCCGCTGGTACTTGAGGGGACACCATTTTGACATCGTCCATCTTCATGCTCCGTCCCTTTACAAGAAGGGTATCATCACGTGTCACGGGATTCCCCAGGCCGGTCTCTTGACCCTCAAGCACGTCACCCCTGAGCTAAGGAGGGAGATTCCCATTCGGCATATAAGGCGATTTATCTTTATGCGGCCAATCATCGAATATAATTTCAAGAGGCGAAGACATAAGCGGGTGATCGCCATCTCCTCGAAGATAAACCAGGACCTTGTCTCGATCTGCGGAACCCCTCCCGAGAACATATCCCTCGTCCCGAACGGGGTTGATCTCCAACGGTTTCTGAAGACATCCAGGGAACGGGCGAGAGGGAAAATTCAGAGGGAATTTGGTCTATCGCCGCATCATTTTATCTTTCTTTTTGTAGGAAATTTCTTTAAGAGAAAGGGTGTGCAGTTCCTTCTTCCCGCATTTGCCCGGCTCCGGGATGACTCCACGCGCTTAATCATTGTGGGAAATCACGGAGGGGAGAATCAGTGGGCGAAAGAAATGATAGAGGATCTCGGAGTTGGAAACAGGGTCATCCTCGCCGGCGAGCAGAAAGATGTGGAGACTTTTTATGCGGCGAGCGACGCTTTTGTTTTCCCGAGCTTCTATGAATCGTTTGGCCTCGTTCTGCTTGAAGCGCTGGCCTGCGGCCTGCCCGTTATTGCCAGCCGGACGGGTGGCGCAGAGGATCTCATCCAAGACAATGAAAACGGTTTTCTCCTCTCTTCCCCGGGAAATATTCATGAGCTTTCCCGGAAGATGAAAGAACTCCTCCGAGACCGCGCTCTCGGAAAACGAATGGCTGTAAGGGCCAGGGAAAAAATCAGTCTCTATTCCTGGGATCGAGTCGCCGAACAAACCATGGCTATTTATCAGAAGGTTATTGGAAACCATGAGCAGTAAAGGCTCTAACGTTCTCTTTTAATAAATCGGGAAAGAAGATCCCTGTATTTACCGTCTCCTTATAAACGAGGTCGATGATTGGCAAGGAAAGGGAGGGCGCATGGGTGAGAAAAAGAAAATGGTCGTGATTGGTATCGACGGTGCTACATTCGATGTCATCGACCCGATGGTTGAAAGGGGCGAGCTGCCCAACCTGGCCACATTGATGAAGGAGGGCTGTCGGGGAGAGCTCGAGTCCACGTTTCCTCCCATCACCCATACTGCCTGGAGCACGTTTTCAACCGGCAAGAATCCCGGCAAACACGGCGTATTTGATTTTATCGACCCTCCGTATCGAAACAGCGAGGACATGCCTTTTGTCTTTACGAATTTTAATGCCGTAAAAACCATAACCTTCTGGCAGATCCTTCACAATACGGATTTGAAAATAGGGATCGTCAATTTGCCCATGGCGTACCCTCCTTCCCCCCTCAATGGATTCCTCATTGGAGGCATAGATACTCCCAACGAGAATGTGGCCTTCACGTATCCGGAGGATCTGATCTCACAATTGAGAGAGCGTGGCATTCATTATCGGCCGGATTATGTGGAATTTCTCCGGTTCAAGAAAGGCAGGGCAAAATACCGGGAACTTGAGGAGATAAGGCGGGACTATTTTGAAATCGAAGAACAGAGGCGAAAGGCAATCCAGTGGCTGATGGAGAACAAAGAGTGGGACCTGTTGGTCGTTGTGTTGAGTCTACCAGATCGAGTACAACATCACTTCTGGCAATTTCACGACTCCCATGATCCCCGCGAGACCAATCCGTTTAGGAATGTTATCGAGGAAAGCTATCGAAAAGTCGATCAGATCATCGGCGATATGCTGAAACGGATTGATGGCCGTGTGCCTATTATGCTTATGTCGGATCACGGCTTTGGAAAGTTCAAAAAGCTCTTTTTTGTCAACCACTGGCTATGGAAAAACGGTTTCTTACACCTGAGGCGCGTTCATCTCTTAAATTTCTGGAGGTATTTTCGATTCATAAAGATAAAAAAACCGGCCGCGGCGATTTTGAATTTCATTGGGCTGCGGTTCTTAACGACAGTACTTCCATCATCGATAACCGAGAAACGTCTCACATTCTTCGTTCCCTACCCCAGGGTTTCTCCCGACCGGGTGGACTGGAGGAAGACCCAAGCGTATGGCGGCGCTTATGGAATCTACGTCAATCTTAGTGATAGAACTCCCAACGGGTCGGTCAACGCCGGGGCGGATTATGATGAGACGCGCAATCGGATCATTGAAAAACTCAAGGCCGCGGTCGATCCCGAGACGGGCCAAGGATTCATCGAGAAGATCGTGAAGAAAGAGGAGGCATTCGCCGGGCCGTTTCTTAACAATGCTCCCGATATCCTCATCAAGACCAAGAATTTTGATTACTTGCCGAGCACTAACTACTACTTTCGCAAGGGTTTCAGAAAGAAAAGGTTCGGGAATCATAAAATGGAGGGAATTCTGATTCTCCATGGTCCACCGTTCAAAAAAGACCATCGCCTCCAAGGATTACATATTCAGGACTGCATGCCGACTATCTTCTACCTGTTGGGCGTTCCAATTCCATCCGATTTTGACGGGAGAATTCTCGAAGAAGGGTTTTTAGAGGAATACCTCCAGGCCCATCGGCCTGAATTTAGAGACCCAATGCCCTTTGATGCGGAGGCCAAGTCCAAAGGCGCGCTGTCCACCTATACCCCCGAACAGTCAGAAATGATCCACGAACGGCTGAAAAGCCTCGGATACATAGACTAGCAGTGTGCCTTTTTGCCATATCAATCAAGGAAGAGGAAAACAGAGGCAAGATCTGAATCGTGAAGGGACAGCGGTAATGCCGGGCATGAGCTTTGTATATGACAAGACGGGGGACTTGACGAAGAAAGCCCCCACGATTCTGCGTTCATTGGACTCAGTTATCCATCTTGGCCATTACGAGCGACAAGTCCTCTTAAGTGAAAGGGGTTATTTCCTCGGTTGTACAAGATATGAGGAGTATTCGATAACCACCTTTGAAAATAGTGACTTCTTGATACATCTTGAAGGACAAATATATGGCAAGGGTTCCTCCACTATAGAAAAGGAACTCATGAATGTGGCGGAATATGTATTTCAAGCTCATTTTAAGGGACAAGATCACATCACCAGATGGTTGCTAGATACCGATGGGGAATTTATCATTTTCGCTTTACACAAACGATCCGGCAATAGTGCTATCATAAATGATGCCCTGGGCCGTTTGCCGCTGTATTACACCAAAATAGACGGGAAACTCATAGTATCAAGAGAGATTCGATTTATTCGTTCTTTGGTAGAGGATGGGAAATTCGATGAGATGGCTATTGCGCAACATTTGCTCTTTGGCTATGCGCTCGGAGAGAGAACCCTGTTCGAGAATATCCATCGCCTTCAACCGGCGACCTTGATAAGGGTGGGCAATAACGAGAATCGAATCACACTATCCCATCTGCATCGATACAATTTTGAAATAAAGGACTCCGAAGACAAGAAGATTGAAGATAATGCACGTGAACTACTATCTTTGTTCACTGAGGCGTGCAGGAATCGAGCTGAATCGGATAACCAGAACGTTGTTTCCTTGAGCGGGGGACTCGACTCAAGATCCGTTGCTGCCTGTCTCCGGAAAAGTGGGATTCCATTCTTCGGGGCGAGTTATTTGGATTTCGCTCACACGACGAGAGGAGAAGTTGAAGTCGCCAGGCAACTATCGAAAGTATTCGATATAGACTTGCGAATTTTCGAACTTCCAAATCCAAAAGGAGAAGATCTTCTGCATTTGCTGAGAATGAAGAATGGATTGAACTGCCTGGCGATGAGCTTCCTCCTTCTGTTCTTAGAAGGAATAAAGCAACACTATGGCTCGAGAGGGATTCGATTCATCACGGGTGATGGCGGTGATCACCTGCTTCGTGATAAAAACCCGTACAGGAATCTGAGGAATGTGGACGAGTTGGTTCATTACATCATATCCGAGCACAAGATTTTCTCGGTGGAAGAGGTTGCTGCTTTAACCCGAATTCAGAAAAGCGAGCTCATAGATGAAATCAAGAATCACGTCTTGTCTTACCCAGAAGAGGACTGGAATCAGAAGCATGTTCATTTTGACATCTTTGAGCGGGCGTTCAAGTGGTCCTCTGAAGGAGAAGACCGCAATAGATTCTATCTCTGGAGTGGGGCTCCATTCTATTCTCCTAAATTCCTCCGGTATGCCATGAACTGCCCGGACAGCCAGAAATCACGATATAGGCTCTACCGGAGCTTCCTATTAAATCTGTCTCCCGACGCATCAGCAATTAGAAACGCAAATTGGAATTTATCGATTACGTCGAGCAGGTACAAAATCGAGTCCGCTTTGACCGACATCTTTTTTCGGCTCTCTCCTTTCATGGTAAGTAAGAAGAGGATAAAGGATTTGGTCAGGGGTAGACATGGGTATGGAGGAGGATCAGCTTTCATCAGGTGCCTTGAACATCAGATAGACGATCGCAATGCCATCGGGGAATACCTCTCGTATCCAGCGGTAAAAGAGGTTGTTCGAGAGCATGGGAAATATAGCAAAAGACAGATTCAAGTCCTCTTTACCCTTGTCTCCTCCATCGAAGAAACTGAATGTGGCGGAAGCACGATTGAGAAATATTATGACGCCGAATTCGCATAGAGGGATGTTTCCGGTTTGGCATAGCTATCTTCATACCGTCGATCTCGGGTCCACATACAAACGTCCTGACTGAACCAAATAAGGCCAATGCTTACATCTTTTCCCAGGACAACGAAGGAACTATTCAAGTATCTTGTATTCTCTGGGAGTGCAGTCTTAGGACAATGGATTGGCGAAAAGAGCGTGCCCATTCTCACGTATCACTCCCTCGATGAAAGCGGATCCACGATCTCGGTAATCCCTTCGGCTTTTCGAGAACAGATGCACTATTTGAAAAGTCATGGATTCGAGACAATTACGCTCCTGGATTTTGTAGAGAGGCTGAAGACGGGAAAGCTATTTCCGGAAAAATCATTTATACTGACGTTCGATGATGGGTTCAGAAACCTGTATGAAATCGCCTTTCCCATTTTAGGTGAATTCGACTTTACGGCTACTATTTTTATCGCCACCAAATATACGGGCCAAGCGCCCTTATGGGAACTGGGCGAAAGAGATAGGAAGGCAGGAATCCATCATTTGCCCCTGTTATCGTGGGAGGAAATAGTAGAGATGCACCGACACGGGTTCACGTTTGGTTCGCATGGGGCAAGACATATTCACCTTACACAGGTTGACCGCGGAATCGTTTGTGAAGATATTGAAAGGAGCAAATGGACCATCGAGGATAAACTTGGAAGCGCGTGCCGCCTGTTCTGTTACCCCTACGGCGAATGTAGCGTGTCTGTCCGCGAAATCGTCAAAGATAGGGGGTTTCAAGGGGCGGTAACGACGGAGTTTGGGAGAAACAAGAGAAGCGCTGATCCCTATGCCTTGCGTCGAATTGGCAGCGCTCATTTTACCAATCCAGGGGTATTTAAGGCGTGCATTTATGGAACCTATGGATGGCATTTGCGCCCGAAAGGAA
>Ga0180437_10004345_pt1 | contig 20248 bp, 11 predicted proteins | sample SS_ome_4_FD_132410 | JGI IMG/M metagenome (GOLD analysis project Ga0180437, IMG submission 132410) | Hypersaline lake sediment archaeal communities from the Salton Sea, California, USA - SS_3_D_1 metaG | ecosystem: Environmental > Aquatic > Non-marine Saline and Alkaline > Hypersaline >... | reverse complement strand
ATGCAGCTCGAAAGGATGGGCCAGGCTTCCAGGTTCAGCTTCCGTACCGCGGCCGGACGGGCGAAGTACGAACAGACAAAACGCCGCCTCGGGGTCAGGCGTTAACTTTTGAACTTTTGGCAGACTGATCGTTGGGTCGCCACTCAAGACATGAGTACGGCGAAGCTACTTCTGCGTTCATAGTTCTGACTTCACACATGTTTGGGGGTGTGTGTATGAAACGGGGTAGAGTGGGAGTGATCGTCTTGGGCGCTGTGGTGATATGCTCTGCCGGTCTGAGCCATGCAGGCCCTATGGCAGCCGGCTTGAAGGTGGGATTGAATGTCGCCACCCTCCAGGGCGACGACGTGGAAGAGTCCAAAGGTAGGGTGGGTATCTGTCTCGGGGGATTCAGCTCAGTCAGCTTAACGAAGAACTTCGCGCTCCAGGGGGAAGTGCTCTACACTCAGAAGGGGTCCTATGACGAAGAGGAGTTCTTGGGAGAGATTCTCAAGACGACCATAAAGATTGACTATCTGGAGATGCCGCTTCTTGCAAGGTTCTCATTCCCGACCGGTGGCCTTACACCCAGTGCCTACCTCGGGCCGGCTGTGGCCTTTGAGATGGGCTCGAGCTTCGAGTTCGAGCTCGGGGGTGTGACTGTTGAAGGAGATCTCACGGACGTCAAGGATGTTGACATGGGACTCGTTCTGGGGACGAGCTTGGGTTTCGGTCCCGGCCCAATTGGCTTTCTGGTCGATTTCAGGTATACGGCAGGCTTGGTGTCAATAGACGATACGCCCGGCGAGAATCAGCTGGACATGAAGAATTCAGTTGCCACTCTGTCATTTGGGGTCTCTATCAATCCGTGAAAGGTGGTTGGGGCTCTCGGCATCGTCGAACAGACACTGCGAGAATTGCGCAAAGCTAAGAATCCAGGAATGTGAAATCGGTCCAGCATCGAGGCGGTCAGGGCTCTGCACATGGCAGTCGATCTTGACAGGGTGGTCTTGCGGCCTGCGAACGATTATGACTTCTGGTTCACCTACGAACTGAAGAAGGCAGCGCTCAGGGAATATGTGACACAAGTGTGGGGGTGGGAGGAAGAGTTCCAGCGCGATTTCCATAAGCGGGAATTCACGCCAGATGGAACAGATATCATTGTCTACGATGACAGGAACATCGGTCTCGTAAGGATCGAACGCGAGCCTGACCACATTTACGTCCGTCATTTGTACATTCACCCAGAAGCCCAGGGGCAGGGGATCGGTTCACATATCATGAGACGAATCATAGAAGAGGGCGGGGAGAAGCACCTGCCCGTGCGACTTCACGTCCTGAAGGTGAATAGACGCGCAAGAGGCTTCTATGAGAAGCTCGGCTTCGTCGTATATGCCGAGACTGATACACATCACGGTATGCACATTTCTCCGTGCTAGTAGGGGCGCCAATGGAGTCTTCGTGAGACATTGCCACGTCGTGCGAACATCTGCTCCTGGACTTCCCTTATAGAATGGCCGATGCAAAACTCAAGATCTGGTTCAGAATGAATAGTATTCTACGGCCTGGCCATCTGACGGTGCAAAACCCGTCGAAGTTACCTGGACGTAGACGGGTCAGGCCCTTCGACATAGCTTATGCTGAGCCCTTCGGCTAAGCTCAGGATGAACTTGTCGAAGCACTCAGGGTAGACTCCAAGTTCTACATTTCTCCTGGGTAACGTTGACTTCTATCTCTCAGAGAATGCTTGGCATTTGTCTCTTCTCGCGGTATAATGCGCGGGCACAAAGAGGCACACGTGGCGCGAGAAAGGGAGATGGGCTATGGCACGGAAGACCCGCAAGACCGACGAAGTATTGACTCCGAGAATCCTGGAGAAGAAGAAGATCGCGCTGGTCGGAATTGACTTCTATGGCGATCCGTTCAAGGACGCGGGTGGATGGTCTGAGGAGAATGAGATCGGCAGACTGTGGCAGAGGTTCGAGAAGTATTACGAGCAGGAAACGGTCTCTGTGAAGCACAAGACGTCTGATTCGGGATACGAACTCTGGATAGACTTCGAGGGAGACGAGGATACCAAGGACAGATATGTCTTTGTTGGTGTTGCGGTGGAAAGAGTCGAGGATATCCCTCTCGAGTTCGTGGCCAAGACCCTACCGGAAACCCGCTACGCTGTTTTCACTCTCAAGGGGGAGAAGATAAAATCTCGCTGGTCAGAGGAAGTGTACAAGAACTGGTTGCCAGCAGCGGGGCTCAAGACTTCACACGATTTCCTGATAGAGTGCTACGATCCCAAGCGGTTCAAAGGACCCGCAGACCCTGAGTCTGAGCTCGACATCCTCGTTCCTATCGAGTAACCCTGGGGACAGGTCTTTACTTTTGGTACTTTTGGGGACATCCGAGAATGTCGAAGATCTCGGGCCATTCGGATTCCCTCAGGACATGCCTGCCGTACGATAAGACCTGGCACGGAGTTTTCTACTTCTCGGCCATCTTCTGGACTGCTTTCTTACCCAACTCTTGAGCTGCACTCAGGACGTCTGGCATCTGCCTTATCCTGTTGCCTCCACCAGAGGTGGATGCGCCCAGGTCGCCCAGATATCGTCCTCTGAGAACCTCTACAGTCACTTTCATCGGTCCGGTTACCCACCTGGCGGTCTCAGGTTCCTTCCGGCCATAGGTGCAGACAACTATGTGCCCTTTCCCCTCGAATCTCTGCGCGTAAGGCGGTCGTCCGAAGTACGAGGAGAGTCGATCAATGAAGCATTTCATTTGTGCGGAAACGCCCTGCCAGTAGACGGGCGTTGACCACAGGACGATGTCGGCATCGAGGGATTGCTCCAGGAGCCCGGGAAAATCATCGTCAGCCCGGAGGTCTTCCCTCTTTCTTCTGTCATCACAGACTTCCGCTATTGGCCGTATGTTGTAGTCATCCAGGTAGATCTTCTCGACTCGAGCTCCCGCCTCTTTCGCGCCTTTCAACACAGCGTCCGCTAGGGTGTCGGTATTCCAGTTCTTTCTTGGACTTCCTATCAGGGCAAGTACCTTCATTTCCCGTCCCTCTGTCTGTGGTTCGCTCGAGAGATTATTGCCGCAAGCCGGGCTTCTGTCAAGAAGTGCGGTCTTGTCGTATGTCTTGACAAAGCACAGCTGTCGCCGGATAATGCAAGCGGTCAGCTGTTGGTGCTGGATGCCGTAGTAACCGTTTCATCGCCGCGGGCCATTCTTGAGAGGGGGGTAAGGTGGAAGAAGAGAAGAAAGTAGAGTTTAAAGGCGACAACTGGGGAGTCTGTTGTGGGTGGGGTCATGGGAAACACCGTGACCGGCACGACGCTGTCGGATGGGCGGCCGTGCTCATCTGGGCCGCGGTCGTCATACTGGTGGAGACCACTGGCCTGGGGGCCGGCATAGCCTGGTGGAATGCCTGGCCGGTCTTCTTCATAGGGCTCGGGGCCATCGCTCTATTGGGTGCTCTTGCCCGCTTGGCGATACCCGAGCGCCGCAGGTCGGTGGTAAGCGGGGTGGTTCTGGCGCTCATCTTCCTGGGTATCGGCTTCAGCAGCCTTTACGGCTGGGGTTGGGGCTGGCTTCTGCCAGCAGTACTGATCATCATCGCCATCTCAGTGCTCATTCGCGCCTTCACCCGCCACCGCTGATTGTAGAAATCCAGAGAATGTCGCATACCCTGAGCCCTTCGGTACACTCAGGACATGCCTGTCGAAGGAGCATCCCGAGCCCGTCGAAGGATAGAGCGTGGCGTGAAGCGGAGGCATCAGAAATGGAGCGATGCTTCTACCGATAGCTCGAGGGTCTTGGAAATCGGTCGCGACAGCGACATATACTCAACTTTGCAGTTCGAGGACAGCCAGGTCTCGGCGGCAGTCAGTTCCAAGGAGAGCTTCTCAGAATCCCTTCCCGGTATACCTTCCCACATTACGGTTCTATAGGAAACCTCTACCGCCGTCCCAGAACCAGTATTCAGAATGAGTCCCACCCCGGGTGTCCGGGAATACCCGGTTGACTTGGCATCTCTTCGGGTAAACCCAATTTGTATGTAAGCAAGGAGGCATGGAGAAAGTTCTCTTGTTCCCTTGACATGTACCGTTCTATCCCTAAACGGACTTGCACCTGAGTCCCCATGGCTCTGTGCAATGAACAGGTCCGTGAATCCGGTTTCGATTGTGGCCGCTTCACCGATTGCCGAGAGAACTCCCGTGCGCCACTCACGTTCTACGGAATTCGAGGGAGCAATTGGGTTCGTTCGCCTGCTACTTCTGTAGGTGATCTCCGCTCGGACATAAGAGGTGGGGGATATCCGACAACCGGTTCTTAGGACTTCGCTATCGTGAGTGATGTTGTTGTCCGGTGGACTATGTCTTGCTCTTTCCGTCGCCGCCTCGATTGCGATTTGTCTCGTCAAGGCCCATTGAGACGCCAGGCGATGCTGTATAAGTTCTGGTCTCCGCGAGTGACTGAGGCGGGGGTGGTAGACAAGATTGAATCCTGCCACTTTCACCCTGGCTGAGCCGGTAAGGTCATGCACCTCCCTGTACTCAGGTATCTCCTCGTTCTCCTGGCTCAGACATCTCAAGGAATACTCGCCTGTAAGAGCAACCGGAGTACTCCGTCTTGTCGTTATCTCACCGCGTACCATCCTCCGGAGGCTACCTTCTCCTGATTTATTGAGATGAATAGACAGGGTGGCGGCCATGAAGCCAGCAAGCTCAGTGCCCAGCCTACAGAGGGCGGTCGAATGCGCTGGGGAGCCTCCTATCGTCAGGTATCTGCCGCTCAGAAGAGCCTCCGTGCCCTTGAATGGGGCCATCTTGACAAAGGAGCTGCAACCTCTACTTTCAATTCCGTCCACGCGCCCCGAGGACATCGACAGCGTGAAGCTGTGTGATTCTGTCTCTCTTGAAATACACGCCGTGTTCTGACAATTTGAGATGCCTGAATGCGTATCAAAGGTCCGATCCAAAGCGAATCTTGAAAAACAGGGTAGGGGGACGGAGAATCCGCAGCCCACCAGGGATCCAGGACCTCTCTTGTCTCTTATGGCGAGGTATTTCACAGATAAGGCAGATCTAAGAGGAAGCTGCAACCTTCCGCTTGTTTCGATTTCCTGCTGGAAGGACCCCCAGTCCTGCAGCTCTGCCAACCCTTTTCCCAGATGTCGATATCGCGCGCAGAACTCGAAGCTGTCAGAACCTCTATGTAGTCCAAGCTGAGATCCTGCGGCGCGGCATCGGCCGGCCTTGGAGTGGTCAAACGCGATCATTGCATCTATGTCCCCGTACTGGGATTTGGAATCGAGCCCCCAGAAAGTATACTTGTCGTTTTCTCTGTGGTTCTCCCGTGAAATCGAAAGGATCTCGGCGGCAAGAGAGATGCATTCTGCAGCATGGTGTCTCGCTCTGATCCTCCTTATCGACCCTGATCTGGCATTGCCCAGTTGTTGATAGGAAACCTTGATGAATTGATGCCGGGGTACCAGATAGTCCACGAAAGTGAGGCTGCCGGTGTCGTGATCCATTCTATAGGAAGAAGGTTGGATTTGTCGCTCAGTCAGACCGTCTACGAGTGCAACCTTCTCGGTACCTTTGGCGAGCGGGGTGTATGTGAGCGTGTACGGGCCTTGAGTCCCTTTGCCAGGCAGGTATTCAGTGCGCATCTCTGCTTGAGGTGTCGATACCAATGCGTCCATTCCATAACTGTCGGTGCCTTTCATGAATCTGACCCCCTTGGCCTGCGAAAGCATGATCAGTGGATTGTCATCTTCATGGTGGGGTAGATCGCCGATAACGAGCGTGTCAGTGTCAGAAGATACGGAAAGGACAGATCTGCTGGCATAAGCCGGTCCGCCTGACTGAGAAAACTCGCCCTGAACATGATACCCACACTCCAGCCTCCCTTCGACTTCTGCTGCGAAGCTTTGCTCCAAGGGGTGAACCGGAGTGTAATCACTCCCCTCGAGAATGAACCTGTGCGTGTACGCCAGCCCCCTCGTACACGATATTCTGATGTATGTTTGAGGTGTATCCGCGCTGTCCGTAGAGAAGGCGCCGGCCGCACCGAAGAGTAGATCTGGGTCAAACTCAATCGCGTCCACCGATGCGGCCAGGAGCGCGGGGATAGCCGATGCTAAGACTCCGCCTATTTTGAGAGTGTCAACGAGACACAATGCGACTCTGCCAACTCTTTGTGAAATGATAGAGCATAGTCCAGGCGGATATGTTTCCCTCTGCATCCGACTCCAGCAGCGACTGACTCACCGTCATACCCAAACCTCAAGGGAAGGACGGGAACCATCGTGAATTCCAAGCCGCACCTCCAATCAGAATGAGGGTTGGAATTCCAGGGTGACCTTTCAATATCTGTCGACACAATCAGTCTGTCGCCAGTCCATGGTCGATAGGCAATGGCCAGAAGGAGATGGGGTGATTCCAGTTCAGAGTGGCCGCTACTCCAGAAGGACCTGGCGCTGATATTCCGCATCTGTAAGGATACGGTGGTTCTTCCCAGCAGGGTCTCCTTTCTCTTAGCATCAACTGAAATAGCGAGATTGAATCCTCTTCCAGAAGCGGATGATTGGAGGAGCCTCGTCCTGACAAGACTTGCGCTACCGCCCAGGAGAAAGAGTTCGGACAACCTCACGCCGAGTCCAAACGCGGCCCAGATGGTCTCGAAGGTACCATAGGTGCCGGACTTGACTTCCGGCACGGTATCAGAGAGAGGTTCTACGATCGGTATTTCCCCAGTGGCCGCGCGCAGGAAGTAGAGGCCCAGACAACTGCGTCTCCCGAGGACTTCGATCGGAATAACCCCCGCGAGGCAGTCAAAGGACGATCCCATGTACGAGCTCGTGTGGGTGCCCGTCAGCTCGGGGCCGTGTGCAAGCACCATGTTAGCCGAGTTCCAGATCGCACTATTTGCATCATCGGCTATGGCACTGAATGCCCCTCCCAATCCCGCAGGTCTCGCACCGGCCCCGAACTGTGTGTAGCCCGGTATGGCACCTCCTTCTGAAAGGTTTAGTACTAAGGACAGACCGAGCGTCAAGGCGAGCAATCCGAGTGACTTGATACACATCACGTCTACCTCAGAACAGCTATCTTCAAGTACTTAACAACTGACTCGTCATCAGCTTCCGCGACCAGTTTCAGGTAATATACTCCGTTGGTGACCCCATCACCTGAGGCTTTGCGTCCATCCCAGACCGCCTCATTCAATCCCTCCGTGCAGTGCATGTGAATTGCCCCCACGATCTTGCCAACCATGTCAAAGATGACCATCCGGACGTCACAGCTTCGCGATAGAAAGAATTGGAAGATGGTCGCCTGCATATCCGGATTGAAGGGGTTTGGAGAGTTCAGTAGATTGCGAACCGCAAGCCGAACCGATTGCTTGGCTGGCAGGTTGTTGCTCAATATGATCGGCTCTTGCAAGGAAGGTCTGTTCATACGGAGTACCCACAGATTGAGACCATCAGCGACATAGATTGAATGACTGGACAATAGACTGATGTCCAGAGGTTCAGTCTCTCCTCTACTGTTGGACGAAGGCAGGTTGAAGTCGTAAAGCCTGTTGCCAAGAGGGTCAAAAACCTGAATCCTACCGTTGCCCGTGTCACAGACCCATATGTACCCTTTAGCATCAACGACGATTCCATTCGGTCGGTTCAGACGCCCAGGGGTAGAGCCGAATCCCCCAAAGCGCAGTCTGAGCCTTCCATGGTTATCAAACTTGCTTACTGTATGTCTCTCACCCTCGACCACGTAGACCGCATGCTCTTTGTCAACTGCCACGTCCCGTGGATCAGCGAGATTGGCGATTCGGAGAGTCATACTGCCTTGAGCGTTGAATCTGAGGACTTCGCCGCCTGCAATGTCCTGTCTATTCCGAGCCACATAGAATCTTGGCTGGTCATCGACGTCCAGGCCTGATGTCATTGCGAGCCCATCTACGAGTACCTCAGGATGCCGAGGAGGCTCTGCTCTCGCAAGGCACTTTCTGGAGAGCAAGGCCAGTTCGGATCTGGAGACACGGGCTGCGTCCACAAGGTCGTCCGCATGATAAACTGGCTGTAGGTTCGTTAGCTGCGGAGTAGTCCTGTAGAGCCCTGCACGCGTGGTTATATACACTGCATCTGCGGCTGGATCTACGCGCAGGGGCCCGACAATGGGAAGAGTATCCGAAACAGTAACCTCGCCGCTATGGAGCAAGACAGAGTCCACCGATGTATTGTCCACTAGGTCTTTCGCAATCACTCTTACGAGGAAAGGCCCCTGGGCTATCAGCAGGTGAGTGTTGAACTCCTTGAGGAGTGAACCCCGCACAGCGCGACGGAGTGGCGGACCATCCTTGGTCCATTTGACAGGATTGAGTCCGGAACCGTATTCCACCTGGTACGATTGAAAGTACTTATCATCCACTGTGCCTATGAGGGAGATGGATCGGCTGACGAGTGTTGAATCGTAGGGCAATTCGATTTCGCACACTGGGGAAGTGTTGTCCAGTACGAACCTCACTGTCTTCTTGCGAGAAGCGTTGTCTACCCTGTCCTTGGCAGAGTATCCGAGGTAATACACGCCATCGGCCCCGGAGAGAAGAAGCACGACTGCAGAATCCGACTGACAGATTGGGTCATCTGCCCCGAAGGTGTATTCGATCGAAGCTGTTCCCGAAGCGACCTGGCTGACAAGCGGGTCAGAGGCGCTTATCACTATCGGCGTACTGCTGGTCACCAGAAAGCCGTCAATCAAGGCATGATTTGGTTGTCCAATCTCCAGAACGCACTCCGGGGGAGTTCCATCCACAGCGAGGGTCATTTCGCTCTCACGCAGATTGTGAAGATTGTCCGTGGAGGTGACCCCGATCCTGTGCCGGCCTTCTTTCTCTATAGTTATGCTTACGGTATCGGAGAATTCCTCAGCTGGATCGGAGTCGAGATTATAGACGGCCGATGCACATCCGCAGCCTTTGTCTTCTGACAATATCAAAATTCGCGTGGTGGGTGAGAGGTAGATATGCTCGTTCCAGAACTGGGGGCCGCTGAATTGAAAAGATATTTCCGGAGGGGTGTTGTCCAAAGAAAGGGCACACTGTCTTGACTCTTCGAGATTCCTGGCTCTGTCAAGGCTTCTGTAGAAGAGGTGGAGCAGGCGATCCGCGCCTTCCAGCGTGAAGCTTTCAGAGTATGCCGACCAAGAGGGTGTAGCTTCAGAGCCAGCAGTAAGAGCGCGATACTCGGTTCTGGCGACTCCCGTGATATCATCCTTTGCATTCAGCGATAGAGGTGTATCACATGTGATGTAGACGGGCAACCTGCCTAACCTCGGTTCTCCGATCTCGAGCCGGGTTGTTGGAGGGAGCGTGTCCGCCGCGACGTACAGCTCCGCCCGGGCCGTATCTGAGAGGTTTCCTGAGAAGTCGTCGGCCCAGGAAGAGATCGAATACTCTCCGGCTGAGGCTCCTGCGCCATCCCATCTCACCCTCTGTTCTATGCGGTCCACTTCTCTGAGGGACCACGACTTGATAATGCTCCGCTGGCCGTCTCGAATTGTGATCTCGCATGTACCGCACGATTCCGAGAGCGCGAATCTAAGTGTCGTAGTCTCGTTTCTGAGCGGGTTGAAAGTATCAGGATGAACACTGAACCAGAGGAACTCCGGAGGTATGGTGTCAAGGGATTCGAGGTCCAAAGCGGCAATGCCTGCGGCGAGCAGCAGTGAGTAGTCATTCCCCGGCTTGGGCTTGAAGAATCCGTAGACCAGGGCTGCTGGTCCGTGGTTCTCCGCCAGAATCGGCCCTCTGCAGTTGAGTCTGTTAGCGCCTTCCTTCAGTTCAACAAGCTCTTTGTAGCAGGTTCTGTATTCACTCTCAGGGTCACGTATCCAGGCCTGTACCAGTCCGGTCAGATTCCTGTTGGACTTGACGAAATGAGTGGCCCTGAGAGTGTCACCGATGTGGTACCTGGATTTATCAAGCAGTGACCGCAGTACCCTGAGGGTGTATCCCAGTACGTCGAACGGGTGTCGGCCAGAGATGACCACTTTCTGCTGTTCGGAACCAATGAACGTGTAGTCTATATCGTAGGTGCCTGTGGCGACCTCATCGGGCACAACAAACGAGAAGGTGGTGCCGGGCGGACTTGTAGCAAGGCTGTCCACCGGGACCCGCTTGCCAAAGATCTTTGAGAAGATTATGCCCGGGATCGTGTTCTCGACAATCGCAGCGGCGGTGTCCCCCGACTGATATAGATTCTTGTCTGTGTAGACGTATATCGTATCCTTCTTCCTGCGGAGGTACACGGCGTCGAGATAGAGTGCTCGACCACCCTCCAGGTAGAAGCCATAGAAGACTCTGTCACCAGCCATAGATACTGGGATGCGAAATCGCGTATCAGCGGTATCCAGATTCGGGAGAGCAAGAAAGTCGTCAGCTTGGAAGTTTCCAGAGCTGACTCTGACGCCCAGATCCAAATGGATATTGACCAGGTTCTCAACGTGAAGTGTCAGAGAGGCTGTGTCGGAAACCGCATAGCTCTCCTTGTCGAGCTCCGGCCTCACGCGCATCTTGAGGCCAGAAACCACGACCGTGACATCTGCTCCCAGACTGTCTATGGATAGCACCGCGTTGTATGTGCCAGTCTCAAAATCCCGGGGGACGAGGAATGCGAATGTATCGACCAGTGAAGAACAGGGGTCGAGGCAGACTGAGTGCGAGTCCTCAAGGATCGAAGGCAGAAGCAGCTTGACAGATGCGAGCCCGACAGCATTGCCTGTATTCCGAAGCTGTACGGGGCAGAAGGCCATCTCGCCTACTTGACAGAAGATGGTCTCCGCAGTTGCCACCTCATAGGAGGGGGCCAGTTCCAAGTGGTTAGAGCAGGAGTCGTATAGCTGACCGAGATGGCTCAGGCTGCTCGTCAGAACGTATCCTCCTCTGGGGACGTTGCTGTCAATGTTGAATGTGCATGACTTGACTTCAGTGGGTTCCAAACGTACCTTTGTCGATGATTGATGGAAAAGGCTGGCGACTGAAAGATCGCCGCTGAATCCAAACGCGCCGGTATTTCTGATGTGTGGCACAATCGTAACAGCCCCGCATCGTCCTGGGTTACCTCCGCTGACAGTTACTGAGTCTATTCTGGCGCCATAAGGTTCGCGGACATTGATGGAGGCGTCTGCCTTTTGCAGGGTGTCGCCGTGCGAGCAGACCAGCGCATAGTGTAGTACATAGGCTCCGGGCGGGAGGTCAAGCATGAGACTTGTCTCTTCACACCCGAGAGTGGGCACGAATCCGCCAGTCTTACCCGAGGAAATGCTTCGGCCGGCAGAGTCCCTTGCCACGGCAGATAGGATGTACTCGACATTGAACATGCCCGTGTTCAGTATCTCGAACGGGACATCCTGACGGTTTGGGGCATACCATTCAGCCGGGGAGGGGGTCGCTGTGGCGCGTTCCGCCAGTTCTACATATGCTGAGACACACGTGTCCAGGTCCCCCTGAATGACAAGGCTGACGGTTTCAGATTCCGCAATCTGAAGAGACTGGTTCCTGTGGTAGAAGCTGTAGGGAGTAAGAGACCTTTCGACAGAATCGACGACCGAGTCACCAACCAGTATGAACAAATCCAGGGTGAGCGGATGAGGGGAGGTATTTGTGAGGCGACAGATTGTCTCAAAAGGCGCATGTGAAACGAATTGCGGCGCGTGGATATCGGTGACGATGGATAGGGGCTGGACGACGACTTCGCCAGAAACAAATGTAGAATCACCGTCTGGGGTCGTAGCAACTGCATAGACGGAGAAACTTGATTCAGATGAGACGACGGCGACAGACGTATCCCATTGGGTAGGTTCGAGATTGAAGGTGTCCACCAGGGTCTTCTCAAAGCAGGTTCCAATCTCGAGCACTATGTCGCGCATGATCCGATCCGATGAGTTACCGACCTTGACAGTGATGGGAACATCCTCGTCGGGGAGATAGGCGTCCTTGGAAGTAGCGAAAGTTACGAGAAGATCCTGGTCGGAGAAGAAGAATGGATGTACAGAACTACTGACTCTCTGATGAATGGTATTTGTCAACGCTGAAGAGAGGTACAGCCTGCCATTAGCCTGGTCTATCTCGGCTATCTTCGTGACAGTGAGGGTGGTGTCGGCTGGGAGCGTCATGTGAGTGGAGTCGTCCCAGAGAGTGCACCCTGTCCTTGCTGTTTCATAGATGAGCCCCAGGCTACGAATGCGTGGACTCGACGACTCCGGAGAATGCCTTTCGAGCAGCGCTCTGAATGAAATGCTCTGTTCAAACAGATTCTCTGATGGGAGCATTCTTGTTGTGAACCAGCCTGTTCCAAGATTGTACTGATATGATATTATGCCGCCGTTCAGTATTTGTCGGGGCACGAACGAGAGAGCCCTCGTAGCCTTGCCGAGTGGGGCAGCCTTGGTGGTGATCGAACCCTTCCTCCCCACAGAGTACTTGTTCAGGAGGTAATGGTAACCACACGAGAGGAGAAGCCCGTCGTCGCCAGTCGCGACCGACCAGGCTGGGGGATACTCTCCTTGCGGCGAAAACCTGAAGATAAACTCGCCCTCTGCCGTGAATTTACTTATGTAGGGACCCAGCTCACCAACGTAGACAAGGCCGCGCTCGTCAACAGCTACATCCGAAGGGTAGAGAAAATCACCCTCGTCGTGCCCGTACTCTCCCCAGGCGCGCATGAAGGCACCGCTTCGTGTGAAGACCTGAACTCTGTGATTGTATGTATCAGCCACGAAGATTGAGCTGCCGTCAGTGCCGATACCCCAGGGATTCTTGAACTGGCCCACTCCAGTTCCCGCCGAACCCCATTCTGCGACTTCGACCCCGAGGGCGGTGTATTTGCGTATCTTACAGTTGGAGAAATCCACGACGTACACAAAGCCGGAATCATCCACACACAGGTCCCAAGGCGCACCGGGGACGGTCCACGAATACAGGAAATGGCCCCGGGTATTGAACTTCTGAATCCTACAGTTGTAGAAATCCGATACGAAGACATATCCTGAATCATCCAGGGCAATTCCCCAGATTCCTCGGAACTCGCCGTTGCCATTTCCCGGCGTTCCCCACTCCCTTACACATCTGCCTCTCTGATCGGTGACATAGACACGGTTGTGGAAGAAATCTGTGGTGTAGAGCAAGTTGTTCTTCCCGAGAGCTATATAGGAAGGCATTGAGGGGCCATCAGCAAACGTGAACGCAGTTTCGAGCCAGGCGTGGTGAGGCGATATCTCAAGGGTGCCGTCACCCAACCGGCAGCCGGCCAGGGTGTTCCCGGAATCCGCAACATCCTGGACAACAATACCGACCTGCCGATAGTCCTCTGAAATCACATTTGCCATTAGCGCCTCGAGTTCCGTCGAATCGTTGTCGAGACAGACATGTATGTCAATTGAGTCGTCGGATGAGTAGATCTCTCTGCCAGTGAAGGCAGTGAGTTCGCAGGATGCTCCCTCAAGAAGGAAATGCGCTTGCCAGAGGTCGGATACCCCCTTGAGAGTATCCAAGGCGGTAACCTCCAGAAGGTACTCGCCGGAGCATGCAGCTAAGGGCACTGTGACATGAAGAGTGCACTCTTCTTCAGGCGATAGGAAAGGCTCCTGGCGCGTGGTTGCGATCTCAAGGTTGTACTGGTCCCAGAGAGTTGCACGGATCAAAGGATTGCATGATGTCTTACCATCATTGAGTACGAACAGATTGAGCGTATCCAACGGCGAGATATCGCTGAACGCATGTGAGAAGGAGAGCGATGGTTCGCCGAGGAAGAGGTGTTCTTGGATTCTTAAGGTGTCAATCGACTCGATTGTCAGATGGACTGGATGAAATCCGCCGTGGAGCGTGTCTGGAATGAGCGCGCGAACCTGAATGTCTTTGCTGGACTTGGGCTGTATCTCTATTTCCTCCGAGGCGTGGCACCAATCGCCTGCCCTTATTTGGGCACTGGCGTCAATACTGAGTTTGCCCTTGTTATGAATCGATAGAGTGAAGGTCACAGGTCTGCCCGCTGCTGGCGCGACGGGGTCGATAGACAGTCGGGAATCCAGACAGGATTCAAACTGAAATGAGGACAGGAGCGGAGTTCCCTGGTGCGTCACTGCCAAGAGGAGTTTGTACGTCCCGAACCGAGCTCGCCTTACACTGGGCCACAGGCATATGGAGGTACTCTCACTGGGGGGGATCAGGCCGAAGTGGGCACGCTCTGTCCAGACAGTATCACCTTCTGGGCTCTCAATGTCGGCGATGACCACGCCGCCGGAATCAGGGGTGCACCCGGTGTTGCACAGGCACACCTCTATCGGCACTGTCTGCGCCAGGGTGTCAGGTATATGGACACGGGCTGTCAGATTTGAGGCGGGGATTCTGAAGTAGGCCCGGGACTTGGCAAGGGTGCTTGAGTCGTGAAGGCAAGTTGCTTCAATTGTGTAGATTCCGGGGATTGGTCTTGGAGGAGTCGTGAATGGTATGCTATCAGCCGCGCCGTATGTGGCATCCACGTCAAGATGAACGGTGTCGCCCCAGATGGGATACCCTGTTGGATCGATTACTCTGGCAGTCAAAGTCGCTTCGTACTCCATTGGCAGTCGGTTCATCACCAGTGCTGTGAGAGTGAGAGTATCGTTTGCGAAGACAGTATCGGGACATGCGTCCACCATGAGTTCGCACTTCGGAGGGCCTACCCAGATCCCCTTCTGGCAGTAGCAAGTTGCGTTGGTGAAGAACTCTGATGGCGGAGGGTGTTCTCCTTCATAGAGTCCAAAGTATGCAGAGGTGGATAGCCTGAGGGTATCTGTGAACTGTATTGTCATAGAGGAATCAGGGGCAACTCGTATCCCGATCAAGCTGTCTGTGATAGCCCACCATGCACCCCGGTTCCGATGGACTCCTACTAGAAGAGTTCCGCACACGGAATCCGGACTGGGATTTTCGATGTGAACGTCATATACAACTTCCGATCCTCCAGTCACAAACTCGCTTTCTGTTGTCGCCCATATTCTGGGGTTGCCGGGCCCCTGTTGCTGGTAATTCATCTCTCTGCGAACAAGAAAGCGGTCGAATAGAACTTCATCGCGCACGCAGAAACCTCGAGAGTCAAAGACCTGTGCGTATATCGGATAGATGCCAAGAATGGACTTCCCCGCGAGGGTGATGGGGATTGTCCGCTGCTCTCCCGGTTCGAGAGGCGGTGAGAGATCAGCATCTCGTGTTGCCAGAGTCTCTCTGTCCGGACTCAGGATGCTGAGTTCTATGTGCGCTGCTTCTCTATCACAGCGGTTGGTGAACGATGTGGCCAGAGATACTTGCTCATTTGGTGCAAACACAGGGATTTCCGCGTTCGGGGATAAAGCCCACGTGACTATGTCCCTTATGAGTCGCCTTTCGGCGCGCGTTGTCTGGGAATGACCAAGGCCCCAGTCACTGAACATGGATGTCACAAGAACTCTGCCGTCACCGTGCGCATACGTTAGAAGACAGGGCATTGTACTCGAGGTCCTTCGGAGGATGAGCGTCGAGTTATCTGGCCATCTGGGGAAGTATCCGTCAACGCTGCAGTCGATGAGTGGTTTCTCTTGACCGGCGAGAATTGGGTGCCACTCCTCTATGTATGCGGCTCTCCACAAGCACGATTGATCCTGATTCCATCCTTTGGCCTTCAGGTCAACTCCGGGGAGACAGTCAAAATCTGTGCCGTTCTGCTGACTGAGAACCACCAGCACGCCACCTCCGTAGACATACTCATCGAGCATGTCCGTGAATGTGCGACTGTTGCTGAGGCCGGCAAGTCCGGCCGAGCCGATGAGAAGAACCGGGAGACTCGAAAGAGTGCGACCTCCGCCATTCAGAAGGCTGAGGTCTGGTTTCACTATTGCTGTCGGTATGCTGAACTCACCGAGTAGGTGGCCAAGTCCATCACTCCATCCGGAGAGGAGTACACCAATCGGAGATTCAGTGTCTATCGGCCAGGGATATCGGTAACGCGCGTCGGAGATGTCGTGTGTCTCATCCGGATGATCCATGATGTGGTCCGCAGCCACCCATGAATAGATCTCAGCAGATTTCTCGCATTTGGCGAGTTCTGCTCCGAATTCTATCTCTATTGGGCCTACTGCTTGGACGTTGGTGATCAATATGGAATCTGAATAGACAGAGTCCGGCTCCAGGTTGAAGGGAGAACGGAGGCTTGTTGGCTGGATCTGCCATCCGAACCGGCTGCCCCGCGCACAGAGTGTTCCTGAGATTGAGTCGCTTGAGAGGTTACGCAGGAAGAGCCTGTGGCATACGCTCTCGCCCTGATTTATGTGAGAGACTGGAGGGTCTGCCCAGATCCTGATTCTTGGCGGGCCGGTGTGGAAGGAGAGCCGGAACTCGCCACCAGGCTCCCCATCGCCGTCTCCGTCCAGCCGCCTGCCCTGCTGGTCCCTGGCTGAATCAGAGATGGTGATAGTGTATTGGGAGCAGTAGTCGAGGTCGAGTTCCGGCTCTAAGAGAAGGAGACGACTGCTATCCTCCCAGCCGGTCTGGAAGACAGCATGGGGGTGGAAGAGAACAGCATTCTCAACCGACGTCGTGTCCATTCTCTTGTTGAACTCTATCCAGATGGTTGTGTCGGGGGGTACGTCTTCTTGGTGTGCCTCTGGATAGGTTCTCGTAACTCTGGGGAATATGTTGTTCACGAGAACGGAGACTGAAGTGACTGAGGTGTTGCCGGCCTGATCAAAACCACGCGCGTTCAGGACATGATGCCCATTCTTCACACATGTCGAGTTCCATATATGTCTGGCTGTGCTCCAGGTGTCTCCAGGCGAGACTTCCTCCACCATGTTGCTCGTGTCGGAGTCAACCCAGAATTGTCCCTTTGATACGCCGGAACCGAAGATGCCATCGTGCATGTAGGCCATCACAAGTACTGAGCCGGATACCGTATCGCCATCACCAGGAGTCACGAACCTTACCGTGTCAAGGGTCGGATTCTTCTCTCGCCTCAGGAGGAGCATCTGGGTGAGCGGCGCCATCGTCAGCCACGTATCATTGATGACGATGCCGCCGTTGAAACCCGGCCACCAGGGGTCACCGAGGGCGGTCTCGTAGCAGTATTCGACGAGGCCGTCGCAACGGAAACTTGGATCTTTGCCCAAGGGTTGCTTGTAGCCGAAGAAGAAGTTGTATCGCGCCCCGTCCAGGGCGATCTGGCTAGCTTTGTCGGTTATCTTTCTTCGGAGATCGGCAGAGAATGAGTATCGCCATTTCCGAACGCTCCAGAATCTTCCTCCAGAGCAGAAATCCCTGAAATTACGGATGACGACACTGTCCCTACCCTCAGTTATCGCGTCTATGATGGTGTGGGAAGTTCTGTCCTCAGGGTATCTATCTGGGTCCCAGTCTATGTATAAACCTGCGTGTCCGAATCCGAATGCGCCGTATCTGTAGATGGCGTCTCCGCGTTCGAACTGCACTCCCGAATAGGTCACAATCGGCAGCATAGCTAGGACGATGCCTATGCCCGGGCGAAGGAATCTCAATGGTTATGCTTGGCCAGTCGGTAGGTAGGCCTCATGTGTGGAGCGCATTTGCGGATGGTTCTACCTCTGGGCAGGTTCATTCAGTAATCTCCTATACGAGTTAAGCACACAAGTATTGGGTTCTTCTCCGCTTGCCCTGGATTCTTCAATCATCTCCCTCAGGGGTTCGAGTGCCCTCCGGTCCCCGATGGTCGCCAGAGCGGAGGCAGCATTCATCGCGTCGTAGCCACCCCTGCGAAGGACTTTAATGAGAGCTGGAACTGCAGCTGGATCCCCTAGATCTTCCAAGGCGAAAATCACTGATGTTCTCACACTCTGTTCTTCGCTTGATAGTAGTTCGACCAGAGGTTCTACGGCAAGGCTGGAGCCGGAGCCGGAAAGGCCGTGGATTGCTTTGTCCCGGATCATCTGATCGTCGCTCTGAACGAGTTCTTTGAGGAGTGGTACTGCTTGATCGGCAAAGGCCGACAGAGCTAATATTGCCTTTTCGCGGACGCCTCGAATCTCACTGTCGACAGCAAGCTTCGCGGTGGGTTCGTACGCTCGGGCTATCTCTTCCCCTGTGGGGAAAGCTCGGATGCCTGACAACGCACCCTCCTTCAGGATGAGGTCATCCGAATCTAAGAAATTAAGAAGTGAGTCCAATGTTTCTGCCGTGCCTATGTGGCCCAAGCTGTAAACCGCGTTGTCCCTCACGCCCGCAGGGTTTACCGTGTCACGAGCAATCTCTGTGAAGGGTGCCACCGCTCTTGGGTCTTTGAAGTCGCGGACGATCTCTATGGCCATCTTCCGAATGATGGGATTCGCCTTCTTGGATGAAGCGAGTCTTATCAGCGATGGTGTCGCAAGCCCCCCAAGCTCATAGAGCTTCTTCGCCGTCAGCATCAACTTCTGCCAGCCCTGGGGCGTGCCGTCAAGGGCCGCTTCAAACTGTACGACGTTCTCCTCCGCCTCCTTGGTCATCTCGAGGCTGTCTTCAGGAGTGAGCGCCACCCGGGTAGCTATGTAAGTATTCACTCCTGCGGCAAGCAAGGCGAGTGGTAGAAGTAGAACGAGGAATCTCATGCATGTCTTGAATGCTGTTCTTCTTGTATTCTTCAGCTCTTCACTCATGGATACCGCTCCTTTCTCAGATTCACTGCTTCTATGTCGGTGGCGATTTGCACATTCGCAAGACATATGCCATTCGGTACCCCAGAGGGATGGGTTTGGCCAATCTCCAAACCTGTCTTGGTCTTAAAGGAAATGAATGTTGATTCAGATGTGGGAAATCACGGGGGAAATCGCAACCTCTGTTTACACCCCCTATTTAGGTTCCTTCCCAATCGCCTTTCGTGCACATGTTCTTGCGGCGCAGAGATTTCTCAAGTTCCTGAGTGACAACATCGAAACAGTAGTTAATGAGGTTTGACCTCAGACGTCTGAAAGCGCATCCTCAGGGTAATTCTACCCCACCTGTCGTTTCAAGCATTCCGAGTTTCGTTTTTCGCATTCTGGGGTCAGGCATAAACTTTTACATTTCTGATGTGCCAGGGGTGTGTCTGAGCTCAATCACTTTGGTGGGGGCACTGTGTGCGATAAGCGGCGCGAGGCTGCCTGTCAGCCAGCAGAGCGGAATTCCGGAGTTGTAAAATGGTACAATTGTGTAACTGTAGGAATGTACGCGTGAGTTACTTCTGGTGTCGGTAGAGATCGAAAATGTAAGAATGTAAAGTCTGGCATGAAGGTGAGGGTTAGAAGGGGAGGCAGCCGAAGCATCCTCCGGGGCCGGATGAGGTGTGGGTGATGCCGAAGGTTATCGAGAATCCGCGCTGGGTGCTTTGATCACCGATCTCAGCGAATATAACACTATATTTGGCCTTGACTATAAGCCGGAAGTCATATGTCCGAAAGCCTACCAGACCGCCTACCGCGGAGAGACCCAGCCCGTCGTTTGACTCGTTGAAGTAGTCAACGCTGACCCAGTGGATTCCGACACTCCCCCCCAGGTACGGCGCGAAGTCTGATCTGGAAAGGAATCTCAAGAGGCCGATGTCCCAATAGAAGTAACTGGCGTCGCCGCTCAGAGCGGTCCCCAGTACGGCCTCAGCAGTGAAGTCCGGAGTCTCATACCACCCCAGGCCCTCGACGATCGTCATAGAGCCTGACCCGCCGAACGAGTCGCCCGTGGGAAGCAGGTAACCAACTGTCCCACCCTTGCTGAAGAAGGTTCTGCGCCTTCTTGGCTCTTCGGTCTCTTTCTCGATTATCGCCTCTACTTCAGCAGTCTCCTGATATTTCTTCTTCTGTATCAATCCGAGGGCCAGTCTCTTCATCACCATGTCCAGGTCGTCGATAGTCGCTGACACAATCTGATCCTCGAATTCCACATTCGCTGTCTCTATGTCGATTAGAGACGCGCGAACGACAATCTTGGCGCCCAGTCCGCTCAGACTACCTATGACAGCCTTGTCAGCCGTCAGTTGTTTTCCGAGCCGGGAGGCTTCCTGAGGAGTCTTGCATACGTCTTCCCCGACTATTGCATAGAATCCGTCCTTGCTCGAAAGCTCACCCCGGAGCAGTTCTGCGGCAATCTTAGAAGTAGTCTCATCCACGCCGATAGGCTCAAACCGGAAGACCGCAATCTTGGTGTCACTGAGGGCTGCTGCCGCCGAGCCTAGGACAAGGACGGTCACAGCTACAAGGGCACTGGTTCTTCGCCTGTT
>Ga0180437_10004344_pt1 | contig 20253 bp, 22 predicted proteins | sample SS_ome_4_FD_132410 | JGI IMG/M metagenome (GOLD analysis project Ga0180437, IMG submission 132410) | Hypersaline lake sediment archaeal communities from the Salton Sea, California, USA - SS_3_D_1 metaG | ecosystem: Environmental > Aquatic > Non-marine Saline and Alkaline > Hypersaline >... | reverse complement strand
GTCTATTTTAACATAATATTATTAAAAAATAAAGTGGTCTATTTATTTTTAATTGGTGACATTTTACGCAATCTTTGAACAATCGTCGGTAATATTTTTATCACTTTATCAATTTCATTAACTGTAGTCTCTTTTCCTAAAGTAAAACGTAATGAGGCATGACAAACCTCAGCAGAAATACCCATAGCTCGCAAAACATGAGAAGGTTCTAAAGATCCTGAAGCACAAGCAGAGCCGGTTGAAACAGCAACACCTTCCATATCAAGCATTAAAAGCATGCTTTCACCTTCAGCATTTTTAAAACTAATGTTAGCATTAGCCGGAACTCTATTTTCCAAATCGCCATTAACCTGAATATTGGGTATAGCTTTTTCTAAACCTTTAATCAATTTATCTCTTAATTTTTTAATGTGTTGGTTTGTTTTTTCATTACTTTCCTGATCATTAATTAATTCTACAGCAGCTCCTAAACCAACTATACCAGCTACATTATAAGTACCAGGACGAATATTATATTCCTGATGCCCACCCCAACTTACAGATTTAATTGGTGTGCCTTCTCTAACATACATAGCTCCCACACCTTTGGGCCCGTAAATCTTATGACCAGAAATAGTAATCATGTCAGCATGTAAATATGGGGCGTTCATTTTACAATAGTTTACTGCCTGTACAGCATCAGTATGGAAATATAATTTATCAAAAGCAGTTAATTTATTATTTTCTTTAGCCCTTTGTTTGTTTACTTTCTCAACCATCTTCCCAATATCTCTAATAGGTTGTATTGTGCCAATTTCATTATTAACATACATTATTGAAATTAAAATTGTATTATCTTTAATCGCTTTTTTAATATCTTCAACTGAAACTAAACCTTTTTTATTTACACCCACACATGTAACATCAATCAAACCCTGCTTGGCAAGTTCTTGGCAGGGCTCTAAAATTGCTGGATGTTCAATCTGAGAAGTAATAATATGATATTTTTTCTCTTTATTATCTCGAAATGCTTTTAATACTCCTTGTATCACTAAATTGTTCGATTCTGTTGCACCTGAAGTGAAAATTATTTCTTTAAATTTACAACCAAACAATTCACTTAATTGTTCCCGAGCCCAATCAATACCTTTAATAGCTTCTTGACCAAAAGAATGAGCAGATGAAGCATTACCAAAAACATCAGTCAAATACGGCTGCATTTTTTTAAATACTTGCGAATCAAGTGGTGTAGTTGCGCTATGATCTAAATATATTGACATAAGTTATAAGTTAACAAGTTAGAAAGTCAAAAGTGCTTTTCAACTTTTAACTCTCAAACTTTACACTAAATTAAAATTAAACGGCTACAACTTCTTTAACTTCTTTAATTTTCTTTTTCATTTCAGCTTCTAGCCCTTGTTTTAAAGTTATTGTTGCCATGGGACAAGTTGCGCAAGCCCCCTGTAAACGAACTTTGACAATACCAGTTTTTTCATCAACTTCCACTAATTCAACATCTCCCCCATCCATTTGTAATTGAGGCCTGACTTGTTCAATAAATTTTTCTACTTGTTTTTTCATTTTTTTACGAATTACTAATAAATACGAATATACGAATGTCAATAAATTCGTATATTTGTACTGATTCGTACTTTCGTAATTTACGAATGATGATGTTCCTCTTCTTCTGATGACCCTTCATACTCTTCGCCCAGATATTGAGCAATTGCTTTTTTTAAACCATCCTGCGCTAAAACTGAACAATGAATCTTAACTTTTGGCAAGCCTCCTAATTCTTTAACAATATCTTCACGACTAATTTTTTTTGCATCTGCCAAGGTTTTACCTTTGGCTAATTCAGTTAACATAGATGAAGCAGCAATAGCTGCCCCACAGCCAAGAGTCTGGAATTTAATATCTTTAATAATCTCTTTACCTTGGGTATTTTTACCCACCTTAATATAAATTTTCATCATATCACCGCAAACAGGATTACCCACTTCACCAATAGCGTCAGCTCTTTCAAGTTCTCCTTGATTACGGGGATTTTTAAAGTGATCCAACACTATATCTGAATATTGCATATTTATTTTGTTAATTGTGATAGCTTTATTGACTCTAAAGTTTTATTAATTTCACACTCAAGTAATTGCCATACTTTTTTAGCAGAACAATCACAACCAGATAATTTACAAGCATTAGTCAAATCAAGACAATTATATGGGGAAAGATTTCCTTCAAGCGCTAAAAAAATTTCTCTTATTGAAATTTTACTAGCAGGTTTTGCTAGACGATAACCACCTTTTACCCCTTTAGTACTTATAATTAAACCTGCTCTTTTTAATTTAGCAAATAAACGTTCAAGATAGGCTAAAGATATTTTCTCATCCTCAGCAATTTTTGCTAAAGAATAAGGCTCTTTACCCTGTTTTTTGGCTAAATCAACCATTGCCCGTAAGCCATATGAAGCTTTTGTACTAAATTTCATAATACTTACGAAATTACTAATTTTTACTAATATACAAATTATACGAAATTCGTATATTCGTACATATCTGTAATTAGCAAGATTTAAAAACCAACCATTTTAGTCGGTATTTATAGTATATCATATAATTAATATCTGTCAACCCCCTGTTGACAAGCAAAACAATTAATGTTAATATTATGATAACCAAAATTTTAAATTTTGCTTTTTTATTTTTAATTTTTTTAAAATATGGCACATAAGAAAGCGGGCGGATCTACAGCCCTGGGACGCGATTCAGTCTCTAAAAGATTAGGTGTTAAACGTTACGCAGGCCAGGTTGTAAAAGCTGGCAATATTTTAGTTCGCCAAAGAGGTTCAAAAATTAGGCCTGGTAAAAACGTGATGATTGGCAAAGACGACACCCTATTTGCTACTATTGACGGTGTAGTTAAATTTACTGAACGTAAAATACGTAAATTTGACAATCAAATAAAAAAGACAAAATTTGTGCACGTTGAACCAGTAAAAAAATAAAAAATTGGTTTTATCATGGAATTCAGGCTTTAGCCTTTTAAATTAAAACTCTAAAGAGTGAAATCCGCAGGAAAACCAATTTTTTATTTGACAAAATATTTTAATTATTTTAAATTACATACACGTCGAGAATTCCTGGTAATACTAGTCAAGCCAGGTTCCCTGATCTTCGCCTGCTCGCCAGGGGTAAAACAAATGAAATGGCTAGGCCAGGAAAGTTGCTGGTTGAATACTGGCCGAAAAATAAACCAGCTTACCCTGAAAAATTGCGCCTCAGAGTTTGGAGGGGGACACGAAGAGCTGAGGTAGGCCCAGAGAAAAAATCTACGGATGGACTCCTGGGCCTTTTTTTATTGCTCGTTTTTTTTGAATTCTTCTTGTGCGCCTTTAATCATTTCATCTGCCTTAGCAAATGCCTCCATACTTTTCTCATCTACTGGTCTGGTTGCATCAGGAATAAGTGCTAGAAAATCCTCATAAGAAATTGGTTTATCTAGATCCTTAATATCTGCTGGCGGAACATTAAGCAAAACCCTTTTTTCTGCTAAGTCATTCATAAGACTTGTCCATTCAGCAATAGTCTTTGGCTGATTTGGATCAAGTTTTTTTAAATCAATTGGCTGTACTTGTTCTAGATTTTTTTCTGGATTAAATATATTTTTTATAAATTAATAATTAATTATATTTTTCATCAGCTATGCCTACTGCTACTTTTTTAATAAAATTTTTAATTTCTTCTTTATCGACTTTTTCACCTACTCGCCAAATTTCCGGATTAGAAAAAAACTCATAAGCATTGGGATCCTTTTTAATATGCTGGGCCACTTCACGTCCATACTCTTCGTCCATTTCTCTTTCTTTTGGTTGTTCAAAGAAAAAATCCTCCATAATTCCTAAAGTCTTAAAAAAGTAATCAAATAATTCTTTAAATTTTTCAAATTTTTCTAATTTACCTTGTTTTTTATACTCTTGAAAACGATTTTCTAATTCTGCCATGAATTCTGGAGCAAATTTCATTGCTCTGTCCCATCCCCTTTTGGTGGCATTTACTTCAAGAGCTTTTTTATCTTTACGATGTTTTGCGTCTCTTATAATTACCTTGCCTTCTTGCTCTGGGTAATCACGTTCTAATTCTTCAAATTCAATTTCTTTATTAGCTTCAAACTGTCTTAAATGACCGAATTCATGCAAAGTAACAATATATGAAATAAATAAATCACCCACAGGATAGTGTATAGCAAATTCTCTTCTGTCAACTAGGTCATTTGCCCCACCTTGCAATTCAACTGGAAGACTTAAACCCTCAGATTCTAAACCTTCCATAAATTTACCCATTTTTTTTCTAATAATAGAATCATCTTCTGCCCCTATAATATTTTTATCAGGCAGGGTGTATTTTTTATCTTGTTCGTGTTGTTCAAATTTTTCTAGCATATTAATTTATGGCTGCTTTAATAAATTCCCTAAATACTGGGTGCGGTTTTAATGGCCTTGATTTAAATTCAGGATGAAACTGAGTCGCTACAAAAAATTTATGCTCAGGAATTTCAATAATCTCAACTAAATTTTCATCGGGGGATAATCCTGCTAAAAGTAGACCTTTTTCTGTCATCTTCTCACGATATGCATTATTAAATTCATAACGATGGCGGTGACGTTCAGAAATTTCCTTTTGACCATAAGCTACATAACTTTTTGAACTTTTATCTAAAACACAAGGGTAAGCACCTAATCTCATTGTACCACCCATATCTTTTTCAGCAACTTTTTTCTTTTGATCTTCCATAATATGAATCACGGGGTTTTTACAATCCTTTTTTACTTCCTCTGAATAAACGTCGTCTAAACCTACTACATCTCTGGCAAATTCAATAGTGGCTAATTGCATACCATAACATAAACCAAGATATGGGATATTATTTTCCCGGCAATATTTAATTGCCATGATTTTACCTTCTATTCCCCGACTACCAAATCCTCCTGGCACTATGACACCCGCGTAATCTTTAAGTTCTTCAACTTTACTAGGATCTTTTTCATATTCTTCAGTATTTAACCAGGTCAAATCAGGCAAAACATTATTAGCCCAGCAAGCATGCTTAATAGCTTCAATAACTGAAATATAAGAATCAGCTAAAGTAAAATCGCCTGTCGCAAAATATTTTCCAGCAATACCAATTTTTACTTTTTTACCTAAGCCAGCAATTTTATCAAGTAATTCCTGCCAATCATTTAAATCTTGTTCTTTAGCTGTATAACCAAATTTTGCTAAAATTTTATCCCCCAAGCCCTCTTTTTCAAAATTCAAAGGAATTTCATATATATTTTTTACATCTGGTGCTGAAATAGCGTTTTCCTTTGGAATATTACAAAAAGTTGCCAATTTTTGCTTACGCACATCATCTAAAGGCACATCAGCCCGACATAAAATAAAATCAGGAAAAATACCTGTTGAATTTAAAGCCCGCACAGCATTTTGTGTTGGTTTTGTTTTCATTTCACCGACTTTAGCAGGAATAGGTAAATAACTAACCATCACAGTCATTACATTTTCATATTGTTCTGTTTTTAATAAACGAATTGCTTCTAAAAACAATATGTTTTGATATTCGCCAACAGTCCCGCCAATCTCTACAATAGTAAAATCCGCCTCAGCCAAATCTGCTGCATTTTTAATGCGGTTAATTACTTCTTCAGGCACATGGGGCACTACTTCCACACACTTACCTTCATACTCTAAATTACGTTCTCTTTGTATAACTGCCTGATAAACCCGGCCTGTTGTCATATAATTTGGTGAATTAATGTTCTGATCTAAAAATCTCTCATAATTACCAATATCTTGATCGGTTTCATCGCCATCATCAGTCACAAACACTTCACCATGCTCAGTCGGATTCATTGTGCCGGCATCAACATTAATATAAGGATCAATCTTTATAGCAGTCACTTTGTAACCTTTTGACTGCAACACTTTACCAATAGAAGCACAGGCAACGCCCTTACCAACTCCTGACATTACCCCGCCTACGACAAAAATGTATTTATGGGTCATATATTTGTGAATTAGTTTATTAGTTTATTTGTTAAATTGTACTTATCAAAAAAGAGAGCTGTTGCTCCCTTTTGGTATTCAAGTCTCTCTTTCGATGGTTAGTCCGACTTTAGCGGTTAGCTCGTTGCCAAAGTCTATCATGATATCATAATATCCTAATTGTTTAATCGGTTGTTCTAGTTTAATAAACTGCGCTGGAATATCATATTTACGATCTTTTAATTCCTTGGCAATATCAGATTCTTTAATAGCGGCAAATAAAGTCTTTTTTTCTTTTTCTGCTTTAGCTTTAATAACTAATTTCAAATTATTAACTTTTTTAGCTACTTCTTTATATTGTTTGGCTTTATTAGCTTGAGCTTTTTGTTTTTTCTTTTTACTTTTTTCAACCTGATTAATCGCGTCTTCAGTTGCTACTCTGGCTAAACCTTGCGGGAGCAAAAAATTACGAGCATAACCATCTGCTACATTTTTAATTTCCCCTACTTGGCCTAAATTAGGCACTGATTTTACTAAAACAACTTTCATATTTTTTAAATAAAAATAAGCTGCGGGCTGTGGGCTCTAAACTTAGAGCTCTAGGCTCAAAGCACACAGCTCTAAGCTTATATTATAAATAATATTAACACAAATAAAATTATTTGCCAAATAATCTAGAAAAAAAGCCTTTTTCTTCGGTATAATCTTCTATCATAAATGGTTCTTCAAGATCAGCTGAAGCTGCCTGCGCAATAACTGTTTGATATATTCTTTTAGCTTCTTTTTGCACAATATCAGAATCATAATCACCAGAATGGGCCTTTTGTCCCTGATACGAAACTTGTTTTTGATCTAAGTGTAAATTAAAAACTAAAGGATCCTCTGAATTAATATATAAATGAAAACGAGGATAAATGCCTGAACCTAAACGCCTAGAATAACTCCTTTCATCTGCATGAGGATCTCGCACTAAACCATAACCACAACGTCTGATTAAAAAATCAGCTGTTTGCTTAAATTTTTGATTGAATTCTATTTTCATGATTTTAAAATTTTTACAATTCCTTTATCCGCATCTACCTCGACTTTATCACCATCATTTAACACCTGCGAAGCATTATTAGTCCCAACAATACAAGGCTTATTCATTTCTCTGGAAACAATTGCTGCATGTGAAGTTATTCCACCGACATCTGTCACAAAAGCAGCTGCTTTTTTCATGGCTGGTAATAATTGCGGACTTGTTGCGACAGAAACTAAAATATCTCCCTCTTTTACTTTTTGAATATGCTGAGCGCCTAAAACTAATTTGACTACTCCCTTAACTTTACCAGGCTGGGCTGTTTGTCCTTTTAATTCCTTTTGTTTGGCTAAATTTTCCTTAAGTAGGTTATTATTTAAAAATTCGTCAACAGCCTGACCTAAAATCACTTTATAACCGCCAACCTCATTAGGTATTAACAAACTATGTTGCCAACGCTTATCTAAATTTTTCGGCAGATTATTTTTATTTTCTAAAACACTTATTATTTCCTCGGCTGATAATGTTTCTAAATATTTTGGCTCAAGTTCTAATTGTTCTGCCAAATAATCAATAATACGGTTTGTAATTACATGTAAGAATTGACGAGAATCAGCACGCATAGCTTTAATCTTAATAATATCCCGCGATAATTGGAAATAATATGTTTCTTCATCACTTAAGGCTAATTCTTTTTCAAGTTCAGCAAACTCTGGCTGGTCCTGTAGTCCCTCCTTTTGTTTAATTAATTTACTTAATTCCTGTTTTGTTAAACCTCTGCCAATATACCCCTGATCAAGCCAAAAATATTCAGCTAATAATCTATCATGATCCTCATTTCTTCTTTTATTTAAATCTTCATAAGCTTGCTCTGTCAAACTTTTTGTTCTTGGCGAACCCAAAATACTAGTATAAGTATGTAAAGGATATTTTAAACTAGTCTTTTCACTAACAATTTCAGTTAATTTATTAGTAATCTGGCCAAAAACATCTGCAAAAGCAACTAGTATGCCCCAATACATACCGTCAGATTGTAATGATTTTGAATTTTTAAAAATTTCAATTAACTCTTTATTTGATAATTTATTGATTTTATCAATCTTAGGAAATAATTCTTTAGCATAATTCTGAATGTCACTCATTACTTGAAATGTTTGGTGTTTAAGTTCTACTAATAAATCAGAATTTCTAAGCAACACATTAGAGCATTCTTCAGCAAATGGCTGAAATTCATTAGCCACAATATAAGTATTTATAACAGTCCCTTTAATAATTTCTTCCCAAGTAAACGGTGCAGAAGACCCAACTTGATCTTTAATACTATCTTCTCTTAATCCTGCCCAAGTCATTTCTAAAGTCAAAAAAGATGTATCAACATCTTGATTTAAACGAGCATAAGAATTTTTATTTTCTAAATAAATCATATTACAAGGTTGTTTTTTTCTTAAGTGTTCCCGTCATTCTGAACGAAGTGAAGAATCTCATTGGATTACTTGATCATATAAATCCTTAAAATAAGGATTCATTGTCTCAATTAATTTAATCTTTTTATTCTTTACCCAGCCTTTTATCTGTTTTTCTCTCCTAATCGCCTCTCTAGGGCTATTATAATATTCATAATATACTAATTTCGTAATATTATATTCATTAGTAAAACCTTCGTTGATTTTAGTCTTATGTTCATAAACTCGACGGACCAAATTATTAGTCACTCCAGTATAATTTACTGTATTCATTTTATTCATCATCATGTATACTACCCAAGTTTTGTTATACATAGAGATTCTTCGTTAACACTCAGAATGACCAAGTGGATTACAATGTCGTTATCGGCCGGCATTGCACTATAAAAAACTCCCATTTTTGCATTTTTTTAGTCATTGCCCATTCAATATCACATGGAAAGCCATAATGATCTTCAATCTGCTGGCTCAGTTTAGCCAATTCAACGATTTGTTCTTCTGTTAACTTTTGCTTTTCTCTGTCAGCTAAATCAATTTCTACCCATTTATGGCCGCCAGTATCTTCTTTTATTAATTTTCTTTCCTGATTTGCAATATTAATATCAATAATCTTCAAATCATCCTTTGTGATTACATATGAATCAGGAGTAATCTGCCCGCCAACAATTGCATCACCCAAACCATAGCCAGCCTCAATAATCATTTGATTTTTATCTTTGGTGACTGGATGAACAGTAAAAGTTATCCCAGAAATATCAGACTGAACCATTTGCTGAACAACCACTGCAACCGAGACTTTAATTTCACGTAGACCCTTTTCCATACGGTAAACAATGGCTCGTGGTGTAAAAAGTGATGCCCAGCATTTCTTGACTGCGCCAATGACATGATCACGGTCATTATTCATATAAGACTCTAATTCCCCTGCCCAGGAAGCAGTAGATGAGTCTTCAGCAGTCGCAGACGATCGCACAGCAACCAAATCCAAGTCTAACTTTTTAAAATGTTCTAAAATATCTTTTTGTAAATCTTTGGGGAACTTGGCATCATGAATCAGATCTGCAATAGCTTTAGAAGCCTCTTCAACAGAATTAACATCTTCATAATTGACTTTGTCTAACTGAGCCTCGATTTCCTGGGTTAAATCTGTCTCAGCTAAGAACTGATCAAAAGCCGAGGCAGTAACCACAAAACCAGGCGGTACAGAAATACCAGCCTGAGTCATTTCACCTAAAGAAGCGCCTTTACCTCCGGCAATATGAGTGTCGGTTTTATTTAGTTCTGTAAAATTTTTAATAAATTCTGACATATTAACTATATTATAACAAAAAACCGGCTTTTGACCAGCCGGCTTCTAGTCTTATTTTAAAATTTTTATCATACCCGTATCCGCATCTACTTCCACCTCATCACCATCATGCAAAACCTTAGTAGCTATTTTCGTACCAATAATACAAGGTATGCCTAACTCCCGAGATACAATAGCAGCATGACAAGTTATACCACCTTCATTAGTAATAATCGCTGCAGCTTTTTTCATGGCTGGCATTTGCTCTGGCCGAGTCATGTTAGCAACTAAAATATCACCTTTATTAACCTTTTTATTATCTTCAAGTTTAACTATAATCTTAACTTTACCAGTGGCTTTTCCAGTGCAAGCAGTAATACCAGAGAATTCAGTAATTGCTTTTGTATCGGTTTGGGTAAATTTATTAATAATTGTTTCAGCTTCATCTTTTGAAAAAATCTCAAATTGATCCTTTTGAAAAACAAATAAAATGCCGTCTTTTCTTTTTGCTAATTTCTTTTTATCAATTTTACCTTCTAAACATTTGGTAATCTCCTGATAATCCAAATGGGCCAAATCATGTTCATCAATATCAATCCGTTTACTTAATTCCTGAAGATAAAGAGAATTTAAATATGTTGCCATCACAGTGTTTTCTTTGCGTAGATCCTGCCACTTGGCAAAAAGCGGCGCTAATTCCACAATTTCTAAAATAGCATTATTAAACCTATATTTGCTTAATAATTTTTCTTTAGGCTGATTATTGATTTGCCATAATTTATTATTTTTTTCTACTTTATCTAAATCATCAGTTAATAATTCACTCAAATGAGCAACTACGTCAGTAAAAGTATAATCCTTTTTGGCATAAAAACTTTCCACCTTAAACCAGCTAAATCTGTCTAGATGATTATTTATTTTAAAACCAATTAAACTATTCTTAATCTCGCCAAAACTAATAATTTGTTTAATAAACTTTTCTTTTAAATTCTGATCTTGTTTAATCTCCCTGGCAATTTCAATTAAATCTAGTTCTACCTCATTTAAAAACAATGGATCTTCTGGTTTAGTTAATATTTCTAAAACCTTTTTAGGATTAAATTCACCTTGATCAAAATGTTTAGCATATTTATCCAGCAAATCACTTAATTTCTGATCAGCTACCAAGAGATAAGCATCAATCAAACTGTCAAATTGTCTGGTTTGCCATTGCAAATTAATATAAGTTTCAATATCCCGGATTAATTCTAAATTACTTAACTGGCTTAAATCCTTATTTTTCAAACGCTCAAAAGTGCTGGCCAGTTTATTTTTAACAATCATATATTGGCCAAATTCTTTAAACCAATATTTATTATCAGCTCGGTGTTTGGCAAAAATCTGTTCATAAATTTCATTTTGATTTTTAACTAAAGTCAACCAGTCAACCTCGCCGTCTTTATAATAACAAAGTAAAATTTCATAATCTTGCAACCTTAATCCTGAAGTAAATCCCCTGATAATACCTGATAAATTTAATGGCCGGCCTGGACCGTGTTCAGCATACCAGTCAGACGCCTGGTATTGTTTGAGCTGGTCTAAGGTATTTTCCTTGGCATGTTTAACAAATCCATTATCTGCATCAACTTCAACCTGATCGTTATCTTTAAAATATTTAGTCGCATTTTTTGTACCTATAATACAAGGTATATTTAATTCCCGGGAAATAATCGCAGCATGGCAAGTAATTCCACCTTCATCTGTAACAATAGCTGAGGCTTTTTTAATTAAAGGCATAAATTCTGGCCGGGTCATAGAAGTAATTAAAATATCATCTTGTTCGAATTTAGAAAATTCATCCAAACTCAAAATCACTTTAGCTGTGCCAATAACTTGGCCTTTGCAAGCTATTTGGCCTTTCAATTCGTCGGTTGATAAATCGTCACCATTAGAAGCATTAACAGCGTCTAAAATCTTATCACGCAATTCATTATATTCACCAAATTCCCAGCTATAATTAACTGGCTGGCCTGGCAAAGCTAAAACAGCGGCTCCCTTTTTTCTTTTTTTAATAATATCTTTATAATCTTGCTGATCAACTAAATGATCAGTAAAGTCTGTATAAAGCGCATAAATACAATCAGTCGGCTCTAAGCTTAAGCGTTTAAAATATTCATAAGCAGCGTTATAAGCTACAGTTAAACTTTTAGCAAAACCGTCTTTGCGCCAATCACGAATATACATTATCTGATTAATAAATTCAGCTAATATTTTTAACTCTGGACTTAATTTTTCTACATAGTTGTCTCTTCGTTGCTTATTGGATTTAATGACTACATCGTTCTCTGCAATTTCTGATTTTAATTGATCTAAAGCTAATTGACTGATTTCTTTTTTTATTTCTTCAGGCAATTTTGCCGCATAATAATCAGCTGACAGCCATTGCAAATTATAATAATCCAGATTATCATTTTTTAATTGTTCTAAAATTATCTTATCGCGTCTGGATTTAAAAGAATCAAAGACTAATAAAGAAGCCTTTTCAAAATATTCAATAAAATCTTTTTCTTGCCCGCCTAATTCTAAATAATATTGTTTAGCCATCTCTTCATCTAAAGACTCGCAAAAAAGAGTATCCCGTAATAAAAGCCCACCGGATTCTATCCCCCGAAAAATTACTTTCTTTAATTCATCATTATTTAAAGACTTAATTTTATCAGGATGATAAGTTAAATATAATTTTTCTACTACTGCTAAATCTTTATCGAATTGATCCAAAATTATAATCCGGGAACTTTTTTCAGCTATCATTTTTCTATACTCAATATCAGTGGTTTCCCGATATTTATCCCAATTAAAGGCTATCACTCCTGTTGTACCACTATAGGCGCCAACAAAAAAATCATAATCATGTTCATATATGTCATACCATTTGGGGCCGAATAAACAATGGGCGCAAATACTAAAACACATTAACGGAGAAAGTGTGGCTTCCTGTTTCATTAAAGCTGATTGTTTGGCATATTCAGTTACTTTTTCAGTAATCATAGGCTTATTAATTGAATTTTTTTTGATTAATCATAGAGACCAACCATTTAACATGAAATTCATAATCAGTTTCAGTCCGACTATTATCTTCATAAGGCCGTGAATAACCCAGACGAGTACAAGTTAAAAGTCGACCACCAGCAAAATGCATAGCACGAAAAATCTGATTACCAACCATACCATTAACTGGCACAATCACATTAGCCCCAGCTTCTAAAGCCGGATTTAAATCAATCGCCCAGTTTTTGGCTTTATAACCTTTATTAGTTAATTGCGTTACAATCCACTCTGCGTCTTCATAAGTCTGGTTTAAAATACCATCAGCTCCTTCTCTCTTATCTTTATTACGCGGATAAGTCTCATGACGACGTCCAGTAAAAATAGCAATATCAGGTTCAATACTATAAGTTTTGAAAAATTCAGCAAAACCTTCAGCAATAGCTAAACGTTCTTCTTTAGTCCAGCCTTCTGGATTAGATGCTGGACCTAATAGAAATTGATGCCCGTTAGGCGCCTCCATAATTGCTGGGGCAAAAGTATATTTTTCACCAGTTAATTTTTCATAAACTTCTTTAGTTTGAAAATCATCAATAGTCCCGCGAATAATTCCTTCAATTTCATCATTAGCCAACATAGTGGCTAGTTTTTCTTCGGGATTATCAACAATTATTTTGGCAAAACCCTCAACATCTTTAATCGTCTCATTGCCGACTAAAGTGATGTCAGCGTATTTTTTAGCTTTAGTTAAACTGTCTAAAATTTTTTGATTTGGCTCCTTTAAACCAAAAGCAATCTTGGCTTTACCAAGACTTGTTAATTCTTCTACTTTTTGAGTAAAAGGCTGTAAGTAAGTGTCTGACATAAATTTTTGTTATTAGTTAATAAAATTACCGTTTTCAGGCCAGGAAATCTTTTCCTGAGCTAAAATCGATGGGGATAGCCGAAGCTATCCCCCAAGGTTTTACCTTACAAGTAGTCTCCCGTTATGAATTATAGAAAAGCTGTCTTCCAGTCCTTCTCCTTCACGGAAAAACTTCACGGTTTTGCCAAAAGTAATGCAGTCAATGTGCACACCGGCGTTGTAAATACCATAAGTCAGCTTCTCCCTTTCTTCTGGCGGGCAACTGTCTTTGATCAGCATATGATTGCTACCGATGGCAATATGCATGCCTCCCTCCAGCTTTTCTGCGATAACTGAGGTCTGAACTTTTTCCGGTTTACTGGGATTAAGCTGGATGGAAAATTCCCCCAAAGAATAAGCCAGTGGATTGTCAGCTTTTTTCAATAGTTGTTTAAGCTGTTCGGCCTGCTTACTTCCCTGAATATCAACGACCAGATTGCCCTTGATAATCAGTTTGATTTCCTCTTTCACTTCATTAATGGGATTAGTCAGCCAGTCGCCAGGTCTCAGAACATAGATGCCATTGGCGTCATAAGGAATATTGGCCAGTTCGCCAAACGGCCCATTAGTGCCCATGCCTTCTCGGTCACCGATCTCCTCGTCCCAATTATTGGCCAGGACTTTAAGAGTCAGCCGATTGTCCTGGTCATCCGTAATTTCAATTGTCCCGCCAGGTCGTTCTCCCTCCAGACGTCCAGACATGAAGTAAAGCAGATGATGTACACGATAGCCGCAGGCGACATAAGCTGCTCTGGTCAGGGTTGCCGGCCAGTCAGGCGTAATATTAGGATTGGAAATCAGGAACAGGCCAGCCTCAATCATTTTTTTGGTTGACTGGGCATGACTGATGCTAACTGAAGAAATTAGCCAACCCACGGTTTTACCTTCAATCAAACTTTCATCCAGTTCATAATCCTGCCCAGGCCGTTCCACTTTAGGAATGCGAACCACATCATATGGCCAGGCCTCAAAAATATGGTTAAAGTCAACTTCCTGAAGCTGTGCGTCAACGACAAACAGAATTTTGTCGTCTTCTTTTAGATAAATTTCAGCCAGCCTGGCTAAAACCTCCTTAACCAATTCCACGGAAACTTCCATTTCTCCCCTCCTTAGGTGACGTCTATAGTCACTTCAGTGATTGCTCCGCTTAACGGCATAGTAATACCGTCAATTATTTCGTTGTTTTCAATCCTTTGCGAAAATTCCTTAAATGGGCCGTATTTTTGAAGACCGCCGTTTTGGTAGTACTTAAGCAAAACAGGTAAAAACCGGCTGCAAATGACCAAAACAGACTTACCGTCAAATTTTTGAGCCAAATACTGAAAGTACTGCCAGATTTCATCAGCTTTTTCCTGCATACCCCACATGATGTCAAACATCACCTGGTCATGACCAGCAAAATGTGTAAACTCACACTGAGAAATTCCAGCAGCTTTGGCTGTGGCTTTATGACGGATCATTAAACCACAAAGAGCAAAATCATAAGCTGGAATTGTCAATTGTTGAATTTTAGCCACAGACTCTTCTGTCAAATCAGCATCATAAGTATCAGGCGTATCACCATGTTCCTTGGTTTTGCCATGAGTCAAGCAATAAACCTTCAGTGCCATTTCAAAATCCTCCCTTCGGCCGCCATAGCCTTGTGCGAAGGCGACCTTGTTATATGGTTGTAAATAACAGTAATTAACCTTGATCCTGCATTATAGCATATTTTATTATTTTTGTCAATATTTACGACATAAATAAACAAAATGTTAGCGTAGTATATCATTTTTACTTTAATACAAAGCTAAAAATAAAATCAACCATATGTTGAAATGTTGTCAAATATACCGACATTTATATTAATCATTGAAGTAATTATAAAAATTCAAAGGTACAAACAATATATGCACCACACTGGGGTCTGGGGGCCGATCTAAGCGTCGTCTTCAACACACCGAACTTACAATTTACACTAGCGCATTGAGGCCCCCAGCAGTTTTTGGTTCTTTTTGCTGTCAAAAAGAACTAGCTACTTTAAAGGCGATCATAAATAAAGTAAAAAAGCTCCGCATTGTTTAACAACACGGAGCTTAATTTTTATTGTTGGGCTAATAGCTCAAAAAAGCCCATTTCTTTAGCTACCTCATCTGGTTCGCCTTCACCTATCCCCTCTTCCAAGTCAAAGTCAGTAGTAATCTTGAAATTTTTCACTCCCAAATTATCTGCCATATATTGACTAAGTTCAGGCATTTGCGTAGACAAAACAGCGCTAACACCGATCTGTCCCAACCAGTCAGCAAAGGGTTTAACCACTGACATCACACTAACCTGAGTAGTGGCCGAACCAAGCTCATCAACAATGGCCAAGACATTTTTCCTTTCTGGTGGCAACAAATTTTTAATTTTAGTCACAACATCCATATCTTTGCGCAACTTAGCTTTAAAGGTGCTGTCATCAGATACCCGCTCCAAAAAGCTTAGCAAAAAATATTTTTTAATAGACAGCTTCGCTTTTTGGGCAAAGACTGGTAGTCCTGCCTGGGCCATCAAACACAAATCCAGTATGGCTAAAAGCACTGTTGTTTTGCCTGAACCATTACGACCAGTCAAGTTAAGCATTTTGCCATTAACTGAAAACTGGCTAAAGCGCTTAATTCTTTTTTTATTGCTCAGCCTGACAGGTGCGAATTCACTAACCTCCAGAACATTCCCCTGATCTAAAACTTCAGGCATAGTCAGATACAAATTATTAGCAGAAGCAATGCTCTTAATTTTACTAATCACCTGATAATAGCCGTATAATTCCTTGAATAAAGCCATAACTTTTTGATGCCAATTATTGACTAAGTCCAGATGCGCCTGATACTTACTGACTACTTCAGCAAAAACCATGGGACTGTAATGCGCAGAAGTGTGAGAGTCATTAATGTTTTTAAGATTATAGTAAACTTCTAACCTGGATTTTAATTGCGCATGTCTCTTTTCTTTCTCAAAAAAATTACGTGCCCTGACAAGCCGGTTGGTAATAGCTTTTGCATGCAGAGTATTTTCCAGTCCCATAAAATGAGGCGGATCAGCATCTCTCTTGTTATGAGTAATAAAACCAATAGCGCTATACCGGCAATCCAAAACTCTGACCCGCAGACCATTTTTGTCATAGACATAATATACTTCCAGGGTTAAATGACTAAAATCCTTGAAATAATCTTCCCTTGACTGAAAGATTTTAGCAAAATGGTTTAAAATATCCTGCATAATAGGGGCTGGGATATTTTCTATCTGAAAACCTTTATACTGCTGTTTTTCTTTACGCTTATTAACTCTTTGTGCATAATAACGGCCCAGACTACCCAACCATTTTGGTGGCTGATAAGGCTGGTAAACCTTTTCCGGATCAGTCAAGTACAGATTGACACCACAACAAACCTGTTCTGACAAGGAAAGCTTGCGATCTCTATGACCTGGTTGTGAGGTATTTAAAACCACAATGCCTTCTATCACAACTGACCTAGATAAATCATCAGTCATGGCTTCTGTTAACTCAACTTCTTCCTGAAGATAATCGTCCTTTTCGCTTTCAATCACCTCAAGTACCTGTGCAAGACGCAGAGGTAAATTATCCTTGTCTGGTAAGTTAGGCAGCAACTTATGTTCTAACCAACTCCAGAATTCAGTATTTTTTTCAGCTAAGTTTTGTTGGTAAGACAGAAAATAGTTGATACTGTCAGTGGGCACTGTAAAATTACCAGCTCGTTCCCAATGGGCAAAAACCTGCTGAAAATCTTCAAGATTTTCCAGCAAGTAAGCAAATATTGCCTGGCGAGCTTTAATTTCTTCCAGATCCATAATAGATAATTCCCGGACATTAAAACCAAGAACTTCTTCCAAATCAGCCAGTCTGGCATCATCCCAGGAAACATCAACCCTACTGCTCTTTTGAAAAAGATTAAGACTTTCTTCCCTTGTCATTTTTTCTCCTCCTTTTTTTATTACCTCTCCATTCAACCCTGGTTATTTCCCCTCGGTACTTTTCCGGGAAATTCCCCAGACAACAATGAAGTTGCAGTTTAACCGGATACATTTCCGGATAATATTTATTTCCAATCATACGATCCACTTCTTCTTCTTCAAGCTTAAGCTTATCAATTATTTCAGCAAGTGCTTCTGAAAGGGGCTTCTTCTTTTCCTGAGCTTCAACCCACCAATAGGAATGTTTTATCTGATCAAAAGTCTGAGCTCTAAGCAAAGTGGCAAAAACTTTCCATTCGCCAGCGCCATGATTCATAACTTGAATTTTATTAATCTTTACCCAAAGACAAACAGAGTCCTGTTCATCGCCTATTTTAAACCAGATTGGTTCACCCAGCGCAAGACCCTTAATCAGTAATTCTAACCGATCAGGACCATTAATAATTTCACGAAGCTTTTTCATTTTTATCACTCCTTTGGTTTTCTTTTCCAGGTACCTCGTTCAGTAATAGTGCCGATTTCTTGGTAAATATTGCGAGTGCCTTCTCTGCCAACACGCGCTATCACATTCACTTCTGTACCCTGATCTATAAAAAGGTTGTAACTATTCTCTTTATATGGCTGTCTGCTGCATTTTTCAATTCTGGGGGATTTGCGTTTCGCCATTTTATTTCTCCTTTGGCTTCCTCTTCCGACGCCATTTACCGTCTTCAGTAATTGTGCCGATTTCTTCGGTCCAGGTCCGAGTAATGCCTATTTGTTGATTGATTATTATTGCTACCTCATTACCCAAACCAATAGTAATTTCAAACCTTCTCTTTGCACTATTCCACTTTACTGTTGGATATGCCATTTTTCATCTCCTTTATTTTTTTCAAAGTCCTATTCCCATCTTGAATTCACAACACCATGTCATGAACTCGAGTTGAAGGGCTAAATTGCTTTAGCAATTTAGCCCCAGGAAACCACTAAATATTAATCTCCCCAAGACACTGGATTATTATTGCAGCCTACGATATAAAGTCGTGGCTCTTTTTTTAATTCAAACCCTAGCTTGGTAAAACGTTTTTTTAGCGCTTTGCTTTTCTGCAAAACTTTTTCAGGTGAAAAACTTTTGAGATTATTATTTATCGTCTCAGTCAAAATAATCCCCACAATATCAGTATGACTATCAACATCAAAATGAGTTTTTAACCTTTTTGTTTCTAAAAAATACACTTTTGACCAATTTTTAGGTTTTTCTGTCCAGCCTTTTCCTTTTAGCTCACTGATCCTAACAGCCAAAAAAAGTCTAGCGTCATATGACATAACAATTCCTCCTTTTCAAAGTCTAACATCCCAGAAGGGCCCATTTGGGGCAACACACAGTCCTTCGCACAAGGCTTCATATTGATAGCTCAAGAAAGATGCTACAACTAGTCATGACCAGCAGAATCTCTTCCCAAATCTTTTACTTTATAAAATATTATTTGTTTGGAAGTACCCCAAGCAGTAAATTTAAATTCTGCTATTTTTTGAGGACCAAACATCAGGTCTTTAAGAAAATGACAAACATCACATTCATCCAATTCAATACGAACTGAACGCAGGTGTCCTTTAATAGCTCTAATATCAACAATATTCGTTGATATTAAACCGGCTTCTTCCTTAGGATGTTTATGACTGCTTAATTTATGCAAAAGATAATGTTTGATTATTTTTACAATAAGAGCATTAACATCTCCCTTTATCTTTTCCTTTTGTTTTTCCCATTCCTTTTCTTCCATCTTCTTTCTCCTTTATTTTTTATGTGCATTTTTCAATCTCCTCCAACCCGCGATTTATCTTCCGAAGCCCAAAGGGCGAAGGAAGAAACTTTGTCGTGGGCTCGAGTTGGAGGGCGACCCAGCCCTTCGCGAAGAGCTGGGTCGCCCAATTTTGATGTAATTTCAACTTTCTACTTTTGTAGTAGTTGTTCCATTTTTTTTCTGTAAGCTTCTTCAGCAAAATTAGCAGTTTCAAGTATCCCAGATAAAGCATGGAATCCACTGGGATAATATTCTCTTGTATAATACCTGACTGCACTTTGCCAGTTGGGATTATTATAAATATCATCAATGGATCCTTTCATTTGCTGAAAAGCTTCAAGTTTTTTGGCAGTTTTTTTGCCTCTCAGACAAATGTCGTCACTCATGTCAGCAAAATCCTGACCGACTAAAGCTCTCCATATTTTTCGCAAGGCATTTAAAACTTTATCATCTGGCAGAGTTATCTTGCCCTTCCTTGTTTTTAATCTCTCCAGTCCTATGAATAATCTCTGACCATAGGCATAATCGCCCATAACCGAAGCATATTCATTACGAATCCTGACAAACTCATCCAGAACAAGCCTTAACGATTCGATAAGTGTATGGCTAAGATTGCCTCCCTCATACATCACGTTGACAGCCAAATCACCTTCCTGGTAATTTCTCCAAATTCCGACTTTATCTGCCTCTTGAGCATCCAAGGCTAACCGTGAAAGAGATGATAGTCTGAATCTAGTTGTTTTTTCTGTATGGAAAAAATCTTTATTATCCCAGATAAAAGCTATGTTAAGCAAT
>Ga0180437_10004340_pt1 | contig 20259 bp, 14 predicted proteins | sample SS_ome_4_FD_132410 | JGI IMG/M metagenome (GOLD analysis project Ga0180437, IMG submission 132410) | Hypersaline lake sediment archaeal communities from the Salton Sea, California, USA - SS_3_D_1 metaG | ecosystem: Environmental > Aquatic > Non-marine Saline and Alkaline > Hypersaline >... | reverse complement strand
GTGGATTCACCTCTTCAACGCGGCCGATGTCGCCCGCCACGACGTGCGCCCTGTAGCAGCGTATCACTGGAATCTGCTCAGCATACGCGAAATCGTTCGCGTTATTGCTGAAGTGCCAGCGGATGCGGAGGTGGTATCCATTGCCGAACTTGGGCGGCAGAAATTCGGATTTCCCCGGTATTACAACCCGGGTGCTTATACGATAATTGCCGTCAAGGACGCGGCAAGAGCAACGCCGAGTGAGTGATGATGTCTATTTGCGAAATGACGAGGCGTACCTGGTATCGGCAAGGGAAGCATGCTTGCCTCGATGTCCCTGCTGTCGAAGTTCCTGTGCTGTACCTTTGTTTCCACTCTCATTTGCCTCTTCGTCATCCCGTCCTCTTGCGCCTTTGCGGCTTTGCGAGAGGTCTCTTCGCCGCCGAACGTCGTGCTGATCCTGGTCGACAACGTGGGCTACGGCGACCTGGGCTGCTACGGCAACCGGGAGGTGATCACGCCGAACATGGATCGGCTCGCGCGGGAGGGCGTTCTGGCCACCGACTTGTTGGCCGAGGCCGCCTGCACGTTTCTCCGCATCATTCCGCCGCGATCGTCGGCTCGCCTTCGAGGTAGCCGAGGGAGGCGAGAAACTTGTCCATCTCGTGGACGGTCTGGCGGTAGTATTTGCCCTCGGCCTTCTTGAAGTTGAAAAAGCCGTGCGGCTGGCCTTCGTAGAGGTGCAAATCGCAGCGGCTGCCGGCGGCTTCCATTTCGGCCTTGTACTTCTCGGCCGTGGCAACCGGGATCAGCTTGTCCTCGGTGCCGAGAAAGACGATCGTCGGCGGCACGCCGGGGGTGATGTTGTGCAGGGGCGAGATCTCTTTCCAGTAGTCTTTGACGCGATCGTAGCCGTAGCCTTCCGGGCCGTTGTCGTAGACGGGATTGAAAAGCACGAGGGCGTTGGGCTTCGAGCTGATCGAGGCGTCTTCGCCGGGTTCTTCCATGTCGGCAAGCGTGCCGGTGGCGGCGGCCACGTGCCCTCCGGCCGACCCGCCCCCGGCGGCGATGCGGTCCGGGTCGATGCCCAGCCGGGCAGCATTGGCGCGGATCCAGCGGACGGCCGACTTGCCGTCCTGGACGCACTCCCGCGGCGTCGTGTCGTGGCGGGTTTTCACCCTGTAATCGGCCGCCATTGCCACCATTCCCCGCGAGTCCAGGTAGCGGCAATGCTCCTCGAACTGCCCCGGCGAGCCGCCCACCCAGCCGCCGCCGAAGAAAAACACGATCGCCGGCCGCTTGTCCGCGGGCTTGTGCCCCGCGGGCGTGACGACGTGCAGGTAGAGTTTGACGTCGCCGACGGTCTTGTAAAGCTCGGCGCGGGCGCCTTCAAACGCCGCAGTCGGTTCGCCCGCGGCAACGTCCTTCGCCCAAGGCGCCGCCGCGAGGGCCGCAAGGGCGATGAGTCTCAGCCATGCACTGGTCTTCATTGGAGTCTCTTTCGTTGTTGAAGTTGCAGAGACAGCAGGTTGCGGTAGTCGGTTTCCTCGACCGGCACGACAGCCTGTCGATTCGCTCCGCGCGGCACGGTCCGAGGGTGCATTCTACGGTACCAAAGGCGCGCGGCCGGAGCAAGTTCCCGCGGAGATGGGCATTGCCAGTGACGGCGGAACCGAGCATGACGGCTCCCGGGCGGCCGCCGGCTCAGCGATCCACGGCTTCTCGGCTCCCCCCTCGTCCCTCGCCCCTCGCCGCTCAGAAATACGACTCCAGCGTTCCGCGGCGGCGGACGTCGAGCGTGGCGCAGTGGAAGGCCCCGCCGTAGACGGAGAAGTTGTTGAAGGGGCAGGGAATCGGCTCGAAGCCCCAGTCGGAGAGCATCTTGATGAGCGGCTCCTGGGTGGCCTCGACGATCACCCGCTTCGGGTCGAGCATCAGCACGTTCATGCTCAGCCACGCGCTGGAGAGGTCGATGATCTGGGCGGCGCCGGGCACGGGCTTGGGCGCCGGCCGCAGCTCCCACTTTTTCAAGATCGAGGGCAGCTGGTCGACGTCGAGAAACTCGGGATTTACCAGCGCCTTGCCGGGACAGAGCGGCATCAACGTGGTGTCGATGTGCATCGGCTGCGGGCAGCGGCTGGGGATGATATGGAGCTGGTAGCGGTCGCCCAGATGGTGGCGGAGCCACTCGATGCCGAACTCGTTGGTGACGTTGCTGCGGATGCCGAAGATGTCGCGGCCGCAACGGATGAAGTCGGCCGCGTCGAAGGTCATCTCCGACTCGTTGATCGAGTAGCGAAGCGGCTCACCCGGCTCGGGCACGACGTGGTCTTCGTTGTAAAACGAATCGGCCAGCCGGGGCTTGGGCGCGGCCGTCCACTTCGCCCCCGCCTGGAAATACTCGTGCAGCAGCGGCCGGTAGGCGTGGACCTCGAAATACCGGCACCGCCAGCCCATCGGCGTCTCCAGGATCTCGTCGCCGATCACCAAGAGGCCGTCGCGGGGGTTGCCGATGTTGTAGCCTGCCTCGATGCTCCAGTCGGGCGTGGAATAGGCGGCCGTTTGCCGGATCGGCTCGGGACGGCGGACGGTGATCCCTTCGGTTTCGAGGATGCGGACGAACTGGTCCATGTCCTTGCGAGCGGCGTCGACGAACTGCGGCGGGGCCGGCTGGCCGGAGAGGACCTTCAAGAGGTCCCAGGAATGCCGCGGCGTGGCCGACTGGAGGCTGATGTGCCAGGGCGGCACCGCCGCGCCCTCCACTCGCCCGACGATTACCTCCTCCAGCGGGTCCCATTCGTTGTAGGAGCAAACCACCGGCCCGCCGGCAACGGCCTTCGAAACTGTGCTTTCGACCATCGTCACGTTCTTATCCCCCGTCGTTCTCAATTGGGCAACCTCGATAACGCTTCCATCGCGTGCCCGCTTGGCAAGAGAACTTCGCCGCGGACTCCGGCTGCGACCGGCTCGGGCAGGCCCGACGAGCGTCCACCGAGCCGCCAAGCGTCTGGCCTTGAGAGTGGCTCCGGCACCCCCATTGCGTGCCGATGGTACATGCCCCAACACACACCATCAACAAACCATAGCACAGCCTGCTACAACAATAGCATAGCCCGCTACCGAGGCGCCGTAGCCAGATTGTCCAGTAGCACCAGCAGAAACGTGGCAATCGGCCCAAGCAGAAGCGACAGCAGGAACCAGGCCAGCCCGCTGCGGCCCTTGCCCTGGGCGATGCCGGCGTTCAGAAGCGCCAGTGTTCCCCATCCGACGAAGTATTCGGGCGTTCGATCCATGGTTTCTCTCCGAGGGCGTGCCCCTTTGGCGGGTGCCGGCACCGAGGGATGATTCGTCAGCGGAGGCCGAATCTTGAGAGGCCCTTCGGCCCGGAATACCCCCGTGGAAGCAGAGACAAAATGGCCTACGCGGTTTCGGCCGTGTGCTTTATAATCGCCGGCCCTTGGAAAGGAAATCCGACACGTCACCGCCAGGGAGGGGGGTGGGAGCCGGCGGCGGCCGGGAGTAGCATGATGTATTCGGAAGCGATCTGTCCCGAGGCGACCATGAACCGCTTCGTTCACAGCCTGGCGCTGGCAGCCGTGTTCGTGCACACGTTGTGCGGGTGTTGTTGGCACCATGCGCATGCCGACGACATTCACGACCACCACGCCCTGGCCGGCCGTGCCGACGTCTCCTGCCACCAGCGGCACGATCTCTGCGGCTGCGAGGATTTCGAGCACGGCTCCTCGCCCGGTGAGCAGCCGTGTCGCGGGGTGACGTGCGATTTCGTGCGGGCCGAGTCGGGCGGGCTGCAGCCGTGGCTGGTCCAGTTCGAAACGTCGGTTCCGGCCGCCGTTCTTCCGGCCGTCGGCCCTGCCCACCGTAGCGCCGAGGTGACGGCCTTTGCGATCGAGCCGCGCGGCAGATTGCACCTGTTACTCCAAAGACTTCTCGTTTGATTCCTCCTCGGCATTTGGGCAACCCGTGCATAATCGGGGCCCACTTCGGCACGGCGAGTCTGCGCGCCGGTCGTCTTTTGCGCGAGGAGGATTTCGATGAAGGCACTCTACAGGCGAAGAATCTCTGCCCACGTCCACCGGCCTGCGCCGAGCGGAAATCCGCCGACGGCGCCCCGGCGGGGTCGAAGCCTCTTGATTGCCGCGGCGCTTCTGGCCGTTGCGGCGGCGGTCGCCGCGGGTTACCTGGCCCGTGACTTGTGGCTCCCGCAAGCCCGGCTCTGGATGGCTTCCCTCGGGCAGTCGGCCGGCGCCACGGCCGAGGAGCACGATCACGACCACGCCGCCGCCGAGCAAGGCCAGGCGGCGCCGGCAAGCGGCGGGCACGTCCATTCGGCCGCCGACGCCGAGCACGACGCCGAATCACTCTACCTGAGCGAAGCGGGGCAGAAAAACGCCGGCCTGGAACTGGTGACGATCGAGCTCGGCGGCTTCGACCGCGTGATCAGGGTGCCGGCCACGGTGACGGAGCGCCCCGGGCGGACGCAGATCGAGGTCTCGGCGCCGATGACCGGCATCGTGACGCGGATTCATGCCATCCGCGGCGAGGCGGTCTCGCCGGGCCAGCCGCTGTTTGACCTGCGGCTGACGCACGAAGACCTCGTCGAAGCCCAGGGCCGGCTATTGGAAACCGCCGAGGAGCTGGACGTGATCCAGCGGGAGGTCCGCCGCCTGGAGCAGGTGACCGCCAGCGGGGCGATCGCCGGCAAGCAGGTGCTCGAGCGGCAGTACGAGGAGCAGAAGACCGCGGCCGCCTTGCGTGCGCAGAAGCAGGCGCTGATCCTTCACGGCCTCGGCGAAGAGCAGGTGGAAGCGATCGTCCGCGACCGCCGGCTCTTGCAGGAGGTGACCGTGGTCTGCCCTCAGCCTGCCGACAAATCGGGGGAGAACCTGCTGATCGTCTCCTCTCTGGACGCCCGGCAAGGGCAGCACGCGCCCGCCGGGCAGCGGCTTGCCGTGCTCAACGATCACGCCGAGTTGTTCATCGAGGGGAAGGCATTCGAGCAGGACGCCACCGCGCTGCACGAGGCCGCCGCCGAGGGCCGCCGGCTGACCGCCGTGGTCGAAGCAGGCGGCCGAGGGCCGCACGAGATATCCGCCCTCACCATCCTCTACGTCGACAACGAGATCGAGATCGATTCCCGCGCGCTGCGGTTCTACGTCGGGCTGCCCAACGAGCTCGTGCGCGACGACCGCGACGCCGAGGGCCGGCGGTTCGTCGGCTGGCGCTACAAGGCGGGGCAGCGGGTGGAGCTTCTCGTGCCGGTCGAGCGGTGGAACGACCGCATCGTGCTGCCGGTCGACGCCGTGATCCGCGAAGGGGCCGAGTGGTTCGTCTTTCGCAGGCACGGCGACCATTTCGACCGGCGATTCGTCCAGCTCGAATTCCGCGATCAGCGGTCCGCCGTGATCGCCAGGGACGGGGCGCTGTTCCCCGGCGACGTCGTCGTCGCCAAGGGCGCCTACCAGCTCCACCTGGCCATGAAAAACAAGTCCGCCGGCGCTGATCCTCACGCCGGGCATAACCATTAGACGGGAGTTGGGAGTTAGGGGTTGGGAGTTGGGAGTTGGGAGCCACAGGCGACGAATTGAAAGTGACTTCAACACCCGGCAGCTCAACTGCTGGCTGCAAACTGCCAACTTCTGACTCCCGACGCCGACCCCGAACTCCCAACTCGTAACTCCGAACTCCGAACTCCGAACTCCCAACTCCCAACTCCCAACTCCCAACTCTCGCCTGATGCTCAACGCCATCATCCGCTTCTCGCTCACCCACCGGCACCTGGTGGCGGCTTTGTCGCTGCTCCTGGTCGTCTTCGGCGCTTGGCAGATCCCTCACCTGCCGATCGACGTCTTTCCCAGCCTGGATCGGCCCCGCGTGGTGGTGATGACCGAGGCGCCGGGCATGGCGCCGGAGGAAGTCGAGTCGCTGATCACGTTTCCGTTGGAGACAAGCCTCAACGGGGCCACCGGCGTGCAGGCGGTCCGCAGCTCGTCGGGCGTGGGTTTGTCGGTGATCTACGTCGAGTTCGATTGGGGCACCGACATCTACAACGACCGCCAGGTGGTTGCCGAGCGGATCGCCCTGGTCGCCGAGCGGCTGCCCGAGGGCGTCGTCCCGCAGTTGGCCCCGATCTCGTCCGTGATGGGACAGATCATGATCGTCGGCATCTGGAGCGAGGACGACCGAACCTCGCCGATGGAGCTTCGCACGTTGGCCGATTGGGTCATCCGCCAGCGGCTCTTGACGATCCCCGGCGTGTCGCAGGTGTTCGTGATGGGCGGCGAGCGCAAACAGTTCCAGGTGCTCGTCGACCCCGCCAGGCTCCTCCGCTACGGCGTGACGCTCGACGAGGTCCGCACCGCCCTGGAGGAAAGCAATCAAAACGCCACCGGTGGATACCTCGACGAGCAGGGGCCGAATGAACTCTTGGTCCGCAGCCTGGGGCGGATCCACACGATCGAGGAGCTGGAGGACGTGGTCGTCAAGTTCCGCGACGGCCGCTCCCTACTGGTGGGCCAGGTCGCCCGCGTCATCGAAGGCCCCCAGGTCAAGCGCGGCGACAGCGCAGCGTTTGTGAGGAACAGGGTTCAGAGTTCAGGGTTCAGGGTTCAGGAGTCGCAGTTTGCGACTGCCGAATTCCCAGTCCCGCCGGGCGCCGCCGGCAGGCTTGGCCCCTCCACTCTCAACCCTCAATTCTCGCCCTCCTTCGCCGGCGGTCCGGCGGTGTTGCTGACGATCAACAAGCAGCCCGGCGCCGACACGCGGAAAGTCACCGACGAGGTCACCACCGCGCTGGAGGAGCTCTCCGTAACGCTCCCCCGCGACGTCCGCATCCACCCCGAGCTTTACCAGCAGAAGGCCTTCATCGACCTGGCGATCGAGAACGTGGCCGAGGCCCTGCGGGACGGAAGCATCCTGGTGGTGGTGATCTTGTTTCTCTTCCTGCTCAACTTCCGCACCACGTTTATCACGCTCACGGCGATTCCCGTGTCGATCGTGATCACGGCGCTGGTGTTCCGCTGGTTTGGGCTGTCGATCAACACGATGACGCTGGGCGGGCTGGCCGTGGCCATCGGCGAGCTGGTCGACGACGCCATCGTCGACGTGGAAAACATTTTCCGCCGCCTCCGCGAGAACCGCCTCCGGCCCGACCCCAAGCCGCCGCTGCTTGTCGTCTACGAGGCGAGCGTCGAGGTCCGCAACTCGATCTTTTTCGGCACGCTCATCGTCGTGCTGGTGTTTCTTCCCGTGTTCGGTCTGAGCGGGATGGAAGGGCGGCTCTTCACGCCGCTGGGGATCGCCTACATCATCTCGATCGTCTCGTCGCTGCTGGTCTCGCTCACCCTCACGCCGGTTCTGTCCTTCTGGCTCTTGCCGAATGCCCGGACCACGGCCACGACCGCCGAAGGCCTGCTCTTGCGGGGCATGAAGAAGTTGGCGGCCGGGAGCATCGGGCTGAGCCTTCGGGCGCCCGTGGCGGTGCTCGCCGCGTCGACCGTCGCCGTGGCGGTCGCGGCCTACGGACTGGTCCGGCTGGAAAACGACTTCCTGCCGCCGTTCAACGAGGGCACCGTGCAGTTGAACGTCATCCTTCCCCCCGGCACGTCGCTGGCCACCAGTTGCGAAGTCGCCCGAGACGTCGAGCGCCGCTTGCAGCAGGTGCCCGATCTCAACGCCTTCGTCCGCAAGACGGGCCGGGCGGAGCTGGACGAGCACGCCGTGACCGTGAACTTCACCGAGGTCATCGCCAGTTTCGATCCGCACAGCCGTCGCAGCCGGGCGGAAATCCTCGAAGACCTTCGCCACGCGATGGAGGGCGTGCCGGCGGTGATCGCCGTCGACCAGCCACTCCAGCACCTCATCTCCCACATGCTCTCCGGCGTTCAGGCCCAGGTGGCCATCAAGCTCTACGGCGACGACCTCGACGTCCTGCGGCGGACTGCCCGACAGATGGAAGCCGCCGTCGCCGGTGTCGAAGGCGTCGAAGACCTCTACGTCGAGCCCCAGGTCGACATCCCCCAGCTTCGGATCGAAGTCGAAGGGCACAAGCTGCAGCGTTACGGGCTGCGGCGGGCTGACGTCAACGAATTCGTGGAAACCGCCATGCAGGGCGAAGTCGTCTCCGAGGTGCTCGACGGCCAGCGTTCCTTCGACCTCGTCGTGCGGCTCGATGAAGAGTTCCGCGAGAATCTCGACGAGGTGAAGCGGCTTTCGATCGGGCTTCCCGACGGCGGCACCACGATGCTTGAATCGGTAGCCCGAATCTACGTCGCCGGTGGGCCCAACGGCGTCAAGCGGGAACAGGCTCGGCGGCGGATCGTGCTCCAGTGCAACACCGCCGGCCGCGGGCTGGTCGACGTGGTCGGCGAGATCCGCCGGCGGCTCGCGCCGATCGAGAAGTCGCTGCCGCGGGGCTATGCGATCGAATACGGGGGGCAGTTCGAGAGCCAGCAGTCGGCTTCCCGCGTGATCGCCCTGCTGCTCGTGGTGTCGCTGTTGGGCATGTTCCTGGTGCTTTACACGATGTTCCGCTCGGCCAACCTCTCGCTGCAGGTGATGATCGCCCTGCCGGCGGCGTTCGTCGGCGCGGTGGCCGCGCTTTGGCTCACCCGCCAGACGCTTACCGTCGCCGCCATGGTGGGCTTCATCTCGCTCTCGGGCATCGCCTCGCGGAACGGCATCCTCTTGATCAACCACTACCTCCACCTCGTCCGCCACGAGAAGGAAAAATGGTCGCGGGGGATGATCATTCGCGCGGGGATGGAGCGGGTTGCCCCGGTGCTCATGACCGCGCTCACGAGCGGCATCGGGCTGGTGCCCTTGGCAATGGCCGCCGGCGAGCCGGGCAAAGAGATTCTCTATCCCTTGGCCACGGTGATCATCGGCGGGCTAGTGACCAGCACGCTGGCCGAGTTCTTCGTCCGCCCCGCCCTGTTTGCCAGGTTCGGCTTCCGCGCAGGCAGGCGTCTGGTGCGGCAGGGCCAGGAAGAGATCACGCTGCTTGCCGAGCTCCGCGCGGCGCCCGGCCGGGAGTTGGCAGCCGTGGACTGAACAAGCCGCGCAGGCGTTTCAAAGTAAAGACGTCGCACTGAACCACAAGCATACGAGAAAGGAAATTGCCGTGCTTCGCAGATTTCTGTCAGTTGTGGTCGCCCTGTCGGTTCTCGTCCTGCCGGGCGGCTGCTCGCCTGAGTCACGCCAGGGGTCCGCTGCGGACGACCAAGCGCACGCGGATCACGCCGCTGAAAGCCAAGTGCATTCCCATGCCGAAGCGGCACCCCACGGCGGACACTTGATCGAGCTCGGCGACTGCCAATTCCACGCCGAGCTGGTGCATGACGAGCCGTCCGACACGGTCACGGTCTACCTCTGGGACGCCGAGGTCCGCGAGCCGGTCGCCAGCGAGGCGCCCCAGGTCAGGCTCCAACTTTTCGTCGACGGCGAGTTTGCCGACTACGAGCTCTCCCCCTCGGGAGAGCCTGCTTCCGAAGGCGGCGCCACGCGATTCGAACGGGCGGATCCCGCCCTCTGCAAAGTGCTCTCGCAAGCGGATCAGGTCCGTGGGCGGCTCTCGGTGACGATCGGGGGCAAGCCATATTCAGGTGACGTCGAGCATGCGGCCCACGACCACGACGGCACCGGCCACGACCACGATGCCGACGACCACGAGCACGACGAGAGCGACGGCCACGACCACGACGATGACGCTCACGGTTCGGAGGATGACCACGACCACGGCGAGTGAGGATCGGGCTGCTACGCCGCCTCGCGACGTCGGGACCGGCCGCAATCGGTGGGGCCGGCCGGCTCGGATTCCGCCGGCTCGCCGCTGGTTTGAGGCTCGGCCTTCGTAGCTGCTCCGGCGGCGAGGCGGGATTCGAGCCGATCGAACCAGTGGCCCAACCGCTCGTTTTTCAGGCAAGCGACGGCCACGAAAACGCCGACCGCCGCGCCGAAGATCGTGTCGCTCGGAAAGTGATAGCCCGACTCGATCCGCTGGCAGGCCACCAGCACGGCCAAGGTGCCGAACAGCCAGCGGCCGCGGGGATAGAGCCACGAAAGCGCGATGGCCAGCCCGACCGCGGTGGCGGTGTGGGCGGAAGGGAAGCTCTGGCCCGAGCTGTCGACGCCGAACATCGGCAGCCAGGCCCCGAAACTGTCGGCCACGCCGCCATCAAAGTGGAACTCCTTGGGCCGGATGCGGACCACCACCAGCTTGACGGCGTCGGCCAGCAGTCCCGCCCCGAGCGACATCGTCAGCACCCGCGGCAGGGCGGCCCGCCGGCAATGATCAAGCTGGTACAAGGCGATCGCGATCACCAGCACTCCCAGCCCGTGCCCAAACGGCTCCATCACCTTGAAACACCTGGCCAGTTCGCCCGGGCAGCCGTCCGCCACGCACCAGGAGGCCAGCGGGCAGTCGATCAGCAGCGCGGCGGCCGTAGCGGCCACGGCTACGGCGGCGCCGATCAGCATGCGCCAGGGACGCTTCGGATAGATCGAGGGCCGTCGGCCTTCACCGTCTGGTGGTCCACCAAGTTGACGGGTGCCACGGTTGGCTTGCCCAACCGTGTTTCGGGCACTGCTGGGCAAGCCAGCAGTGGCACACAACGAGTCATCTTCGATTTGGGAGACCACGTGGCGCCCCGGTCGAGAGGCCGCTTCTGCCTGGCTTGCTCCCGCCTCGGGAACGCGCTTCGGGTTCATCATCCGCTGGGCTCCGCGACTGAATGACCGCTTTGGGGGCGGAAAAGTAGCAAGAAAGTGCCGTTGGTGGAAGAGAAGCTATTCCGTAGACTCCGCCGGCAGCCGCAGCCGACCGGGCCCTGGACCAGGATCGACCCCCAGCTTGGCGGGGCATTCCGGCCCATTCCTGCGGTCTCCACTGCCGGGAGAACGGACTCATGCAGCGGCAACTCGCCCACCAGGCCTGGATCGTCCTGGCCGCCACGGTCGTCTTCTTCACCAACCTTGGCGGGCCGGCGCTCTGGGATGAAGACGAGCCGCTCTATGCCACCTCTGCCCGAGAGATGCTCGCCCGTGGCGACTGGGTCGTGCCCAGCTACAACGGCCAGTTGTTCGCCGAGAAGCCCGTGCTCGTCTACTGGTCGATCATTGCCGGCTTTAAGACGTTTGGTGTCAACGAGTTGGGGGCCAGATTCTGGTCGGCCCTGCTGGCCGTCGGCACGGTGCTGGTTACCTACCACCTCGGACGGCGGCTTTTCGGCGAAGGGGTAGGGCTCTGGGGGGCCCTGGCCGTCGCCTCGTCGCTCTTGTTCACCGTCTCCGCCCGAGCGGCAACCGTCGATTCCGCCCTCGTGCTCGTTAGCATTTCCGCCCTGTGGATCTTCGCCTCTGGGGGACTGGCGAAACGGGGAAGTATGCGCGGCGGTGGCCCAACCGGCAATTCCCCGACTCTTGACCTCCCGGTGGCCGGGCCCTGGTTCCTCCCTGCCTCTTGGCTCCGTTTCGTGGCCTTCTATGCCTGCCTGGCCGTGGCCGTACTGGCCAAGGGCCCCGTCGGGCTGCTCGTGCCCTGCGCCGCGATCGGGTTGTTCGTGATGATCATGAATCGTCGGGCGGAGATCGACGCCGCCGGTGGAAAGGAGGACAGGTCCAATTTGTGCGAAGCCGGGCACCGACCGGAGGTTGGTCGCGGGCGGGCACCAACCGCAGGTTGGTCGCGGCAAATTGGACCTGTCCCCTTTTCCTGCCCCGGCTGGCTAGTGCGGACATGGAGGCTCTGCGGCCCGCGGAACTTCCTCCGCAGCCTCTGGCAGATGCGGCCGCTCACCGGCGCAGCGGTCGTGCTGGCCATTGCCGGACCTTGGTACGTGCTGGTGAGTCTGCGAACCGACGGGGCGTGGCTGGGCGAGTTCTTCGGCATCGCCAACTGGGCCGCGCTGACCGGGGCCAGGCAAGGCCACGGCGGGCCGCCCTGGTACTACCTGCCCGCCACGATGATCGGCTTCTTCCCCTGGTCGGTCCTCCTGCTCCCCGCAGTGATCGACCTCGTGCGGCGGATCCGCCGAGGCCACCCGCGGCGGCCGGCCTATGTCCTGGCCGCCTGCTGGCTGGGCGTCATTTTCGCTTTCTGGTCGCTCTGCGGCACGAAGCTGCCGCACTACGTACTGCCGGCCTACCCCGTGCTGGCGCTGGTGGTCGGAGCCCTCGTGCACGACTGGATCACCGAGCCCCAGGCGGCCGACCGCCGCCGCTTCCGCACCGCGCTGGGCATCGTGATCTTCGCCGGACTCGGCATGGCTGTGGCTGTGCCGATCGTCGCTTCGATCTACGTACCCGGCGACGAGATCCTGGGGCTGGTCGGCCTGGTGCTCTTGGTTGGCGGCGCGGTGGTCCTCTCTCTGGCCGAGCTCCAGCGGCGCCGCCCGGCCGCCGTCGCTTTCGCCCTCACCGCGGTAACGTTCGTCACGTCGATCTTCGGCTTCGCTGCGCTGAGGGTCGATCGCCATCAGTTCGCCCGGCCGCTTCTGGCCGAGGTCCGCCTTCAGGCGGGCGGCAACCCGCAATGGGCCAGCTTCCGCTTCATCCGCGAGAGCCTCGTGTTCTATGCCGGCGAGCCGGTGACGTTCTGCCGATCGGCCGACGAGCTTCGCGATTTCCTCGATCGCTCCGAGCAGCCCTGCGTGGTCACCGTCGACGAACACCAGCCGGCGCTCGAGGAGCTGTTCCCCGGGCAGCTCCACGTCATCGCCCGCCGCAAGCGATTCCTCCGCGACGGCGAGGTGCTCGTCTTCGCCCGCCGGCCAGGCTCGCCCGTGCCGCAGGTGGCCGGTAGAATGACCGGCGGCGGCACGCGCTAGCCGAGCGTGCCGGGCTCCGCGTTCCCCGTCGAAATCCATCCTGACAAGAGCGCTTGCGCGGGAGGTCGATCATGTCAAAAAAGAAGCTTCGCCGGCAGCTTTACGATTCGTACAAGAACCGGGCGATGATCTACCATCTGATCTACGAAGAACTCCGGGCGGAGTTTGGCGACGAAAAGGCCGAAGCGATCCTCGCCAGGGCGATCTACAAACGGGGCCTCCAAAAGGGCGGAAAATATGCGCCTTTCGCGCCCGCCGACCTGGCCGGACTCAAAGAAGCCTTTCTGGGCGGCCTCGCCGACGGCGGCCGAATGTTCCAGCCCGAGGTGCTCCGCCACGACGCCGACGCCCTGGACATCAAGTTCCACGGCTGCCCGCTCAAAGACGCCTGGCTCGAGGCGGGCCTGGCCGACGAAGAGGTCGCCACGCTCTGCCGCATCGCCGCCCGAGTGGACAACGGCACGTTCGAGTCGGCCGGCTTCGCCTTCTCGGCCGACACCTACCAGCCCGGCGGCGACGGCTGCTGCCATCTGCACATCCGGCCGGGCAAGGGCGGTTGAGTGCGTCGCCCTGGTTCGCAGTTCCGGCTACAGCCAGCCGTCTCCCGCTCGAAGCCGACGCTGCGCCGGGGAACGTCAGGACGATGTTGATTCAGGCCCAGGCAGCCGATCGCGGATTTTCCGTTTGCTGGCGACGAGACGAGCAACTTGCTTCGAATCGTCAGCACGCCGGCAAAAGTGAAAAACAGCAGCGTCCCCACCAGGACCAGCGACGTCCAAAAAGAGTTCCTGTACCGGGCTCCTACCCATCTGGCACGACCATTCAGTACGAGCAAGACGGCTGCGAGCATCGGAATGAACAGCGCTCCGACAACCGCATACGTCTTCAGGATTGTCTTGAAGTCCATCGTGACAAGGCCGACGACGGGAACCAGGGCGATGCCGAACAGGCACGCCTGATAGGGCAACGATTTCGTCTCCACTGAGCAGCTTCGCTTCTCGTTGCGGCCGTGTTTCGATAGGAACCAGAAGTCCGCGAACAAGTACGGCACGCTCTGCCAGACTCCCAACAGGCTGCTGAACACGGCCCCCCACGCGCCGGCGAGGAACGCCCACTTGGCGATGGGGCCAATCTCGCCCATGGCCACTTCAAGCTCTCGGGCAATAGCGACGACCAGCGTCGCGCCTTTGCCCGGCAGCGGTCCCAGCCTGCTGCCAATGACGACCATGGCCAGGCCGAAGACCGCGGTCATGGCATATCCCGTCGCCAGGTCAATGCGACAGATTCTCAAGTCCTCAACGCCGTGGCGGCCTTCCTCGCGAATCCAGTACCCGTAGCACAACACGGTCACCGTCCCGCCGACGCCGCCGATCAGGGCGACGGTCCACGTGACGCCTCCGGCAACAGCCGGGATGCTCGGCAAGAGCAGCCCCCTGAAGACCTCTCCGAGAGGCGGTCGCAGCGCGGCGGCCGCGAGTACGACCACGACGAACATCACGGCAATGCAGACCGCCATGACTTTCTCGAAGAGGCGATAGCCGCCGATCTTGACGAGGACGACGGCGGCCGCACTATGCACAACGCCGTAGAATACGGTGTTCACGGCTTCACTGCCGAACGGCGCATGGATGGCAATGCAGGTGACGCCGATCGTGCCCATCAGCGCCGCCCCGACCAGAAAACTCCACACGACCAGGTAGCACAGGAAGATCCGTTGCACCGGCTTTCCGAGGCGTTCTACGCATCCCTCCAGAAGCGTATCGCCGGTGGCCAATTGCCATCGGGCAAGACCTTCGTTGAGCACAAACTTGAGGAAGGCGCCCAGCAGGACGGCCCAGAGGACGGTCAAACCGAGCATGCTGCCGGTGAAAGAGGCGGTGGCCAGATCCCCCGCGCCGACGCCCGTGGCCGCGACCAGAATTCCCGGGCCGACGACGGCCAGCAGGCTCTTTGCATTTCTTGACATGCCGGCGGCCCTGCGAAGTACGAGGAGGCGGTGCAGGCTTTCACGTGGCGCGGCCAATCAGCGTCTTGTCGGGGCCGGTCTTGATCGTCATTTCGGTCGGGTCGGCGCTTTCATCAAGTTTGAAAGTCACGGGCAACTCGACGTCTTCGATGGAGAATTCCATCGGCGACAGCGGCAGCAGGCGGAAGTCGCCCTTGCCCGGATGACCGATCAACAGCCCGTCGTCGCTTCGAGTGACGCGGAGCTGAAACGCGTCAAAGTCGTACGACCCTACGTACCGGTCCAGCGTGCCTGGCTCCAACTCGACCGTGTCGATGGGCTTCCGTGAGGTCCGCAACCGGGTCAGCTTCGGGTCGGGCGGCGGCGGCGCGACGCGGGCGTCGAGGATCATCGCCAACAATTGAAACCGTTCTTCATCTTTGACGCGGTGTTCTTCGAGATTGAGAAACGAGCACACGTCCCAGTAGGTGTTGACCCGGTGCACCAGCACCAGATTCGCCGCCGGCACAACGTCAATTGCGTGACCGCCGTAGCCGCGCGCCGAATACATCCCCAGGTCCTTGAACGGCCCCCCGACGACGGGCCACCACAGATACCCGTAGGCGTATTGCGGGTTGGGTGTGGTATCGCCTTCTTTAAAGTAAGACGCCGTGCTCTCTCGGATCCACCGTCGGGTCAGGATCTGCCGGCCTTTCCAGCGGCCTTTCTGCAGGAACAGCAGCCCGAACCGGGCCAGGTCGCGGCCCGACATGCAAAAAGGGTAGGCCGGGTGACGTGAGTGCTCGATCTCCAGGTGGTAATAGCCGTCCCGGAGGCGGAAATCCTCCATAGCCAGCGGGTTCGCAAACCGCCGCTCGAACTCCTCGAAGACCCTGGTTCCCGACTCTTGTTCCAGGATCGTAGAGAGCGCGTTGAAGTCCCAGTTGTTGTACCAGAACGACTCGCCCGGCCGATGACTGCCTCGCGCCGGTCGCGATTCACCCATTTGCTGAGTCTCGTAGGCGGCCGGATGGTAGACCCCCGAACGGGATCTCAACAGATCGATCACCTGCGCCTCCCGTTCGGCGGAAGTCAGAGGCGGATCGTCGTCGATCTTCAGATCGGCCAGCGTCTTGTCGAGGTCGAGGTTCCCTTCAGTGACGTGGATGCCGTACAAGGCGTTCAACAGGCTCTTGCGCATCGAATGGCAGGGAAATCTGCGGTCTGTTTCTCCCCATGCGGCAAGCACTGCCCCGCCGTAGACGACCATTGCCGCGGCGGAATCCAGCGCATCAAAATACGCCCGCGCTTGTTCGAGCTTCTCCGACGACCAGCCGGCCTCTTCAGGCGTTGCGTACTGGCGCCAGGTCCGCCGGGGAAAGCGATCGGCCGAGTGCCGCCGCCAGGCCTTCCACTGTTCGAGCGGAAAGTCACCTGCCAGGCCATGCGACGCGAGAATGAAAACGAGAGAAGCCAGGAAGACCGCTCGCAGCAATCTCATCGATGCCTCTCCATACTCGCGTCGCGAGGCGGGACTCATCAGGCGGAAGATGTAACCGCCAGTGTAGCACAAGGCGGCCGGGCTGCAACCGGGTTTCCATGGCGATCGATCACTCCATTTACATTGCGGTGAGACCGGAATAAGATACCGGTTGCCGCACCCCACAGTCGGAACCGCTGGAAGTCGGACCGATGAACAACGCCGCAACGCAAGGGCGGATCGGGATCGTACTCTTGATCGGATTGCTCGCGGTGCCGGCCCGCCCAATGGACGCCGAGGAATCCTTCGGTGGCCGGCCCGACTCGGCCCAGCATCCCATCCTGGCGAAACTGGACGAGCTGATACCGCCGCTGATGGATTCTCTGCATGTCCCCGGCGTGTCGATGGCGGGAATCGAGAATCGGCGAATTGCCTGGCACTGGCAGTGTGGAGTCCGCCAGGCGGGGCTGGCCGAGAGGGTCGACCGCGATACGGTCTTCGAAGCTTGCTCGCTGAGCAAGCTGCCGGCGGCGTATCTCGCTCTCAAGCTGGTCGAACGCGGTCGGCTGGATCTGGACGAGCCGCTTGTCGGGTATCTGGACCGGCCGTATCCTTCTGCCGAGCCCGCTCACGAGAAGATTACCACGCGGATGGTGTTGTCTCACACGACCGGTTTCCCCAACTGGCGCGACGGCGGCTGGAAGCGGCGTGGACCGCTCCCGCTGTTGTTCGAGCCGGGGACGCGATTTGGCTATTCGGGCGAAGGATTTCTCTATTTGCAACGAGTCATCGAGCACGTGACCGGGGCGCCGTTCGAAGATTACGTCCGGCGGGAATTGTTCGGTCCTCTGGGGATCACCATCAGCAGCTACGTCTGGCAGGACCGTTTCGCTCGTCTGGCGGCCGCCGGCCACGACGTAGAGGGCCGCGTCAAGCCGAATCGTTCCTTGTTCCGGCAGGCCAACGCCGGTTATTCGCTTTACTGTACGCCCCACGAATACGCGAAGTTCCTGCAAGAGATTCTCAAGCGCGACCGAACGGCAGCACATTCGCTCAGTGCCCGTACCATTGACCTTATGCTGACCCGGCAAATCGAGGCCGGCGGCCGCGAGCCGGTCGAGCGAGCCGGCGAGACGGTCGCGAACGCGACCTACAGGGGATTGGGCTGGGCCATCGACAAGACGGCCGGCGGCGACCGCATCTATCACAGCGGATCGAACGGGACCGGGTTTCGCTGCTATTGTGAATTTGACCACGTCCGCGGCACAGGGATCGTAATCATGACCAACGCGATCGGCGGGCGGCGGCTTTGGGAACAAGTTGTCGCAGCCGTCGCACCGCCGTGAGGCGAAAACCCTCTGCCTTCCCCGTCCCCGTCTCAAACGCCCTGCCGGGAACGGGGAATGAAACTTGTGCGCGGCCTTGGGACCGACCGTTTGGCCCCAGGGTCCCGCCATGGGAGCGAAGTATGAAGAACCTTTTCCGCGATTCGTTTGCCGCCGTCATGGGCATTGTTGCAGCCGGAAGCACCACCTTCTGTTCAGACGACTTCGTCATACCGTTGCCGCCGGGCGTGAAAGCCGTTTGGGACATGCGTGAGGCCCACCACGAAACGACGCCCACCCGCGAGCGGATCTCGATCAACGGCCTGTGGCGTTTCCAGCCGGCCGAGGAGAAGACCGTTCAGGTGCCGCAGGGCAATTGGGGCTTTTTCAAGGTCCCCGGTCCTTGGCCGGAGTACCGCGTAAAGGCCTGGATGGCCGAGGAGTCGCAGAATCTCTATCGCCATCCGAATTGGGAGAAAAAGGACTTCAAGACGGTGGACCTGGCGTGGTACCAGCGGGAATTCACGTTGCCGAGGGAATGGGCCGGACGGCGGATCACGCTCTGGACGGAGTGGCTGAATTCCTACGCGGGCGTGTTCGTGGATGGCAAGCCGGTCGGCGAAGTCTATTATCCCGGCGGCGAGCTGGAGATCACCGCCGCTTGCCGGCCGGGTGAAGAACAGGTGCTCTCGCTCCTGGTGGCGGCGATCCCGCGCGGCCAGACTATTGCCGAATTCGCCGCCGGGCTTTCGCAACAGGCGACGCAGCCGGGCAAGAGCAAGAAGCAATCCAAGAAGGAATCCGTCGGCTCGTTCCGCGGCCCATGCGGCGACGTGTTCCTGTGCAGTGCACCCGCAGGCCCCCGGATCGAGGACGTCAAGGTGAACACGTCGGTGCGCGAGTGGCAGATCGAGCTGGACACGGCAGTGGCGGCACTCAACACGGGGCAGCAGTGCAAGCTCCGCGGCCAGGTGTTCGACGGCGGCAAGGAAGTCAAGGCACTGGAGAGCAAACTCTTCTCGACAGCCGACCTGCTGGGCGGCCGGTTGACATTTTCCAGCCGTTGGCAGGCGGAGAAGCTCTGGGACCTGCATACGCCCGAGAATCAGTATGAGCTGAAGCTTTCGCTGGTGGATTCGGCGGGCAAGCTGCTCGACGAGTTCGCGCCGGTGCGGTTCGGCTTCCGGGAATTCTCGATCGACGGCCGCGATTTCCGCCTCAATGGCACGCGCATCTGGTGCATGGCGGTGCCCCTGGATAATTCCCAGATGAGCCCGGCCGCCTGCACTTACGAGGCCGCGTGCGCGACCTTCCGCCGGCTGAAAAGCATCGGCATCAACACCGTCTACGGGCACAACTACAATTGTCTGCCCGGCACGCACCTCGGATTCGAGGCGATTCTGAAGGCGGCCGACGACACGGGCATGCTCGTCTGTTTCTGCGTGCCGAGATACTTGGACTATGGCTGGAGAGTGGCCGACAAGGAGCCGGAGCGAACCTCCGGCTACTGGCAGGACGCCGAGTTCTACGTGCGGCGCGCCCAGAACCATCCGGCCGTCGCCATGTATGCCGCCCACAGCGGACTCGGCTCCGCCCAGGACCAGAATCCCGATCGGATCGACCAGGGCGCGCCCGGCGGCGGACACGCCAACTACGCCTTGCGCGTGGAGCGGACGATCCATGCGTTCGACGCCACCCGGCCGATCTACCACCATGCGGGCAGCGGCCAGGGCTTGCAGATGTACACCATCAACAACTATCTCGATTGGGCCCCGATCCAAGAGCGGTCGGAGTGGTATGGGCACTGGGCGCAGAACGGCAGCGTGCCGTTGTTCCTGGTCGAGTACGGCTTCCCGCTCGATTTCAATTGGCTGAACTACAAGGAGGGCTACGTTCTGTTCGGCAGCCCGATGACGCACGAGTTGCTGCTGCCGGAATGGGGCTCGCAGTTTTTCGGCGATCGGGCCTATCAGCTTACCGAGGAGGAAGAACAGAACATCCGCTTCGAGGCCGACGAGTGGCAGAGCCAACAGATGTTCCACAAATCCCTCTACCCGGCCTTCGAGGCCTCGCACGTGCCGAACCTCCGCGGCGTGCAGGCGATGTACCTTGCCGACAACTGGCCGGCGTTTCGCACCTGGGGCATCAGCGGCGTGACGGCCTGGTCGCTCAGCCGCCATTGGCTGCTGCGAGCGGGCGTGGGCACGGAAGACCTGCCCTGCAAGGTCGACTGGGACAAGCTCCAACGGCCGGGTTACAGCCCCGACTTCATCCCCGCAAAGGGGGCCCGCTGGGACGTCCATTACCAGCAGTCCGACTGGACCCCCAATATCGTCGCCAGAACATTGATGCGCTACAACCAGCCGCTTCTGGCCTACATCGCGGGCAAGGCCGAGCGTTTCACCAGCAAGGACCACAACTTCCTGCCGGGGGAAGGCGTCGAGAAGCAGATCATCGTGATCAACAACTCCCGCCAGACCGTCGCCGGCGACTGCTCGTGGACGCTGGCCCTGCCGGCGGCCGTCAAGGGTAGCAGGCAGTTCCGCATCGAGACGGGCCAACAGGAGCGCGTGCCGCTGCGGTTTGACGTCCCGGCGGATACCGGGCCCGGGCGCTATCGTCTCCGTATGACCGCCACGTTCAGCACGGGCGAGGTGCAGGAAGACTCGCTGGTGATCGACGTGCTGC
>Ga0180437_10004337_pt1 | contig 20262 bp, 18 predicted proteins | sample SS_ome_4_FD_132410 | JGI IMG/M metagenome (GOLD analysis project Ga0180437, IMG submission 132410) | Hypersaline lake sediment archaeal communities from the Salton Sea, California, USA - SS_3_D_1 metaG | ecosystem: Environmental > Aquatic > Non-marine Saline and Alkaline > Hypersaline >... | reverse complement strand
CTCTGGGAATACGAGGCGGGGTCTATCGTCTCGGGTGTTCCCGTCCGCTATTTCGACAACGACAAAGACGCTATGGATTATAGGCGCAGGCACCAGAATAGCCGGTTTTGGAAGGATAATGTAGCGAAGCTGACGGCTAATTTCGACATGAGGAAATTCGGCCCCCTCTATTACTGCCTTAAATGCCGGCGACTCGAGGATGGAGCACACAGGCTTATCGTGGCAGAGAATAAGGGGCTTGATGCCGTGAGCGTCCAGATTGGCGATATTTGCTATAAGCGGTATCGGGTTATCAAGGGCATGGATATTCTGAAAGTTTTTCATGGCGCTATGGATGAGATTCCTACAGGCCATAAGTTAGACCGAAGATGGCTTGAGGCAAGCGCGAATGACAAGTGGCCCTACTTCAGCGATATGGTCAACTTTTATGATAAGAGCTTTCTGGACGTAGGCTGTCATGTCGGCTATTCCTGTATTGAGGCATGGCGCAGGGGGGCTAAAAGGGTTTTGGGTGTCGATATTCGGGGTGATGTCCTGATGGTAGCCGAGAGGGTCAAGGCTGGCCTAAATATAGATAATGCCGTCCAATTCAAGCGCCAGACGTGGAGGCCCGAGAGTAGTGAGAAACAGAACTTTGACGTTGTTATGATAATGGGGCTTTTACATTATTTTCCAAAGGATCAATACGCAGCAATCCTGAAGGGGCTTTGTGACATCTGCAACGATACGCTGATATTGGAACTGAGGGTTATGGGCAGTAATTGGGCCAGGCTGGAGACGATAGGCAAGCAAACCCTGCCCACGACGACATGGCTTCAGGGCCAGTTGCACAGGGCGAAGTTTTTACCCCATAAGCGTTTTATTCGCGAGAAACGGCGACAACTCTGGGTATGCGAGAGATCAAAATGACGGCGGTTGAATATCTGAAAATGTGGAAAGAACACAAAACATGGAACCGCCTTACGGCAACCGTTCACCAGCAACGATTCAGGAAAATTGCATCATGTGTCAAGGGGAAAACATTCATAGACGTGGGTTGCGCTTATGGGCATTCAACACATTATTTATCGCTGTATAAGGGCGGATTATGGGCTGGCATGGATTTTGGGGAAGAGGCGATATGTGAGGCCAGGGAGATTTTCCCGGAACATGATTTTTATTATAGCCCCGATTATAACATGATCGAGACAACCGGGGGCAGGCAATTCGATTCTGTGGTTTGCTCAGAAGTCATAGAACACATTAAGAATGACGAGGCATTTGTGAAAGAGCTTTTGAGGCTGGCTAAAAGCAGGGCAGTCCTCACGACCCCATCAAGGCCAGTAGCCTCAAAGGGGCATTTAAGATGCTATACGAAAGAAACGCTGACCCGGCTTTTTAAGGGGCTTAATTACACGATAAAAAAAGAGGGTCGGTTTTTCTATATAACAATCGACACGAATGAAACCATTAATTAACGGAGGCAACGATGAATCTGGCAGAAAAAAAACGAAGGTTGCTTGAAAAATCAATGCGGCGACCAGTCAACGACGTGATCCTAGATGTTCAAAAGGGGATCATAAACATCGATGATTTTTTCAAGCATATTGAAACAAAATTGAAGGAGAAAAAAGATGGCAAAAAGATGTCACAGTGACGTGTTGGATGCGGCCCTGCAATATATTGAGGACAATTGTGATCGTATCTCTGTCTGTGAAACAGAACCCACATCTTATGCCGAGGCTACCACAAATAAGGGCGGGGGTGGATATAAGCTTGCAATATCTAGCACACCAACCTTTACGGGGCCAGCCGCAGGAGATGGGGGGGGGTATAGCAGAAAAACCGCCGTCGATGAGGAGGCGTCTATTTCTGTTGATGTTTCGGGAGATGCCCAACATATCGCCCTTGCCGATTCGCTCAATTCCAAATTGCTTTATGTTACTACCTGTACACTTCAGGCCGTGACCTCTGGGAATACAGTCACAATTCCGACTTGGGATATTGAAATCGGCACCCCGACCTGATCATAAATTCATGGAGATGAATCAAGTCGCATGACACAATACGCCTATCCTGTAAGCCCTGATATTTCAACCGGAAGTTGGACCAGCACTCCACTCTATGGGTACATTGATGAAGAGCCTTATTCTGATGGGGATTATATCACATCGGGGAAAAATCCGACAGCAGATACTTTTGAGGTAACTCTCGGCAATACAATTTCCGATCCCGGAGATCATACGGGACATGTGGTTAGGGTAAGGGCAAGTGATAATAATAAGGGCTCGACCATAGACATATATCTATACGAGGGGGCAAGTCTTAGGGCCTCAAATACAGGAATATCGGTCACGAGTTCATTTGCCGAATATACGATAAATCTTTCAGAGGGTGAAGCGGGAAACATTGTAAGCTATGATAACCTGAGCGTTCGCGTTGCGGCCTCAGGCGCGGGAAATGCTTATGTTTATGTTTCATGGATAAGATTTGAGACCCCCGATGCTGGGGCGGTTACCCTTACTGTTTCCGAGTGTTCTCACGCGCAATCTGTTGATTCTCCGTTGTTAACACAACTTCACAATCTTTCGGTTGCAGAGATATCTCATGCCCATTCTGCGGATGAGCCGAATTTGATAGAACATATAACGCTATCGGTTTCTGAATGTTCTCATGCACAATCAGTTGATGAGCCGACCTTATCCCAGCTTCATAATTTGGTTGTGGCCGCTATTGACCATGCGCATGCTGTAGATTCCCCCTTATTAACGCAACTTCATAATCTTATAATCTCTGAAATAAATCACGCCCATACTGCCGATAGCCCAAATTTAACACAGCTTCACAATCTTGTTATCAGTGAATGCCTACATAATCATTCTGCCGATGAGCCTGTTCTTGATGTGTCGGTTTATTTAGTGGTAAGCGAGGCTGCCCATTCTCATCAGGTCGATTCGATAAATTTGACTCAGGCCCATGTCCTTGTGGTTTCTGATATTCAGCACAATCACTCTCTTGATGAACCCATATTGACCCAGCTTCATAACCTGATAATCAGCGAGATTTCCCATGCCCATCAAGTCGACTCACTGAATTTATCGCAGGTTCACGTCTTATCAGTCAATGACATTTCTCATTCTCATTCTGTAGATAATATCGTCTTGGTTTATGGCGGGGGCGGGGTTACTCTTATAGTTCAAGAGGCGGGACACAGTCATTCTGTTGATAGCGTGGTTTTATCACAGCTTCATTTATTGACTGTTAATGAGGCTAATCATCAATTAGCATCTGATTCCCCGGCGTTAAACCAGGCACACATATTAACCGTCAGTGATGTTTTACACGCTCTTTACTCCGACAATGTTTTGCTGTCAACGATCAAGGAATATATCGATTCCGAATTCTGGGCATCAAAGCGTCGGGGGCCAAGAAAAATAACAAAATTAAGTCATTCGGGTCCGGGCATGAAAAAACGACCCGGCAAATTAAGAATGGGAGGTTAATATGCCAACAGGGTGGTTTACGAGCCTATCACAGGCCAGGACATATTTTGACACGGAACGGCTGGGGACCGAGGCATGGGATGACCTGTTTTCGAGTGTCGGAACGCTTGAGACAAAGGTGCTGATTCAGGCTTATAACCGCCTCTATTATGACCCGAGATGGACACTGCCCACCTATGTCGAGGCTTCGGCTGCCCAGCTCACAGAGCTTCAAAAGGCCAATGCGGAAATGGCATATTATCTGGCCGTCCATTTGGCTGATGAAGACAGACGGAAGGGGCTACAGGCACAGGGGGTAATCGCGGCAGGCGTCGTCAAGGAGACGTACTCCGAGAGTTATCTAATGAGCCTGCCCGTACCCCCGTTTGTAATAGCGATTCTTGAGCCCTGGGCAACGGCCAAGCCATTCGGCGCCGTCAATGTAGCCAGGGATGAGGAGGAATCCGTAGAGACAAAAGTGCATGATTTTTAATGAAAGAAGGCGATTTAGAGCGGTTATATCGCGAGGCGGGGCGGGATCTACGGGAATTGCTGTTTTCTTTCGACCTGGATAAATTCAATGCGGATGAAGCCGATATGATAAGGCGAAGGGTGCAGTTAACGATTGCCGGACTCAACCTGGCTGCCGAGGAGTGGGTCAATACGGCCATGAAAGAAGCGGGTGAAATAGGGGCAAGGAAAGCAAGGGTAGCCCTCGAAATACTCGGCAAAAAGCCTGTGCGGCCGCAGATAACCGATCCCGGCTATAGCGCCAGGATGAAGGCGCTGGAAACAATGGTCAGGGCGAATAATTCCATAGTCGGCACGGTTGATAAATACCTCGGAATTGCGCTTGTGACGGCCCACAAGGCACGAACGGCACAGGTCCAGGAGTTCAGGTATGCCGAAGCGGCAGCCGAGCTTGACGAGATTGCACTCAAGGCCATGCTGGAAGAAAAATCAAGGGGGGCATTACAGAGACAACTTGTGGAATTTCTAAGAGCGCTTTTGGAGGCCGATGAATTTATCGAGATAAATGGGCGGAACTGGAAAATGTCAAAGTACGCCAAGATGGTAGCCAGGACAGAAATCAGGAAGGCCCAGACGGATGCCACTCTCGACTTATGTCGGCAATATGAGAATGATTTAGTCGAGGTGTCTGATCACGGCTGTGATTGTGATGAATGTGAGCAATATGAGGGAAATATTTATTCCGTATCCGGGACTCACCCCAAATATCCCCCGCTAGGAGAAACGCCCCCCTATCATCCGAGTTGCAAACACAGCTTGTTACCCACGAGTGAAGAGGCCGTCTCAATCAGGAGTCAATATCAATGATAAACGCATATATGGTTGACTCGTTGACAATCATTAAATGGAACGGGAATGATGAATGGAACGAACCTCTATCGGCATCTTTTATAGATGTCAAGGGATATATCGAATGGAAAACGCGACTTGTCAGGAATCAACAAGGCGAGGAGGTTACATCTGGGGTTACGGTAATGCTGCCGAAAAAGATAGACAAAGCGGCCTATCTGGATCGGGCATTATGCCATGAGGACAGAATACAGATTGGGGGAGAGGCTTTTGACAGGGCGATAATCGAAATAAGGGCGCCAAAGGATTTTAGTCATCCGCATTATGAGGTAGCACTCGCATGAGCATGACGGTTGATTTCTCTGATTTTGAGAAGGGATTCGCCAAGATTGTTGAAAAAGCCTCAAAAGAAGAGGCGGGCAAGGGATTATTCAAAGCCGGAAATGAGCTTTTGCGGGATGCTATAAGGATTGAGCCTATCGCCCCATTTGATGAGGGGACGTTGAGGGCATCAGCCAGGACGAATAAAGCCGAAATAAAAAAGGGTGAAGTGTCTGTTGAGGCAGGATTCAATATTGAATATGCCGCAAGATGGCATGAGCTTACCCCCGAAGAAGATTCTAAGATAGCCTGGACAACCCCGGGATCAGGGCGGAAATATCTTGAATCAAAAATGACCAGATTTAAAGATAAGTATATGAAAATTGTAGCGAAATCCATAGAGCTTGCATTGAGGCATAGATAATGTTTAGGGAAATTGTGACGCTCATCAGCAATTTAACAGGCTTTACCATCGGCACCCGTCTCCAGGCGGGACATTGGGAGCAGGATAAGCCTAAGCGATGTGTGCTTATTTCCGAGTCTGCGGGGGGGTCTACGGACTTTTATTCTCCCGATTTCGCGTTTTTCAATATCCAGGCGCTTTCTAGGGCCGAAACATATTTTCAGGCTAGGGATGATGCCTGGGCGGTATTTAATGCCTTACACGGCACGTCAGGCTGGAATATGCCCAATTTGGAGTCAGGGCCGGACTATCTAGCCATGACCGTTGAGGCGATAGGTTTACCCGCCTATTTAGGCAGGGATGACAACAGGCGACATCTGTTCACCTGTAATTTTGTTTTTCGCGTGGAGGAAGCAACCTGTACAGGTTAGCTATATAGGGTAACGGGAGGGGCCGTAATCCCCTCCCTTAAAGCCCTCAGATTTAGGAGGTGTGGTGACGCTCCAAAGGTCTCCGAAGGCCGTTTTTATTGTAGCCCACCCTACCCTCCTAAACAACACATTTTTTAGGAGGTTCTAAATGCCTAATCTACCCATTGGTGATTTAGGTCCGTGTGAGGTTGTTTGGGGTTACGGTGAAAGCGGAGCGCTGAATCTCGGCCCGACTCTCGGCGGGGTCACCCTGCGGATGGACACCACTGTTCACGACATTAAGGAAGACCAGGCCGGGGATGCTGCGGTTGATGCCGCCTTTGGCGGTTCCACGATGGAGCTTGAAGTTATGATGACCCGCTCAACGCTGACTCAGTTGAATGAAGTCTTGCTGGCTGGCGGGGTTGTCTCATCCGGCGATCACAGCTATATCAAGCTCCTCAACCAGATCGGCTGCTCTATGTATGACCTGGCAAAGGCTCTCGTGATCAAACCCCTGTGCGGAAATGAGGTTTCTGACGATCCGGCTGAATGGATAGAGCTTTATAAGTGCTATCCCATCCCGGCATTCGATTTGTCCTACACTCCCGATACCCAGCGCGTTTTTCCCATCAAGTTCAAGGTATTCGTTTCTCAGGAGTCGGGATACGAGGGCGAATTCGGGACACTCGGCATGCCGTCTGGCTCATCTGAATTCGGTATCTAAGGTAGGGAGACATGCCCAGGCTAAAGATTGATACGAGTCTGTTTAGGCCCATTGAAATCGAAATTGACGGGAAGGTCTACGAATCAAAACGATTGACGCGGAACATCTTCCAGGAGATAGAGCAGCTCCAAAAAGAAATCGAAACCGGAAGCGTTGAGGCTGGCTATAAGTTGTTGGAATTGCTTCTTGGTGACGAATGCATGGCCGTTGTTTCCGAGCTTGATATTTCTCTTGTCAACAAAATTACGGCATTCATTATGGAGAATGCTTCCAAAATAGGACAAGAAGAAAAAAACGAATCAAAACCTGGGGACAAAGATTCGCAATAATTGCTAGTGAGTTTCCAGGTTTATTTCGATTTCGAGAGCTTTTAACGCTCGATGTAAGAGACCAGGAATTCTGGCTAAAAGAAGCGCGCTTAAAAGCGCTAGCAAGAAGGCTAGAACTCTATAAGGCAACGCTTTTGCCGAATATGAAGCAAAAAGACATCCAGCAAAACATGAATAGTCTGCAATTGGAAATTTTCGAGTTGGAACACGATACGGAGATTGAAGAAAAAGAAAGGCTATACAAAGAAATGGTTGCCCGGGGTGATCACAAGGCCAGAAAGAAAAGGCGGGTGAAAAAATGAATGGCAGCTTCGGTGGCGGTTTTGTAGCCGGATCAATTGTAGGAAAACTTCTGCTTGATAAAAGCGGATGGAATCAGTCTATCCGCGCCGTAGATAAGGACAAACAAAAATTAAGAGGCACGGTAGGCCAGATAGGGTCTGCCTTCATGGGGTTATCGAGAACGCTTTTGAAGGTAGGCGCAGGAGTAGGCGGAACATTCCTGCTGATGGCAAAGAGTACGGCAAAAACCGGGGATGAAATAGCCAAACTATCCCGCAAGGTCGGTATATCGGCAGAGGCGTTATCCGGCTATAGCCATGCCGCAAAATTGAGCGGAACCAGCCTCCAGGGCTTTGCAACTGGCGTTCGCAGATTATCGGCCAATATGGTTGATTCAGAGCGCGGCCTAATGGAGTCTGTTAGGGCGTTTTCTGCGCTCGGGATATCCGTCAAGGATTCGGGCGGCAAAATGAAAGACCTTAACGGCATGCTGCTTGAGGTTGCCGATAAGTTTGCGCAGATGGAAGATGGAACCGTAAAGGCCGCCCTGGCCCAAGACCTGTTCGGACGAAGCGGACTCGAGATGATCCCCATGCTCAACCAGGGCGCCGAAGGCTTGAGGCGAAACAGAGAGGAGGCAGAACGCCTGGGCATTGTGTTCTCCGATGAGGCGGCAAGGGCAGCAGAGGAATTCAATGATAATCTTTTGAGACTGCAATCCAGTTTTAAGGGATTAACTCAAACCATAGCAATAAAGGCATTGCCAATTCTAACGGAAATTACGGGCAAGCTGACAAATTTCATGGTTTCCATCCGGGAGTCAATTTCAAAACATGTAGAGGGAATTACCAGGTCGATATTGGGATTTTTCAAGCTCATCGTCCAGGCGATTGAAGGAGTAATGCTTGCTTTTAACGCCCTGAAATTTGCGGCGTTCAAGGTCGGGGAAGAAACTACGCGGATATTGATTAAATACCTGACTAATCTTGCCATAGTTACCGATTTGCTGGCTACGAAATTCGGTCTGCTTAAAGGGGTAAACGAAGCTGTTTTCAATACGATGAAAGACCTGATTTGGATAGGCCGCGAATATTACGAACAGTCTGACAAATCACTAGAAACGATGGCTGACATTGTTGAGGTGTTCGAGAAGCTTGAAAAAGAACTTCAAAAAGCCGGTTCGTCATTGGGTGGGCTTGCCAAGAAAACATCTGAATTCACGCCAGATTTAAGAGATGTTCGCACAGAATTAGAAGAGGGCATTCTTCCTGCGGGAAGGGAATTCAATAAACTCTTAAAGGTAGTCCCGACCTATTTGATTCGGGTAAGGGATTTTACGGGCAAAGTGAACCGCGAACTAGAGGTTGCCAGGGAGAATTTCCGCAAGTTTGCCGAAGTCCTGGAGACGGATGCAACTACGGCATTTGTCGGCTTTTACAATGCCCTCCAGGTGGGGCTCAACCTGTTATTCATGGCTAAAGGCGGTCCACGCTTCCCGCTATTTGAAAAAATAACTGACGGAATTCTTACTATTCAAGATATTTGGCAAAATATGAACCAGCAAATCGAGGCGGCCTGGATTCGTGGGTTATCAAATATCGTTATGGAATTCAGAAATTTCTCAAATGCCTTGAAACAATTATTTCATTCTCTAGCTCAAATTGCCACAGATGCCGCCGCAATGGTTGTTGTCAACTGGATAAAAGAAATCAAAAAAATGGAGGAGGGAACAAGAAACATAATACAGAAAATTATTAATTCCCTGATATCCCTAAAAACCGTCATATTTTTTGCCGCCGGGTATGTGGGGGTTAAGGCGTTTCAGGCTTTATCCGATGCCATAAGTGGTAGTAGTAAAGAAATTGATGTCGTTATGAAAAAGCTCAACGACTTGAAAGCCCGGGGCGAAGAGGTGATAGCGACCTTGAAAAAAGCCCAGTTGGCCCTCCTCCCGCCGCTTGAAAGGGAACCGGGAAGCGGGACGCGATTCAAGGAAAAACCAGGCGAAACCGAAGTTGATTTGCGGAATTTTCCCGATGCCCTCAAGGCCATGATTGCTTTTCAGAATAACCCCAGGGCACTCATGCGGCTAGGAAGGATTGCCAGGGCCAGTATCGGCATGATGATTCGCCAGGGCTATACGTTGTTTGAGGCGTTGACGGCATTGAAAGAGCCGCTAACCATGCTCAAGGATAAATTCCTTGAACTCGGCAAGTCTGCTCCCCAGGCCATACAGCCCATGCTCGACATGATAGAGAAGATGCAAAAGCGGCCCAAGTTATTCGAGGGTATAAGCGGGCTTCTGGATGTATTTAATGCTTTTGTCAAGTCGGGATGGATGACCCAGAGTCTATTCAAAGATTTAACCGCAGGAGCCCAGGGATTTGTTAGGGAAATCTTGGGCGTAACCGGAAACCTCAGAAAGGCCATTGGCGATCTTGATAGCATTTCTAAAGAACAGATTATGATGCTTGCCCCGATAATTGCGCCATTCCTCCAGGCAGCTCAGCAATTTGGTCTAAAACTCCCCGCCTGGATTGCGGACTTGGCTAAAAAGGCTGGCATTAAAATTGAGGAACAGCCGATAGCCAAAGTGCCGGGATTGCTTGAAAAAGTCCATGAACGCATAGGCAAACAGGGTACAAGGCTAGTAAATGCCATTCAGGGTTTAGGTAGGCGCCTCGAAAAGGCAATTGGGGGCATTCCCTCCGGCCAGACCGGCCTTGACTTCTATTCCGGCAGCCAGGGCGGGCTAGTCAGGTATCATCCGCGAGAACGGGTATCGGTCAGCCCGGCATCCTTCAATATCCAGATGCAGCCGACACCTATAATCGTAAAGGTCAATGAGCAAACACTTTTCGATATAGTGGCCAGGAATTCAGTAAGACAGGGAAAATACGGTCATTTCAAGGTACATAGCCGGGCCGTAGTGGGGTCGTGATATGGATAGATTCAAGTTTTTCTATAACAACCTGTGGCGGCAGTACACGGTAACGGCTACCTCCGAGCATGAGAATTTCCCCGTAGAGAATTGTCAGCACCGGGATTTTAATAAGCGCTGGCATTCTCAGCATGGGGCAGGCTCGGGATGGGGGAATTTCAGGATTGAATCCGGGGTAAATGACCGCCTGGACTTCAAGGATAATGGCGGTACTACCAGGGCGGCCTCCCTGACTCCCGGAGAATATAACGCCGATGAAATTGCGGCCCATATCGAAACCCAGATGGATGCCACTCCTTCAGCCGATACCTTTACGGTCGAATATCTGGATGCCTCCAATAAATTCAAGATCACGGACGACGCGGGAAATTTCGAGCTTCTATGGAATACGGGGGCGAATAAAGCGCGGTCGATTGCGGGGACCATAGGCTTTAGTGACGCGGCAGACGATACGGGGGCGGCCAATTACACGGCTGACAATATCAGAATTCATTCGGAAGAAAGGCTACTTGAAGACCTTTTGGCCGTTCAAGATATTTACGCCATGATATTAGTTGGTTTCAATTTTCAATCTACAGCAACAGTAGAGGCGATATTTTCATCTGACGGATGGACGACAATCGCAGAAGCCATTGCCTTTACCATTCAAAATAAAATTCTTGTCCTCCAATGGGATACACCTAAACAATATCGCTATATAGGTATCAGAATAAAAGACGTCAATAATCCTGATCTTTATGCATCAACTGGATTTGCATTTGCGGGCGGCCAGTTTCAGCCCAATATCAGCTTTACCGCAGACGGCGACATCGATCCCGTTGACCCTAGCATCGTCCAGGCTTCGGAAAACGGCCAGGAATCGAGCATACAGTTAGACCATTATGACGTACTCTCCTATGTGTTTTCCGTAAGGGGGGCCGCGCAGAAGGCGATTTATGATGCCGTATTCGCAGAGGTTGGCTATTCAAAATCCCTTTTCATCTGCGAAGATCCCGACCTCCCGCTAACCACCACAAGATACGTCGCTATAAATAGATGGCATTGGATCCCGGTGCTCCGCTCTATCCCCCTCTGGACGCTATCTGTGGAATTCAGGGAAATGAGATAAGAAGATGGCAAACAACGCATATAGGCGAAACAAAATCATAGCGACGCCACAGAAGAAATCCTGGCGGTATCAGATCATAGAGCTTTTGGAGAATATGCAGACCCAGATAAATGACATGAAGAAGGATATGCAGAAAGACGTGGATAAGGCCGTTGACGGGGCATTGGCCGAAAGGATCGTCAGGATAGACGCGGCACTCACGGAGACGATAATCCACAAAGAAATTTTGATTGATAAGGGATATTTCACGAGAGACGAGGCAAACGCGAAGCTTGAGGAATTGAGGGCAAAGGCCAATAAATGACAACCTATTACGTTGATCAAACCCTTGGTGCCGATGGTAACGCCGGCACGTCTCCCGGTGCTCCCTGGCAGACCATATCTAAGGTAAACGGTTATTCGTTCACGGCTGGGGATAGGATATTATTCAAGGCCGGGGAAGTCTGGCGCGAACAGCTTGTCGTACCGTCTAATGGCGCAAGCGGCCAGCTAATAGAGTTCGGGAAATACGGCTCGGGTGACGACCCGAAATGGCTCGGCTCTGTTGAGAAAAACGACACAAGCGATTGGACCGCAGAGGGGGGCGGGGAGGCGAATCCCGATGAATGGTCGGATGATTTCAATGACAACGACCTGTCCGGCTGGGATAACGTCGTCGGGGGCGTAGTCAATCAGAACCAGCGTCTTGAGGTCTCGGTCGATACGTCAGTTGATAGCCAGGATTATATCGCAGAAACGAATGACATAACGACCAGAACCGAATATTATATGTCATGGCGGCGCTATTATAATTCCTTCGATACCTTCGCTGCCGGGAAGTATATGCAGGGCGGCGGTTTTAACGGACGCCTTCATGTCGGGGTTGTAAACGATGCTGGGACTCTGAAGTGGCGGATTCATTACTGGACAGACGCGGGCGGGGCCGGAACCGCCGTAACTACGGCCAAAACTCTAACAACGGGACAATTGTATAACATATTAATCTACTGGAGGCAGGACACCGACGCGGGGGCCGATATCGGGGGGGATGACGGAATAGCACGCGTCTATATTGACAACGAGCTAATTTGGGAAAAGACGGATATGGATACCGATACGCTGACGGTATCTTCCGTAAAGCTCGGAAATAATTATTCCCCCGCAGACGTCGTTGCCACATTCCATGAGGACAATCTGAAGGTCGGCACGTCTGAGGCCGGGGGCCTGTTATGGTATGCCTCAAACGGAACACAGGTCAGGCAATGCGTACTGGATAATGAATCCGAATATACGACAAGGGTTTTAAATAAGGGCGATTTGTCCGAACAGGGGGAGGTCTGGTGGGATTCGACCAATTCCCGCCTCTACATGTACTCGGAATATAACCCGGCAGCCTACTATAACGGAAGTATAGAACTCTGCCAGCTTGTCAATATCGTCAACACTAATTCTAAGGATTATCTCAAATTCTCCAATATTGATTGCCGCTACACGTCGCGATCGGCATTCTATCTCGGCACGGCCAGCGATACCGTTATCCTCAATGCCTGTACGATGAAGTTCACCGGCGAGACATATTCGGCCCATGCTTCCGGCGAGTGGTCGGGGGCCGGGGTATATGGCTATAACGGCGACAACTTCACCATCCAAAACTGCACGATTTCATATGTCTGGTTCGGCATATATTTCCAAAGGACCGCCTCGGATACCGCGACTCACCTCATAGATGGAAATAATATCTCTTACTGTATCATGGGCGGGAATACCCCGAGCGAATGTCACGGTATAGCGTTTGGGGGAACCGCCGTCATGCCCGATTATGACGGGACCATCGTATCGAATAATACGATAACCAATTTTGGGAACCGGGGGGTTGGCCTCTCTCACTCGAAAAATGTCACCGTTGAGGCAAATGTCATTCACACGATTTGGGAAGGCTCTGTCATATCCGATACGGCCGGCATATACATGGGTACGACCGACTCAACGGGCCACATCGTCAGGTATAACCATGTTTATAATATCTCTGCCCCACTCGGGGAAGGATACTGGAACGCCGGACTAGGGATAGGAACCCGGGAGGCCCGGTCAAGTGAAATTTATTACAATATCATCCATGATTGCACGAAGGGGATTTATGTCGGGCAAAAGACGGCTGGCGGGAATAACGATAATAACGAAATTTATAATAACGTCTGCTACAACTGCTCTCGCTACGGCATCTGGATAAATGACGGAATAAGCGGCAATGTCCTCAATGTCACGATAAAAAATAATATCTGTGACGGCGGGGTCGCAGATATCCGCCTAGAAGATTATGTCCTCTGTACCGGGGGGTACAACTGCCTGATAAACGACGCCGCAGTCTCCAAGTCAGCCGTAGGGACGACCTATAACGGCTCGGCAGACGACCTTTATGCTACCGACCCGAAATTTGCTGACCCGGCAAATAGGGATTTCACCCTGCGGTCGGATTCTCCCTGTATCGACGCCGGGGCAAATGTCGGCCTGTCGCGGGATTATGCCGGCAATGCCGTCCCGCAGGGGAGCGGTGTTGATATCGGAGCATACGAATATGTCGTCGTAGAGGTTGCGCTTCCTATTTCGGTCCCCGAATCCAGAATTGAGGAATACCAGCGTCTTGACGATTGGGAAAAGCTCGTCGTTTTCGAGCATGAGTTCGCCCGGAAATTGCAGGATGAGACATGGACGCAGGGCGGGTCCGGGGTGACGGATGCCTGGCATATCAGCCTGCCCAATGAAGGCGAGATATTCAAGGTCGAGGAAAACGGGGAAGAATACGATGAGGTGTTTTCCGAGTCGGCTTGCCATGCGGCCTCGTCCTCTTTTTTCTATGACGACCTGAATAAAACCCTTTATGTCCACACGTCCGGCTCAGACGATCCGGCAACTCCGCTAGGGGGAGGGACCAAATATAACCTTGTCGCCTTCTGGTGGGAATATGTCTCGAACAGGCCGAAACAGCTTGAGCCTTATGATGACATCCTGAAAATGGCGAACGGCGGACTTGAATTCAGGTCCGAGCCGATGGTGATTGATGAGAGTCATGGGCGGTTAAGCTCTGGCGACTACTGGCAGTTGAGGAATGTCACGGGTAGGACACTGATGGCCCAGAGCTTCGAGCTGTCCGATGCCGGGAACCTTACTCACGTAAAGCTCGCCCTTGCCCGGAACGGTACGCCTTCGGGGAATATCTGGGTAGAGATTCATAGCTCAACGGTCGGCACGTCGGCGGTAAAGAATGCCTCCGCGAATATCGTGGGCCAGGCTACGGATAGTCTCAGCGCGGGATCGCTCTCTACGGCATATACATGGGTACAATTCGACTTTAGTGGCACGCAGCCGAACCTCTCTGCGGCAACGACTTATTATCTGGTCCTCTACGGGGATTATGCCATCGGGGCGAACTGTATCCGATGGACGAAAGATGACGGTTACGACGACGGGCAGACCTATTTCATCGACAACCTGTTGGCATGGGAAGCCCAGAGCGGAGATCAATCGTTCCAGATATTCGGCCTCAAGCCCTGGAATTTCGAGCATTGGACCGTTACCCGGGCGGGATCGTCAGACGTTGAGGGCGACTCGGATGAAACCTATGACAATCATTCCGCTTATTCCGCAAAATTCACGGGAGACGGCGGAAACAACACCTGTCAGATCCACAGGGAAGATATATTACTCAGGCCCAGGAGAAAAGCCAGAATCAAGCTGAAACACATAGAATCGGCATCGGGAAAAACCATCAAAATCATGCTGAAAGACTCGGGCGGAAACGTCTACCTCAACAGTAGCGGCGAATGGCAGGCTGCATCAACTTATATCAGCATAGCCAACTCCCAGGTATGGGCGGGTTTCGAGATTGATTTCATAGCCCATGAGGACTACAGCCTCTATTGTCTCTATGTCAAAAACGACGATCTCACCAGCGCGTCGGCATATGTCGATAATATCGAGGTCTGGCGGTACAGGAGAGAGGTCGATTGCAAGGCATGGCTTCCTCTCGGCGGCCTTCCCGTCGTCAATCAATCCGTAGGTGACTACCATATGCCCGATGAGCAAATCCAGTACGGCAATGTGGCGATAAATAATGTGGATGGCTGGTACTGGTCAAGGCGTCGCCCGCAGGGGTATCTCTGGCACGGGAAAGAGGCGCGGTTGTGGCTCGGTAAGATCACGGATACGTATGAAACCCTGATCCGGTTTTTCACGGGGCTTATCAGTAGGCCCAGGTTTGGAAATACCATTGAATTGAACGTAGAGGATGAACGGGTATTGCTCAAGAAAGTCCCGATAGATAGATTTGACGATGCCACATATCCCTATTGTGAGGATGAGTGGAAAAACAGGCCGATACCGATACTCCTTGGCAGGGTCAGGGATATAAAGCCCCCGCAGATAAATACGCTGACTAAGAAATTCAAGGTCAGCCAGACCACATTTAACGGCGTCACATATGGAATAGAAGCCATAACCGAAGTATATAAAACGACCTCTGCCGGCGTGAAAACCCTCTTGACCGAAACTACGCATTATACGACCGACCTGACAAACGGGGAGTTCACGGTTTTGGCGACGCTGGCAACGGGAGATGTAATTACCTGTAACGCCCTAGGCCTGAAGATCGACTTTGAAAACTGGACCTATGCCTGTCTTGTGGGCCATTTCCTCTATTTCCTTTATGTCGAATTAAACGGGGTGTCTAAATACAGGATAGATATAGCATCTCTGCTTGAGCTAAACGAGTATCGCGTCCTGGAATGCGGGGTATGGCTATTTGATGAGGTGGAATCTATAGACGAACTTATCAGATGGAAGAGGTCAGCCGTATTTCAGACCGTCCCGCGACTTGACGGATTGATAAGCTTTCCCGTTTATAAAAACGCCGTCCTGGATGACGCCCCCCATTATTATGCCGAAGATTTCATAGAGCATCCGAAACCGGAAGAGGATACCGACCAATGCTATAAAACGGTAACGGGCAAGGCTGGATATTATCCTTATGGCGGATATTATAGGTGGGAACACGGAGAATCAGCCAACGAAACCGAATGGGATCATAATAAAAAAGACGTGCTGGATTATGAAACGATTCTCTGCAACGAATTCCAGCTTAGAGACCTACTCGAAAATTATCTCGGCATGCTGAAAGACCCGCCCGAAGTTTTAGAGAATTTCATCCTTCCCGCAAGCGCCTTGCTTCTCAACCCCTGTGATAAATTCTATCTCACTTATGCCCCGAATGACAGCAACGGAAATCCGGTAACAGTCTATGATGACGAGGTTTTCAGAGCGCTCCGGCTCAGCAAGGATTTGAACACGGGCAAGGTAACGGTGACGGCCATAAAAGACACGGCCAATTTTGCCTGGACGATAGGACCGGAATAATGAAACGAATATCCCTGGCCTGCGCAGTCCTAGATTTTGTAGGCCGGATGCACGATTGGTCTGACGCCAACATCGCCCAATTCTGTCGCAAGCTATATTACAGGCGTGTCAAATATCTGCGTATATTCTTATTCAATGTCTGGGGTCCGCAAGACCCATCTAGTCAACCGTATGAGAAAGATGAGAATGGCGTATTCGACCTCAGGCAGTTTAACGAGCGGTTCTTTATCCAGCTTGCCCGGCTGAATCGTATCTGCAACGACTTCCGAATTGCCCTGTATGTGGATTTATTTGACCATTGCGGGACGAAGAAAGCGGAACACAGGGCCATCCATCCCTGGTATAATAACTGCAATGGCATTAAGGGGATTTATGACCCTAGTATCCTGGCTCAATATTTCCGCAATAAACTGGCAGAGAAAATCATAGAGATTATCGGCATCAGAAATACTTATCCCGCATGGTTCGGGACGATAGAGAAAAAGCTACATCCCAATTGGCTCGGCCTCTGGAACGAGGCTACGGTTGCCCATGCGGACCGTCATGAGTTCGGCCGCTGTGTCGCCTATCCCCTGGCTGCCGAGCTTCGGAGGCTTGGATATAGACAGAAGATCCTCTATTCGGCTGATGATATAGCCGGACATGCGATCGCGGCCTACGTGAGCTCTGAGGAGGGTTGGCAAACGGAATTCAAAAAGGGCGATACTGTTAGGCAATTTCATGGGGCCGTAAGCACGGCATGGATGACAGAGAGGGCAAGGAAGGTTGTACATGGTCGCTGGTTTGCCATATCCACAGACGGCACGTTTGGCAAGTGCCCCTCAATCGGCATGGTTAAGGCGATTATAAGGAAGGCAAAAGAATTGTGCAGAGACGGTCAGAGACACCTACATCACTACGAGGACTTGCCCCTATCCATAGCCAATGTCGGGACATTGCCCTGGGAAATAGATATTAAACGCGATCTGGAAGTTTTTTCAATGATTAACCGCGTGTTCAATAAGCAGAAAAACCGCAGGCTGCCAAAATGGTTGCTTCGGATGTATGGGAATTGAGTAAATATAAACTCGGCATTGAGTAAATTGTTTGACACAAGATTGACTTAAAAACCCATCTGTGGTAAATTGGATTCAATGATTTATCAGGGGGATTGCCTCAATATCCTTCGTACTTTTGACCCCAATTCTATTGACATGTGCCTCACCAGTCCTCCATATTGGGGGTTGCGGGATTATGGGGTTGAGCAGGTATTCGGCGGGGATGTGGATTGTGAGCATGAGTGGAACAGTTGCGGGAAGTCTAGCCAACGATTACGTGATCCAAAAGCAGTTTTTGAAGAATGCTTGCATCCTTCTCTTGGTAATATTTGCCTCAAATGCGGTGCCTGGAAAGGTCAGCTCGGTTTAGAGCCTACGCCGGAGCTGTATATTGAGCATATGACGGCGGTCTTTAGTGAAGTTAAAAGAGCGCTGAAGGATGAGGGTACGCTATGGCTGAATATGGGGGATACTTATTCGGGTAATCCGAGTTGGGAAAGTGAGAACCTGGGAAACAAAGATGGATTAAAAACAATGCGGGGACGGGAGAGAAAATTGCCCCTTCCCCAAAAATGCCTCTGCATGATCCCCGAAAGGCTGGCCTGGTCATTGATTCAGGATGGCTGGATACTGAGGAATAAATGCGTCTGGTTCAAGCCTAACGGCATGCCCAGCTCGGTTAAGGATAGATTTAGTAATAAATGGGAGTATCTGTTTATGTTTAGTAAAAATAATAGAACTCTCCTTTGGCAACACAAGGAAACAAAAGAGTGGACAAAAACCGAACCCTTGGGAACGAAGGGAGAGGAAGGAATAGACTGGGAGTGGAAGGAAGATAAAAAAGTATCTCTGTGGCATGGATTTACTTATTACTTTGATCTGGATGCGGTGAGGGAGCCATTTAATTATCCAGAAAGGACATACAATTCAGAAACTAAGCATCATTCTACATATCAGCTGAAAGAAAATGGCAATAAAACAACAGGCGGATTGCACGATGGTAGGGAACAGTATGGAAACCCTGAACTCGGCAAAAATCCAGGTGATGTATTTGAGATACCTACACAGCCGTTTCCCGAGGCTCATTTCGCCGTGTTCCCTGAAAAGCTATGTGATAAGCCAATTAAGGCTGGCTGCCCTGAAGGCGGGATAGTATTAGACCCGTTTTGCGGTAGTGGGACGGCTTTATATGTGGCGAAGGAAATGGGACGAAGATATATTGGAATAGAGATTAATCCAGAATATATAAAGCTGGCAGAGAAACGATTGGCTCAAAAGACGCTAGAATTTCAACAGCCTTCACCTTGACACAAGATTGACATAGCACATGCAGAATATGGCACCATATGAATTGCATGAAAGCATGCAAGCCCTTATATAATAAGCATTTTGGGGTATATCAGGGGTGAGACAATTCACGCTTTAGGTGGACTACAGCCCCACCGGAGTATCGCTACAACTTGTTTATTTTCAATACCTGAATTTTTCAGCCTCTATAACCTTGACACATATTCGCGTTTTCGCAACATTTTACAGGTTATTATAGGCTCAGATTTTAACCTGTCCCTCCAGTATTTTCAAGGCTTTTTTCATCCTGTTGAAATCGCTGTGTATATACCCCAGAATAGTTTCCATCCTACTGTGTCCAGTAATTAGCATGATATCCTTGAGGCCCACGCCTTTGCCCAATGTCCGGGATACTAGGATCGTTATAGCCGTGTGGCGTAGGGTATGGAAATCAAAGTCAGATATGCCGGATTTCTCTCGTATCGCATTGATAACATCCCGCGTATACACGTCTTTTCTGCCTTTCTCAGATAGCACCAGGGGCACCACATATTCGTTTATCCGCTCTGCCTCGAAGCGGTCAAGGACGGCCTGGATGCCTTTGGTTATGGGAATGACCTTTTCCCTCTTTTGTTTCGTCTCTGTGCTGTAAAGGGTGATTTTATCCCCTTTCACGTTCTCCCATTTCAAGTTGATAGCCTCACCAAGTCTCATGGCCGTATAGAGAAGCAGCAGAATTACACCTTTTATCTTATTAGGGATTTGAGCACGGGGGTCGGCAGAGGCTTCAATGGTATCGGCAGCCTCCAGGATTCGCTTTATCTCGTCAGCCGTATATTCCCGGCGCTTCCTGTCCGTCGTATAGGGCTTAATCTCATTTATGGGGTTATCCCCGGTATAGAGCTTTTCCCTGATGGCAAAGTTGAACAGGCTTTTTAACAGCGTCATGTAATGGTTGATTGTGGCCCCTGACCGCTCCTGTGAGCGCAGATGGGCGTCAAGCCTTATGAGATGGTCCCTTTTTATCTGATCGAGCCTTAAATCGCCCCACAGCTCGTAGATTTTTCTGAGCCTGTTTCGCTGCGTATCCCAATCCTTGACGTGCTTAATATCTCGCTCAAAGTTGACAAAGCTTTTGCAGATGTCAACAAACATAACGGGTTTGGGCTTTTGTTTAGGTTGGATACCGTAGTATTCTGACCACTGCTTTCGATACTCCTGCTCCCATAGCCATCGGGCCTTTTCGGG
>Ga0180437_10004336_pt1 | contig 20265 bp, 37 predicted proteins | sample SS_ome_4_FD_132410 | JGI IMG/M metagenome (GOLD analysis project Ga0180437, IMG submission 132410) | Hypersaline lake sediment archaeal communities from the Salton Sea, California, USA - SS_3_D_1 metaG | ecosystem: Environmental > Aquatic > Non-marine Saline and Alkaline > Hypersaline >... | reverse complement strand
GGGTTGCAACCCTTGTGGGGAAATTAGCCTGCGCTCTTGTGGCTTCTGCAACCTTGTGGAGATCAACGCTGCCACCATCAAAGACCAAGCAGATTTTGAGCACCGCGCCCGCATGGCTGCACGGATTGCAACGCTCCAGGCAACCTTCACCGGCTTTCACTTTTTGCGCCCTGTGTGGCAAAAGCGGGCTGAAGAGGAGGCGCTCATTGGTGTGGGGATGACTGGCATTGCTGCCGGGAACATCTTGAACCTCAACATCCGTCAAGCTGCCTACAGCGTGATTGGTGAGAACCGGGCAATGGCGGCAAAGCTGGGACTCAATGCGGCGCTCCGGACTACCACAGTCAAGCCCAGTGGCACGTCCAGCTTGGAACTTTCCAAGAGCCGCCTGGTGTCTTCAGGCGTGCATGGCTACCATGACAGATTCTACCTGCGGCGGATGATTGTGGCGCACACAGAGCCCATCTACCGCTACCTGAAGGAGCACCACCCCTACATGCTGGAGGAGTCTGTCTACAGGCCAGAGACAGAGAGCGTGATCACCCTGCCCCTTGCTGCCCCAGAGGGAGCCATCACGCGGGATGAGGGACCAGGAGCCCTGCTTTCCAGAGTGTTGCGCCTGCAACAAGACTGGGTGAAGGTGGGGCACCGGCATGGAGTCAACACCAACAACGTCTCTTGCACCATCCCCTTGAAGGATGATGAGTGGGATGAGGTGGCGCTCTGGTGGTGGAAGCACCGGGACCAGTTTGTCTCCATCACCTTCATCCCTCACAATGGGGGCAACTACAAGCAGACCCCCTTTGAAACCATCACAGAGCGTGAATTCCAGCGCCGGGTGGATGAGCTGAAGCCCGTTGACCTGAAGCAGGTCAAAGAGGGCTCTGACAACACCAAGAGGCGTCAAGCTGTGGCCTGTGCTGGTGGTCAATGTGAGTGGACCCCCCTGAACTGAACCCTCCCCCTTTATAGAAACAGAACCCCTTTCCTACACCATCCCCCCCGCAAGGGGAGCCAGGGGGGAGCGGATCGGATCTGGAACTGTATAGATCAACAAGCAGGTAGTTGATCAAGTACAGATCGGATCGGATCACATGAAGACAGAGTGAAGCACGGTAGGCACATGGTGGAAGTGTATGCAGTCATGCAGATGGCTTGTCTTCCCAGGAGGAACCAGCAAAGGAACCTGTTTCCCATGTGCTTGAGGTGTGGGTGTGTGTTCAAAGCTGAGGGGTGACTGCGGATCACCCTGTGCTTGTTCTCTGTCAATGTGTTCTGTGCAGACCGTTCAGTGATGACGGACACCGCCGGAGTGGAGAGTGTAGAGGTGCTCCTCTCTCCACCAAGCCTTTTGACGCTGGGGGTAGCGTGAAGAGTGTAGCTGGCGCGTGAGCGTGCAGCGTGGGCTTGTTGAACGTGATGCGCGTTCCAGTCCGGGGAACCGGCAGGCTGGGTTCTTTTGCTGGTTACTGCCTGCCACTTTGGGTCTACCCAGGTTTTGCCTCTCCTATGCCCAGAGTTGCGTTCTGGTGAGGCTGGGACCAACACAGCCTGTGCCGCCTTGGGTTGTAGTGGTGGGGCGGCGCAGAGGTCACGGCTGGGGGTTGGCTTGCTGTCTAAGAACAGCTTGCTGGCTGATGGCGTGTGCCTGGGGCGGTGGGAGGCGGTTTGATGGGAGCCAGCCAATAGAGTGGAGTGGTCCCCACTGGATGTTCTGATATCCCTTGGTGCGCCCGTGTGGGATAGGCGCTGACACACAAAAACCCCGTGGGAAGTGTTTTGGGGGTTGACCTTTTGTTTTGGGTGTGTCATGATTAGCCCATCAATCCGCATGAACGATACCTTTTACAGTGTGCTAACCCCCTGCATGGGGTTAGTGCGTCTGTACCGTTCTGAAGATGCGTTCCAGCCTACCTGTGGCGGGTTCATCCGTCAAGAGAAAAACCGCAAATCACTGATAGACAAAGGGGCGCGGGGGTGCGCCCAAAAAATCCTCTTTCCTCAAATCTACTGCTGGGCAACTGAAAAATTTTCAAAAACCTTCCGAAAAAGATTGAGGAGAAAAAGACATGAACTGGTTTGCTACACACAAGATCACCATGAACGGTCACACCTACTATGTAATGGAGAACAACGGTGGCGGTCCTGCCTACACGGCTGATGAGTGGGCGCGTGAAGTTGCTGCGGATTTTGAGTTGGAAGATGACGGGAGCCCCAACTTTGTTGACAAGCGTTGGTTGTTTCAGGGCGCTCCTTTTGCTGGTGGTGTGGAGAAGGTGGAGGGTGAGGTGAAGCTGTTTGATGTAGTGACCAAGGCGGACGGCAAGGTGGCCTTTGGGCAGGTTGAGGCGCGTGAGGCGGGTGAGGCGGTGGATCGGGCTATCATGGGCATGGATTTCTTTGGTGGTGAAGTTGCTGCGGATTTTGAGGCGGTCCCTTGCAAGGGGCTCTCCAGCCACATCATGACGGATTTGGAAGAGGAGGACCATGACGTTGAGTTGATTGCCGTGACCTACCTGAGCGGGCGGCGCTGGGCGGTCCAATGCTGGATTGATGGAACCTATGTATCTGGTGAAGTTGAGTGCCACGGTGGTCCCGCCCAGATGGATACGGCAGAGGTCTTCCAAGCTGCAATGGACAAGTTCTTTTGTGAGTAAAATCACCCCCTTTCCTATTAGGTTCTAATAGCACAAACAAGACAGGAGCAAGGCTGATGAAGATCCGGTTTGAAGGTGAGATTGACATGGTTGAGTATGACGGTGAGCGCAATGATGCAGTCACGGAGTTGTTCAAGTTGCTGGGGTTGAAGTTTGTGATGGGAGCGGGACGGTTGGGGCGCGGGGAGGTTGAGGTTGAGGAGCGCATTGGAGAGCAGGGGCGGACCAAACAAGCCGTGCGTCTGGTGATGGTGCGGCAAGATAGGAGGCAGGACTGATGCAAGGCTATACACTGGTGGAGTTGCCCCATTCTGGGGAGTTGGAGGTCAACGCAACGCACAACGGGCGCAAGCTGGTTTTCCGGCTCCCTTTGCGGGATGCTTTCCAAAGCTACAGTTACACGGAAGACCAGATCAAGGAAGCCATCACGCGGCAGTATGAGGAAGAGGAGGCGCATGAGGCGCGGGAAGCCAGCCCGGACTGCATGGTGTTCAAGTTCTCTGGTGAGTTGAAGATTTACCCCAAAGAGAGTCAGTCTGGCGCGTTCATGGGCTATGAGCACCTGATGATGAAGCTGTTCCCTGAGATGTTCTGGGACGTGGTGACAACGGCAGGCAAAGCCAAGCCCAACCCGGTGGAAGACAAGACCTACAATGAGACGGGCAGCATCTTTGTCCGGGTCCAGAAGGAGCAGAAATGAGCATCCCCTACACCATGACCAAGAAAGAGATTTTTGGCTGTGTGTTCTACATTGTGAACGCCACGGTGGGGCGGTTTGAGGTTGAGGTGGAGATTGACGCGGACGGTGGGGAGCCCACGGAGGAGCAGATTCAGGCGGCGATCTTGGAGATGGCGGAGTTGGAAGCTGAGGAGGAGCGGGAGCGGTTCCTGCCATGAAAAAAATCCCCGTTGCTTGTCTCTAAGGCTGGGCAAATCAAGACTGCAAAGGAGCAGAACATGAACGGATTTTGGGAACACTTGAACAACTTGATGAGCCAGCCTGATGATGAAAAAGCGCCTGTGGTGCCGGTGGTTGAGGTTGAGGTTGAACCTGCGGATGAGCCCAAGCCCAAGCAGGTGGGCGGCTATCAGATCCGGCGCAAGACTGGCATGTGCCGCAACGGTGCGGAGCGTGACGGTGGCGTCTTGTTCCATGCGGTGGCTGAGGATGAGCATACCTTTGGCAAGGCGCTCTGTGGGACCAAGCCAGGGAGCCGTGGCAACGGCTGGCAGGTGGTTGAGGAAGGTGAGCCCTACGTTGTGACCTGCAAGCGTTGTCTGGCGCGTCTGGAGAAGGAGCAAGGTTGATGAAAGAGCCCGTGATTCATTTTAACTACCAGGGACCAAGCAATGGCGTCCTTTGCCGGACCCAGCTTGACGGTCCCCAGCGTGACCGGATGTGTGAGGAGTTGATTGAGCACCACCATCCGCTGGGCTGGCGGCGGGCTCTGGAGCGGGTCTACCAGGACGTGACCAGTGAGCGTGACCGGGAGCAGTTCATCACAGAGTCCGTGAGCATGGCGCACTACTATGGATCGGGGCAGCAGGTCTTTGTGCTTGGACCAAACCTGCAATGGGCTTTTTCCCAGACCAGCCTTGACAACATCACCCCAGAAGACCTGAAGCTGCCCTACAGAGCATTCTATGTGGCGCTCACCCAGTCTACCACTGAGATTCTAGCCAATGAGGTGGATTTGACGTGGGTTCCGTGCCGTGGTGTCTATGTGTGGCAAGAGGGGGATGTGCTGTGTTTTGTGCCCTGGGGGGTCAATGAGGATGGCTACTCTGGGCTGATGGCATTCACGCTGTCTTTCCCGGAGTATGAGGCGCGGGGGTACACATCTTGGGAAGAGTATCTGGCAGAGTTGTTTGATTTGGGGCAGGAGGACGGAGCCTTTTTGCAGGAGCACTCCTATACCAAGAGTTGCTCCAATGCGCTCAAGATTTTGCGCCATGTGTTCAATTTGATTGTGTACCTCAACTGTGAGAATGCGGAAGTGGAGCCGGTGGCAGAGAGTGCAAAGGTTGCCAAGTTGCGCCGCCGGATGAGTGGGCTCAAGCCACACCAGAGCAAGCACCAACGCTATTCCCGCCAGCTTGCCTCATGCTGTCAGGCGCGGGTGACGCTGGTGCGTCCCCAGACAGAGAGTGATCCCCGGTGTGCTCCGGTCAATAGTGTGGACACTGGAACCATAGTGAGAGGTCACTACCATCACTACTGGAAAGGCAAGGGGCGCGGGCGCAAGGTCAAGCGGTGGATTGATCCCTATCCCAAGGGGGAGTGGCGGGATCTGACAGATGAGCAGTTGCGGAAGGTGGCGGGTGATCGGGTCTACAAACTGGATGAAACAGCCCAGAGTAGGGCACTGGAAAACAGAGGAAAGGCAAGATGACTGATATAGTTCAATTCATTCAAAAGCATGGGCGGGTTCCAATGGTGGAGCGTGGGGACAAGCCCTGGATGTATCGTGGCTGGCTGGGGTGGATCACACAGACCATGCACGCTTACAATGACGCAGGCTTCCCGGATCGTTGGGGCTACCTGCACGCCTACAAGATGACCGGCAAGCTGCCCGGACCCATCCCCAAAGTTGAGTACGGGGCTCCCTCAGAGGAAGCTGTGCGGAACATGGCGGAGTGTGTGGACATCATCTGGCGTTCCTACGCTGCTTGGAGCGGCTTTTCCCATCTTTGTGAGTGGCTTGCCTATGGTCTGGGTGTCTCCCGTACAAACATGCCCCCAGAGCCCTCTGTGCTGCCTCAGAAGACCCAAGAAGAGTTGTACCGCACCTTTTCTCTGGACCTGTGGCTGAGGGCTCCCCATGACTACCTGGGGAAGTTTGCCAGTGAAGGGAAGGGCAGGGGCAAGAACTGGAACCCCAACGCTTTCTACCCCACCCCACACAACGTGTGTGAGTGCATGGTCCAGATGCAGATGGCGGACCAGATCCGTGACGGTGAAGGTGACTGGGCGTTCAAGAGCGTGTGTGATCCCTGCGTGGGGACAGGCAGGATGTTGATGCACGCGGGCAACCACAGTCTGGTGCTGTACGGTGCGGACATTGACGGTTTGATGGTGCTGTGCTCCAAGATCAACGGAGCGATCTTTGTTCCCTGGATGGTTTGCCCTGTGGGGATGGGGGGACTGGCGCAGGAGGAAAGCCTGCAAGAACAACACGTCTAAAAAAAAAGAGGGGGGTGTGAAAAATTCAAGACAAGCCTATTAGCTTCTAATAGCAACAAGATTGGAGAGAGTCATGACAGAGAAAGCAAACAGGTTCATGGAAGAGAAACTGGAGAAACTGAAAAAGATCACGGAGAAGATGGAAAAGCTGGCAAAGAATGAAGGTGACACAGAAGTAGATCACGGTGTTGCGGATGACCTTCTCTGTGAAGCCTTGACGGAAATTGCACAGGGGACAGTCCTTGCTGCGCGGGTCATGGCGATCACTGAAGCCTATTCAGAAGTGAACAAGTGGTATTCCTGAAAAGGAGGGGACCATGACCGTGAAGACAGGGATCTACAGGCACTACAAAGGCTACCTCTACCGTGTGCTTGGTGTGGCCTGCCACACAGAGGACAGTGAACAGCTTGTCATCTATGTAGATGATGATGGCGTGTTCTGGGCGCGTCCCCTGGAGATGTTCCAAGAGAAGGTGGAACTGGATGATGGTGAAGTTCCCCGGTTCACCTTTTTGCGGGAGATACAGGAGGGCAAGCTGCGGGTGAAAGAGTTGCTGCAAGAGGTCTTGCAGTTGCCGTCCTGCAAGGTGATCGATCTGAATGGGATCACGCACATCTGCTATGAGCCAGAGGGCAACACCTATGGCATGGTGAACTTCTATGGTGGTGATGGCTACATTGTCCACAATGAGGGCATGTCAGACGTGCAGTTCATGTTTGTCAAGCGGGAACTGGCGGCGCGTGGCAAGGACCATTTGATTGTGCAGGATGGGTGATCATGAAGTGGTATCTGTATGACAAGAGTGAGTTGACCGTGCGGGCTCAGAACAAGCCCCTGGAGCAAGTGGACGTGGCGGACCTGCGCCGGGAGCAGTTTGCCCAGTATGAAGTGGCGGACCTGTTTGGAGTCAGGCACGGCGGCAATGTGAAGGTGTTGAAGGACCGGCATGGTGGAGGGGCTGGTGTGATTGTGACGGTCCAGAAGTGGAGTCTGGTGGTGCAGTGATGGGCTTGTTTCACCTGTACCCGTCCTTTTCCCAGCGTGTGTCAGAGGGACAGAAAGCGGTCCTCTGGGTGGAGGACTGCCTGCGCCTGGACCTTCAAGAAGGGCGCTTTGCAGGGGAGGAGCAGGACATTCTGGGGCGGGAAGTGTGCTGTGAGTACGGGCGGGTGGACCTGCTTTTGACGGACTGGGTTCTGGAAATCAAGCGGGCGGACAAGTGGAAAGAAGGTGTGGGGCAGCTCATGGTCTATGGACTAGAGTACCCCCAGAAGGGCAGGTGGCTCCATCTGTATCCCCAAAGAGAGATGGGCAAACTGAGACACCCCCACAAGATACAAGAGAGCGTGGGACGCCTGAAAAACAAAGTAGAGGAAGCCTGTGAGCATTTGGGTATCCGGGTGACATGGGCTGATGAAGGAGCACAAGACACAGAATGAGCAAGAAAGACGGACCCAAGTTCTATGTGGCGTCAAAAGTGGTCCACTGGCGCATGTGGCAGGAGTTCAAGAAGGACAACAACATCATTGCCACCTGGATTGATCGCATGGAGGGCTTGCCCCTGGTGGACGGTGTGGAGGAGCGCACCCCGGAGGAGTGGGTGGAGATAGCCCAGTCTTGCATGGATGAGGCTGCACGGTGTGACGTGCTGGTGTTCTATGCCAGACCTGGGGAGAGGTGGCGTGGCGCATTCATGGAGATTGGTGCTGCTTTGGGCGCTGGTGCCCGCGTGCATGTGGTTGTGGATGGGGATGATGTGGACGGCAGGCTCCAGAATGACTTTGGAGAGATTCTGCTGCCCCATCCCAACGTGCGTGAGCGGGAAGACCTGGATGCTGCGTTCAAGAGCGGCTGGACCTACTGGGAGGTGATGCAATGAAGGTGTGGAAGATACGCAACACAGAAGGGTTGTTCAGCACTGGCAGCTTCCGTCCCCGGTTCACCAAAGAGGGCAAGACCTGGAACCGCAAGATGGATGTGGAGGCGCACATCCGGCAGTTTCATGACCCCGGCGCAAAGTGCAGTGACCCGGACGGACCTGGCTGGACCAACACGGACAAGACCACATACAACAACTGTCATGTGGTGGAGTTTGAACTGGTGGAGGACAACGCTGTTCCCGTGAGCAGGGCTCTGCAAGCAATCAGAGAAAGGGACAAGGACAAATGATGGAAAAAAATTGCCAACACTGCGGAAAGGATTTTCCGGTCACGGGGGGCTGGACCAACTCAGGCATTGAGTACCAGGCAGACTGCCCACATTGCGGAAAGCAGAACACTTTTTTTGACCCAGTGCCGCCCAAGAGCTCAATTTTTCACGGCATGGCGTTGTGTCCGGGGGTGGAGTTTGTTTCTGGTGGCTTCAAAGAGAAGGAGGAACACGTCCTCCAGATCTATGGTGAGTTTTCCCCAGCCTTGCGGGACCGGCTGGTCAAGACTGGTTTTAAGAATTTAAACAGCTACAGGGACACAGAACACCGGCAGACAATGGGCGCAAATGTGGACTGTTACAGGAACACCTGTCCCTCCTATCAAGAGGGGGTGAGGCAGGCGTCTGGGGTGGTCCTGCTGATGGCAAGAGAGAGGGTTGGGGGTGAGGACTGTCTCACCAAGGAGAAAGCCATCCAGAGAGTCTTGGGGTGTCTCTTTGCCATACTGGAGCCAGTCTTTCAAGCGGCGGATGATGTGGCAAGGGGGAGCATCAGTGTGGCGGTGGAGATGATGACTGCGTTGAAGGTGTTGGTGGAAAGACCGGACTCTTTCTTTTTGCATGAGAACACGGAGGCGCTTTTGCAGAACATGGAACAACAGGTCTATGATGTCATGAAGGGTCCAGAGGATGACTGTCCAGAAAGGAAGGTCCAGTGAGTGAGAAAAAGAAGCTGGTAGACTGCACAGAAGAGGAACTGACTGGCCTGCCGCTTTCTGGGATAGGTGCGGCGCAGCCCGTCACCAAAGAAGACCTGGAGCGGGTGGCGCAGCAGTTGGAGGACCAGCCTTTCCCTGAGCCCAGCCTACAAACTGCGGAAAAGTTGGACAGGATGACCTACACGATCAAGGCAATCATGGACTGGCGGGGAGAGTGCCGCCACATCAACCCAACGCACTCCGTTGAGGGAGATGAGGTGACGATCACCTGTGCTGAATGTGGTTGGCAAGCCCAGATGAGTAAGCTGGCATTTGAGGAGATGAAGGAGTGGGGAGAGGTGCTGGAGGTCTTGGAAGGACACCAACTCATCACCAGTCTTATCCCAGACAAGCCCTCTAAGATTGTCCGTGTGGGGCTGGAAGACCTGGACCCAGAGGAGCGCCACCAGTTGGAGAAGGAAGCCCTTGAGCGTGCGATCTGGGAGCGTGCAAAGCAGGGAAAAGGTGCTACACTGGAGCAGGCTCTCCGTTGCTTTGCAGACCCGTCCAACTGGTACACCCTGCACGCCCCCCGCACGGGTGAGGAGCGTGGTGAGGGCAGGAAGGGTGAGCCCTATTGCCACTGGGCATGGAAGGGGATGAACCGCCCACCCTATGAACTTGCTTTCCATGCCTTGCGCCAGATGGAGAAGGACAAGAAGGAGTGAGCAGTGGCAAGTAGAGGCAAGGGAATAGACCTGCTCACAGACATGCCCCCAGGGCACTACATGGCAGAACTGGTGTGCCACATGGCAAAGGTTGGTCTGGATGTGAACCCAGAGGTGGAGGAGTTCCGCGCCACCATAGCGGGCTTCTATGTGCGTGTGGATGGTGAAGAGTACCTGATTGAGTGCCAGAGGGTTGGCAAGTTGCTGGACCTGAGCCAGTACCGCACACTCAAGGTCTGTGAGTGTGGGCAGTCCATCTATGATCCGGCAAGCAAGCTGTGCCACCATTGCATTGACGATCTGGGGCAGCACGCCGGTTGTGAAGGAGACAGGAAGGATGAAGGATAATGTGTTTCTGGCAGTACCTATGGTGCTCAACAAAGACCCCAAGCGTGAAATGCCTGCGGCGTATGAGCACACGTTCACCGGCGGAAAGACGGGGCTCCAGACCCAGTTCCGCTTTGGTTACAAAGAGATGGAGATTTGCCACCAGGAGCAGGTGTGGGTCATCTCCCTGGAAGATTTTTTCAAGGCGTTCCGCACGCTGTATGACCTGCTTCCTTTGGCAGAGGAGCCGGTGGAGGTGGAGGGAGCCGCTCCGGTTGCTTTCAACAGTGAGACAGGTGAGGTGGAGGTGATAGATGATGACTAAAGGGAAGCTGGTGGCCTTGCTTGCAAAGCTGCCAGATGAGGCTGTGGTTATGGTCCAGAGCCAAAAGAGGGGCGGGCTGGACTCTGTGCATGTGTCCTTTGTGGATGAACCCAAAAAGCATGGCTCCTATGACGTTTTTTGGTCCCCTTCCTACTGGAAGCCGGAGCACTTGGACCAGATGGATGAGAGAAAGCGGTCCCGCGTGACCGCCATCTTGCTGAGTGATTGATGTTTGACTGCTTGATCCGGTGGTTGGCGCCGGGGGAGGAGAGAGAGTATGTTGAGCCCAAGGGAAGCCAAAAAGAAGACGCTGGAGGAAGCCCAAGCACAGATTGACATGTTGGAGCAACACATTGACAAACACCTGTCAGAGAACTTTGCCGGCGGGCGCATCACGGTGTCCATTCCAAGCAATAACTGGAAGCCCGGTGTGATTCAGGCGATCATGACCCGCTACAAGGAAGCTGGCTGGGCAGTGGTGGAGCATCACAGTGAACAGCGTGAGGGGGAGTGGTTTGAATTCAAGGAGGAGTGCAACCCATGACTGTGAACAAGGAAGCCAGACATGAGCAAGAAGCCAAGGATGTTTAACTTTGGAGCCCCTGATGAGACGGGAGCGGTGTTGTGCCTGGATGATGTCAAGAAATTTTCTATCCAGGTTGGCAGGGACGTGAACCAAGCTGTGGTCTTCCTGAAGATGCAGAAGGGACAAGATGAGCGGTTCTACATGCCACGGGCGAAGACTAACTTGTTTCTCCGGGAGTGGTATCTCCACATGAACAGGGACTTGGGGCACACCTTGGTCTGCCAGATGTGGTTGGCTCCCAGTGGGCAGCAGTTCATCTTCAATGAACTGGACACCATCTGGACGGAGGACAACGTGGTTGGGGATGGCACAGACATTCACGTTGAGACAGATGACAACGGTGATCGCAACCGCTATGAGCACCTTACTTTCACGGTGGGGGAGCACTTGACAAAAGAGGAGGCGGAGCAGGTGTTGGAGTGGTGGGACCAGTATGTGACCCCGCTTGAGGAGGCACTGCAAGAGGGATCGCCAGACCCCACCTACAACCCACGGGATCTTCCTGCGTTGACGGATCTGCTTTCAGACCTTGTGCAACGCCTCATGGAGCAGAGTTGTTCCATTGACCAGCTTGTCAAGGTGCTGACTCCCCAGGAACACAAGCCCTTTGAGTTTGACATTCCCCACCAGGACAAGATCGCAGACAGATCCCTCACGCCCACAGAACGGTCTTGCTTCATAGCAGGGGTTGCCTATACCATAGCCCAGTGGCGGGAAGACAATGACACAGACTGCATTGACGTGGTTCTCCAAGACCTGGGGGTGCCTCTGGTCCAATGCACGTCCTGTGAGTTTCTGGTCCCGCTTGAGCGTGCTGTGCGGCGGCATGGCTCCTGGCATTGCTTGGACGCATGTGCCAAGTAGGAGGTTATGATGAACAAGGTTGAACTACCTGGACCAGAAACACTTTTGAGCCCTGACACCCAGACGCCCCTGACAGAGATTCAAGCCGGCGGTGAACTGAACGCTTGGGTGGCAGACGTGATGGGTGTGGATGTGTTTTCTTACTCAGAGAGTTGGCAGTCTGCCGGGAAGTTGTTGGAGAAACTGGCGGAAGACAAAGAGAAATACTTTGCCTTGACGTGGCTGCGCCATGACCGCACGCAGACCTATGAATTCCGGCGCAACCCGCGCATCATAGACCCGGCAACCCGCTTTCAAGAGATGTGGTTCCTGAGTGTGAGCGGACCCCTGGAGGGGCAGTATTTTTGTGAAGACAGCAACCCATTGGTGGCGCTTTGCCGGGGCTTGATCTGGTACAAAGAGCGGAGCAGGCATGTGGCAGCAACCGTGGCTGGGGTAGCCATAGAGTCCAGCCGCAAGATGCTGAAGGAACTAGAGGAGCGTCAAGCCAAGTGGGGGGATGATGAAGAGTTGGACTCATGAGGGGCAACTACAAAGGCCACATGTGGGTGGTGTGTTGCAACTGTGACGCGGAAGCCGGTCCAGCCGTGGGGAGAACACGGCAAGAGGCAACGGAACGTGCCAAACAGGAGGCTATAGATGAAGGGTTCCAGAGGAAAAAAGGGCAGTGGTACTGTCCCCAGTGTGCGGGACTGGAGCAAGGGAGGAAAGGGGAGCAAGAGCGGATGGGGGCAGCGCACCCTATTGACGCCACCCTCCCCCCAAATGGTGGTGCCGGAGTCCCTGGCTCAACCAATCAGGAGCATTGAAATGCGGGCGGTCTACCCGGTCTATTGTGCTGCTTGTGGCTGTCTGGGGTATGCAGACAAGAGTGAAGACCTGCCGCCCAAGTGGAGGCACAGGAGTGACGGGAAGAGGTGCTGTGTCAGTTGTTGGGGTGGGGCAACGTCTTCTACCAGTGGGGAGCCGGTCTGTTCCGGTGACACTGTGACCATCAAATTTGGAGATGATGAACAATGAATGTGAGGAAGCTGCCGGATCAAGAGCCGCGTGTGGAGAGTGGAGCCGTCCAGTTTGGAGATGACTGGCGCGGACTGTTCTTGCGGGGAGATGACGCTGTGTTTTTCTCTATCCAACTGGATGTGGTTTTGTGTATGCTGCCGGACCCAGAGAAGGAGAAGGATGTGCCCCTTGATGTGATCGTGGTGCGGAACTACCTGTCTGCCATGAGGGACAACATCCGCCGGGAAGTTGTAGAGGGACCAGACTGGCATCCGCTCAAGCGTGCCGTGGGGAAAATCAAGACCCCAGTGGTGGGGTTGTGTGAGGGGTGTCTGCACAACTTGTCCCATCCGATGGGAGCTCATTTTTGCAATCATGGCTCCTGCACGGTCCACAGCAATACCAGCATCAACCACTTTGACGTGGTGCGCTCTGACTCCATGTGGCCTGGGCACTTCAAAGCGGTCAAGGATGATGACATGCGGGGCACAGGCGTTTATGAGTGTGTGGAGTGTGAGCACAGGAAAACTGTAGCAGACATTGCCCGTTTGGCGGGGAGAGCCAGGAAGATGAAGCCGTGAAGCCAAAGGTGGTTGCTCTTGATTTGGAGGCTACTCTCATCAGCAACGTGGTGAGCCAGATCCCGCGCCCGCACCTGATGGGGTTTCTGCTGTGGTGCTTTGAGCACATGCACCAAGTGGTCTTGTTCACAGCCGCGTCAACAAGGACAGCCCGCAACATACTGATGAACTTTGAAAAATCAGGGACCATCCCACGGGGAGCCGGGGAGATGGTGATCATTGAGTGGCTGGAGCCAGAGCGGCGTGGGCTCCTTCACCAGAACGCCCAGAAGGATCTGATGCACGTTGTCAAGCGGTTTGCTGGGCGCTATGAGCTGGACACCTGCCGCTTGCTGGATGACCAGGAGTGCTTTGTGGCGCTGGGGCAACGCCACCTGTGGGTTCCTGTTACTCCGTTCTGTTCCCCCTACTCACTGGATGACACAGAACTGCTCAGGCTGAGAGATGTGTTGCATGGGCAGTTGAAAGGAGATGGAGATGACTGATTTTCAACAAGCTGTGAAGCACACGTCTGCACTGAAAGCGATCCTACGCAAAGCTGGAGCCCGCTCCCTGGAAGAGTTCAGGACGGTCACTGCGCTCCATGAAGAGATGGTCAAGCAGGCCAGAGAGGAAGCTGGTCTGCCGGTCCCAGAGATGACGGAGGAGGAGCAGGTCCAGGATGCTGAGGTGCGGGGGTAGAACTTTTCCGGGGGGTGGTCCGTACCAAAACACATTCCAGGAAGCCAACTTTGGAGCCTTTGCTTGGGCGGCGCCCCCGGCAGAGGAGGGTTCAAGTCCCTCTCCTGGAGTCTGCCTTTCAAAAAATCCTGTCTCCTCTTCTCTAAGCCTACCAGAACAAACCAAAGGAGACAGAGAACCAATGGCTACCAAAAAACTTTCAAAACGCATGAAAGAAGCCCTCCAGGCAATCAAAGATTCACCTCACCGCTTTGCTTTTGTGGAATACTACTCTGGTCACGGTCCAGAGGGCGGAACCGTCAGCGGCTCTTGCGCGTCCATTCATGGCTATCGTGGGAACTTGCTGGCAGTCACGCTGGAAGCACTGCACAGCCGGGGACTCCTTCACCGTGAGTTCAAATATCGTTCCAGCACCGCCCAGTGTGGCTGGACCTCTTGGTCCACTGGCATTGCTTTCACCCTCCCCCAGGACTAAAAAATCCCCATCCCTTTTCTCTATAGCTTGACAACTTTTTTCAAAAACACACAGGAGCAAAGACAATGTTTGACACCTTCCAAAAAGCCCTCACAGACGCCAAGAACCCCAACTACTGCTTGACCTTCATCAAAGCCAAATACGGTGGTTTCTGCAAGTTGACCGGCATCCGCTTTGAGGTGGGTGACTCCATTGCCAACACCCAGATCGGCTGGGTGAGCGTCAAGGGGCTGGAAGCTGCCCGCCTCTCCACCTTCACCAAGGATGATGAGGACGTGCTCCGCTCCCGTGTAGAAGAGAGCGCCCCCTTTGACCAAGGGACGCTGATGCGCTGGCTGGAAGAGGGCGCTGGCAAAAAGGCTCACCGTGGCGGCATGGTCTACCTCTACACCAAGTGGAACAAGGTTTCCACCTACTATGCCACCAGCACTGGTGAGGTCCGCAACGGCAAAGGCCAGAAGGTCACGGAGAAACAACTCTGGGCGCGGACCAAGAATGCTGTCTGGATGCACCGCATTGGCTCCCAAATTGACTGGTAGTCTTCCCCCTCCCCCGCCTCTTCCCTCTTCCCAAATCCCCTTCAAATTGCTATACTTCACAGCAGGAGGAAGCTGTGATGCTGAATGGTTTCTTGACCCCTGGCTCTGGGGGTGTGACCCACATGAACCACCCCCGCTGGAACCCACGCGCATTGGACCGGATGGTGGGGATGTTTGGCTCCCAGCAGAGCCAAGACCTGCAAGCCTTTGAGAACCGCATGGCTGCGCGTCACTACCACAGGGGCTACCAGCCTGCTCCGCGCAGGCGTGTGGCTGAGGGACGCCCCACGGCGGCGGCGCAGTTTGCCCGCACAATGGAAGCCAACAACAAGCTGCGGGAGAAGATGACCCCGGTTGCCGTTCGGAACCGCATTGAGTTGGAAGAGGTGCTTTTTGAGGGGTGATCCTATTAGGATCTAATAGCCCGCCAGAATGGTCCCGCCTGCCCCCAAATCCGTCCCAACATGTAGAGCCATCAACTTTGTTGCGTATTTTTGCACAAGAGGCTACAATGGCTCTGGGGATGGTAAAACATGGGCGTCCAAGGAAAACTGCTACTGGAACTGGTGCCAGCTTCATGCTGGAGTGACAACCTGCGCTCCATTTTTGATGAGACGGACTGGAAGGAGATCGCCCGCTTTGTCTACCGTGAGGCACGCTACAAGTGTGAGATTTGCGGGGGCAAAGGGGATGAGCATCCGGTGGAGTGTCATGAGGTCTGGCACTATGATGACATGCTGTTTGTGCAGGAGTTGGTAGGGCTCCAGGCGCTCTGCCCCAAGTGCCACGCGGTGAAACACTTTGGTTTTCCCAACAAGCAATTTGACCGGCGGGACCGCCTCCTCCATCTGATGAGGGTCAACGGCTGGAAGGATTTGGAGTGGGTGGAGTCTTACATTCAAGGGGAGTTTGACCTATACTACTCCAGATCAACCCAAGCATGGACCCTGGATGTGGACTGGGTGATCAACTGGTGGGAGGTGCGGGCGGCAGGAGTCCGGGTCACTTCAGCTCAGGATTGGTTGAGCGCATTGGAGGAAGGGCATGAGCAATCAGGACAGGGAGAGGGAGCAGGGACAGCAACGCCCCACAAGCCCTCTCATTCACATTGACATTGCCATAGGGCACAGCCCAAAGGCACAGGGCGCCAGTGCTGTTCACAATGGGGTGAAGATGAGTGAATGGTGGTTTGCTCATCACAAGCTGCGCCCTGCCATTGAGAAGTTTGTGGCGGGGGAGAACAAGGCTGGCAAGAACATCACTCTGCGGTTCTGGGATGCCCAGGAGCATCCAAAGTGGGGCTACCGCAAGGGAGAATTCAAAGGTGACGGCTATGTCCTCTATGACAAGCTGTGCGCCATGTATAAAGACAAGAGCGTCAAGCCCAAGGTCAACATCACCGTGGCGCTCCACAACAACGCCTCCAGGAACAAGAACTATGGAGGCACCATGATGATCTACCGGATTGAAAAGGAGCCGGACGGACCCTATGAGGATGACCTGGGCAAGGCGCTGGCAACCAAGCTGCAAGCTGCCTTTGTCAAGATGTTTCCTCAGATGAAGGACCGGCGCATCAGGGGGGACCAAGGGAAGTGGGTGAACCGCAACCTGGGTTTCACTCGTTGGGGCTATGCCCATGAAGCTGTGCCGGTGATCGCTGAGTTTGGTTTCATGAGCTACGCAAAGGACCGGGATGTGATGCTGCTTGAGGACACCCCGGACAAGTACGCAAAAGCATTGATCACTGCTATTGAGCAGTATGCCATAGAGGAGAGTCAGTGATGGCAAACAGTGACCAATTTCAAGACAACAAGACCCCAGAGGGGAAGATGTTTCTGGTGGGATATCGCAAGTTCATTGTGGCGCTCATCTTTGTGTTGCTGACAGCTTGGGCTGTGGTGTGGTCCCTGGCAATCATCAAGCCGTCCGGCGGGCAGGTGTCTATTGTGATCTACCTGGAACTTGCTGCCGGGTTTTTCTGTGCTGTCTTTGTGGGCGGCAACGCCCTGGCAAAGCTGTGGGCGTCAAAGTACAACATGAAGACCACAGCCAACCTGTCACATGAAACCTCCCAAGAGGAAATCAATGAGACGTACAGGGAGGAGCGTGTGGTGGTCATTGACTCACAGGTGGATGGGGCGTTTGCTGATGAGGACATTCCGCCAGCCAAGCCACGGAGCAAAAAGTGATGATGGGACACCCGCGCCCCAGTGAAGCCCTTTACCCTGACACCACCACAGCTTCCTCAGTGTGGGATGACCCCTGGACTGGGAACAATGGATGTTGCCCGCATGACTATGACCCGGACCCGGAAGCTGAGGATGAGGTGGAGGAGGAGCCAGAGCGGTTTGTCCTGGGCGCCACTGTGTCCACCCGGCGTCCCAAGTATGAGCGGATGAAGCCGTTCAGCTTGCCACGCGCCCCCGTGCGTAGGTTCAACAGGAGCAGGTGATGGCATTGACCAACCGGCAGAAGATTGTGGCGCAGGCTCCCTTTCATGGCACCAGGGATGAACTGCTGGAGGTGATGACCATTCTCAGTGACCCCACGGAGAGTGAGGTCTTTGCTTCAGACCAGTGGGGTGTGATGGTGGGCATAGAGCGTGCTGCCAACAACCGCAAGATCCCCATCCCCCACGGCTTCCAAGAGGTGCTTGACAAGGTGGTTGCTCCCCAAGCAACGCACCGGAGAGAGATGGACTACCACTCCCCCTCCTGGCCTGCCAAACCTGAATGAAAAAAATCCCGGTTCCTCAACTGTATATTGTCCATAGAAAACTTGGACAAAGGAGACACAGTGATGAACCAGATTCAACCCCCCCCACCGAACAAACGATCCTACTGGGTAGATGAGAACCTGATGGCTGGGTTCTACCCGGCAGAGGATGACTACCGGGGCACCTACTTGAAGCTGCGCGGGTATTTGCGGGCTGGCGTTCAGTGCTTCATTGACCTGACTGAGCCCGGTGAGCGCCGGTTCACCAAGACCCGTGATGAACTTCAGCCCTACCAGCAGACCCTTGAGGACGTGGGCGCGGATCTGGGGATTGATGTGGTCTACAAGCGGTTTGACATTGTTGATGTTTCCATTCCTACAGTAGAAGAGATGGACCGCATTTTGACCGCCATTCAGGTAGCCCAACAGCGCGGCATGAAGGTCTATGTGCATTGCCGTGGCGGCTTTGGGCGCACGGGGACGGTTGTTGGCTGTTATCTGCGGGAGCAGGGTTTCTCTTCCCAGGGTGCTCTGGACCGCATCAATGAACTGCGCCGGGGGCTGGAGAAGGAAAGCTATGCCTCCCCAGAGGCATGGACCCAGATTGAGTTTGTCAAGCGTTGGACCACGCCCGGATGGGACCAGGACACTCTCTTTGCGGAAGACACCAAGTGGTGGAACAACCAGGGCAACTTCCTTCACAACACCGCAGACCAGCAAGACCTTCCTTGGTGGCTTCAGGAAGAGGAGCGCCTCAATGGGGTAGATGACACTCCCCCCCTGTGGTATTCTCCTGAGACGGAAGAGAAGACGGAGCAGGAGACAGGGACAGCGCGGACACCCTTCAGCCACGCCTATGCCTACTTTGAAGCCATGCTCTGGGATGTCCAGAACTGATTCTCCCCACCCTCTCCCACCTATTAGTTTCTAATAACCACAGGAGTCACAGATGAAGCATTGTTGCTGCCAGTCCGGGAGGATTGAGGTTGTCACTGGACCCATGTGTTCAGGAAAAACAGAGGAGGTCATCCGGCGTCTTCACAGGGAGGTCATAGCTGGACGTGAGCCGTTCATTTTTGTTCCAGACCGGGGCAGGTATCAGGGGGAGATACAGACCCGCCTTGGGGCTAAGATGACCGCCACAGTGGTCAAGGAAGCTGGGGACGTGAGGCAGGATGAGGCACTGGTGAGGGAACTGCAAGAACTGGGAGAGAGAGCCTGTGACGGTGACTATCTGGTGATCGCTTTTGATGAGGCGCAGTGGATGGAGGGCGTGGCAGAGGTGGCAGAGTGGCTGGCGGGGCTTGGTTGCCGCGTGCTCATCTCTGGCTTGGATGTGGACTACCTTGGGAAGCCCTTTCCATCAATGGGGGAAGCCATGTGTGTGGCGGAAAAGGTGAGCAAGTTGACAGCCGTGAGTTTGGGTTGCCGGGGGCTGGCAACCCGCACAGCCCGCCTTGGAGACGGAGAGGATGAGGGCGGAGACTGGGCTCCTCTTTGCAGGCGCAAGTGGGCAGAACTTCATCAGAGATGACTCTTGACAGCTTGTGTGCCATTCTGTATGGTTGCCCCAACACCAGATCACGCCAAAGGTGTTGCGGGTAGACCCATTTCTTGACCTTCCCTCCCATTCCTTCCCTCTATGTTTCCGGGTTCAGCTAACCTGGAGGGGAGGTCTTCATGTCTTGACAGATTCAGCCCTCAAGTTCTAAGATGGAGCCATCATCTTTTGACCGTGAGGGCAAGCAATGGCAAACTTGTATGGTAACGGCAGACCACTGACTGATGGGGGTGCCATTCCCCTGCCAGTGCAAGATGGGCACATCCTGGTGGGCAATGCGTCCGGCGGTTTTGACTACCAGCCGCTTTCCAGTGTGGTGGAAGGGATCACAACCTTCTGGGCGGACCCTGGAGCCCTGCCTGGTGGGTTTCCCAACGATTCTGGGCACAAGGACGGAGAACTGGGTGTGCTGCGGAGCACTGGGGATGTCTACCGCTTTGATGACCCGGATGATGACGGTGTGGGGGTCTGGACACTCAAGTTCAATCTGCAAGACGGGGCTCCAGTTGGACCCAACACCAAGATTGAAATTGTGCAGTTTGCGTTCAATGATGGCTCTCCCAAGACCATTGCCACCATGTCTGCTGGGCAGGCGGTCATTGACAGTGAGGTGGTCATCACGGACATCTTTGATGATGTTGCCGCCACCCTTGCCCTTGGAACGTCCGGAACCCCATCAGCTTTGCTGGGGACCGGAGACATTGACCCCACGTCCCTGGACACAAACGGATCGGACACAAACATCACCTTCTCTGGAGCGGACACCATTGTCTTGACCATCACCCCTGGAGCCTCCACAAAGGGCTCTGGCTACGTTGTTCTGCTCCTGAAGGTCTAACATTAGTCTCTGATACAGCGCACGCTGTAACCCTGCACAGGAGAAACAGAGATGGCTCTTTTCCGCAAGCTACATGGCACAAGAGAGAGTTCCTTCCAGATTGGCAAAGCTGGACCCCTACTGCAACGGGTTGGAGCCACAGCCCGTCTCCAGCTTGCCAACCTTCTGCGTTGGCTTCCCGCCGGTGCTGCCATTGAGGGGTTTCTCTCCTCTGATGGCTCTGGTGATTTGACCAGCATCAAGAGCAACTTCAACGGTGCAGCTCCTCCCACTATTTCCAATGACTCCACCCAAGGCTATGTGAAATGGTCCCGGTGGCTGGATTTGGTCAACAAGCGGGAGTATGTTTGCTTTG
>Ga0180437_10004335_pt1 | contig 20269 bp, 15 predicted proteins | sample SS_ome_4_FD_132410 | JGI IMG/M metagenome (GOLD analysis project Ga0180437, IMG submission 132410) | Hypersaline lake sediment archaeal communities from the Salton Sea, California, USA - SS_3_D_1 metaG | ecosystem: Environmental > Aquatic > Non-marine Saline and Alkaline > Hypersaline >... | reverse complement strand
TGTTCCACGGTCACTCCAAGCTCGAAATCGAGAAAGTCCTGCAGTTTTCCGGGAATGTTCGAGAGGATGCCCGTGTCGATCGCAAGTATTCGTGCGGGCGCGTTCCTGACCGAGAAGAATTCATTGGTGATCTTACCGAGACCATAGCTCACAACAGTTGCGTCCACCTCCTCCTCGAAGAGGATTCTCATGGTTTCGTAAGGGTCTTCCAGTCCTTTCGGGTTTCCCATATAGAAGCCATGGTCTATGGCTATCGTAATGCTTCTTCCGTATCTCGGATTGAATAATCTGTTCAAACGCATTTCCTTTGCACCGATCATCTTCATGTCCAATTCTTCCTCCTGAATATCTGAAGTGCCGAAGCCTCTGTTCTTTATTCCTCGTTGACCTCTATACCGAACTCAAGCAGTGCGGAATGGGCCCTCTTTCCCTGATCCATCTCCACCTCGGTGATCATGGTATCCTCGCTTTTGTTGGAAGGAAGCCAGTTCGCCACATCCGCATACCAGCGCAGGGCCTCGGTCAAGAGCGTGTACTTTTTTTCAAGAATGGCTATCCTGTTTTGCATGGCAATGTTGTCATCCGCGAGGGACTTCACCCTTTCATTGCAATCCCTGTATTTCACCCACTCCCCGTTTTCGTTTAACTCTGTTGCGAGCTTGATCTCTCTGTTCCGACCGAAATACGGGTATATTTTATATTTTTTCAACATGGAACATGCTCCAGGTTTCTATTATATTGAAAGCCCAATCTTTTTCTCTTTCCTTCACATCAGCAGAAGAGCTTCGATTGTTCATAATAAAGGTACTAGGATACATCTCCTGTGAACATATATTTTTACTCCGGATTTATAAATAAAAAATTCTGACTGGCGAATATTTCTTGACAACTGTTCTGATTTGTGTAGGATAAAAGAAAAAAAGTGTGTGCGTCTTTCAGCGGTCAAGTTGAAACATCATCATTTCGTAGTATGTGCAGGGGGAATAATATTTGACCCGGGAGGGTGATTTTTATAAGTCAGTTGACCCGCACATGAGTGTTCTGAAAAGTCTGAGCAAATAATTCGCACTGGAAGGGGAACGTCGAACTTTTCACCTATAGAAAGAAGGGACGACGCTTTTCCAATGAAGAGATATATCGCATTCATATTCATCCTGGGGGCGGTTTTCGCATTCCTCCGCTGCGGGAACGTTCCCCGCGGTCCTGAAGTTCCCGGGTCTGACCCTGTGCTCTCCGTTGAACCACAGTTTCTGGATTTTGGTGAAACACTTGAGGAGCTCACGTTCACTATTAAAAACCTCGGAAGCAGCACCCTGAACTGGGCGATTGTAGAATACTGTGACTGGATGGAGTGCTCTCCGATCGAGTCTCAGGCAGAGGGTCAGGGAAGTGGAGAAAGCGTACCAGTCATGGTCAGCGTAGACAGGTCCGGGAGCAAGCTCTGCCCAGAAAACCACACAACCATCGACATATTCTGGAACAGGGGCATCGCGCAGATCGAAGTCGTCATGTACTGCCTGGAATCGAATCTGATAAGTGGATATGTGTATTATATGGAAGAAAGTCAAGAGCTTCCGGTGGAAGGTGCATCCGTGAAAGTAGATGGAGTTGAACAGGATGTGACTGACGAGAATGGAGAATTCGAGTTTGATTTCGAAGAGGAATATAGCATATTCTCGGTGGATCATGAGGACTTTGAACCATGGTCCAGTAGCGACAAACCTCCACCTTTCTGGAGAATCGAGCTCACCCCTCTATGATCCGAGCAGCCTCTGCCAGGGCACAGACACGAAACCTTCCTATAGATTCCTGGATTCCGTGTTTCTCCGGCTCCTTCTATTCCATTTAGCACCGATTGATATTACTTTTTGTTATGATCCTTCGCAGCTTTCCTGTATCTGCCGGAACGCTGCGGACAGGGAGCGCTTCATTTGGGAGTTCTGAGATCTCACCACACAGAGGAGAAGATCAACGAGTGGGCGCTCGTGCTCTCCTCAGGTTCAATCCCCTACGAAATCTCCCAGAGGGACGGCCTCTTCACCCTCTCGGTGGAAGAGCGCTTCTTCCAGAAGGCCGATACTCTTCTCCGCGAGTATGATAAGGAAAACCTGCTGTCTCTTCCCGAGGAGCAGCAGGGTGGAGCAGCGCAATCCTTTTCCGCGCTTGCCGTTTCCTCTCTGCTTGTCGCGTTCTTTGCGCTAGGCAAATTGACGGGCCTGGAACCTGATTTGCTCAGGATCGGAAGCGCCTCTGCCCAAAAGATACTGCAGGGTGAGCTGTGGCGCACCGTCACTGCGCTTACCCTGCACGCGGATCTTCTCCATGTGCTCTCAAACGCCTTTGCCTGCTGGGTGTTCTGTGCTCCGGTGATCAGCCTCTACGGTACAGGAGCGGGATGGGCGCTGATCCTGCTTTCTGGGGCAAGTGGAAACCTCATCACCGCGCTTATTTATCACACGGCTCACAACTCAGTTGGAGCATCCACGGCGCTCTTCGGTGCGGTGGGCCTGCTCGGCGCATGGCGATGCGCCTTCGGGAGAAGGTACCGGCTTCTGGGCAGACGTACCTGGATATACATTGCAGGAACCCTCGCGCTCGTTGCAGTGATAGGGGTTGGTGAAAATGTGGATTTGCTTTCTCACCTCTTTGGCGCGGTGATGGGAGTCCTCTTCGGATTCCCGGTGGCACGGAAAATGTCAAGTCCCTCAAGCCTGGTCACTCAGAACGCACAATTCACTATCGCGGCAGGTTCAGCAGCAGTCGTGCTTCTCTGCTGGATCTGTGCACTGTACCTCACCTGATTTCCCCGCTCATCGGAGCCGCCCGCACGGGAGAAAAAGATGCAGAGCGAAGTGATGTTATACTATAATCTTAGGCAAGGGGTAAGAGAAAGTGGGGAGCTTCAGCTGTACTGCTCGCTGGAGACGGGCCAACCGGTACCGCGCCAGCCTCTTACCAGACACGGTTCTTTGGGAATTTTTTAGTTTACTGGAGGATAACGATTGAATAGAATAGAAGAGCAGGACGAGGATTATTGGTAAAATCTACTGCCCTACAGTATACACATTCTGTACGAGAGGGGAGGATTCGCATGGGAAAGAAATTGGCTCTACTCTGTTTTTTTGCTTTTCTGGTTGGGTGCGCTCCCTTTCAGCTTTTTTCCGTTTCTGTTGACTGGGTCTCCGGTGATGTCACCTACAGTCACCTGAAGAGTGAGTGGAAAACCCTGGATGTGGGGATGCAGCTGGCCTCAGGGGATATTGTGAAAACTGGTCCTTACAGCGAGGCGACCCTGGCTGATAATGGGGCGGAGATACACTTGCTTGAAAATTCAACCTTCACAATTTCGGAGAAATATGAAAATGAGAAACAGAAATCGAGCATGATGCTTTTTCTCGGGCGGATGAGGTTCAAGCTCGCGAGGGCGCGGGACACGGAGCCCGAGATCCAGACTCAAACGGTGAACCTCACCATACGGGGTACTGAGTTTGAAGTGGGCTCGGGGTACGACGGGACTACCCTTGTTCTGCTCTCCGACGGAGTTGTTGCGGTCAGGGGGAAAACGCAGGAACTGGTGCTCGAAGGAGGTGAGGGGACTGAAGTCGCCTTCGGAGAGGAGCCCACTGAGAAATTCGATCTCATCACCAGGGTGATCGAGTGGGACCAGTGGTTCATTGATACAAAGGAGTCGGTGAAGGGGAACGAGCAAAAGCTCCTTTTGAAAATTCTTGACCGTATCCGGGAGATAGACGCACAGATCACCGAATATGAAACTCTCAGAGAGCAGGCGAAGGAAAGGCAAAAGGAGTATGTGGAGAAACGAAAAAGCCTGCGTGAAGAGGGCAGGGAGGAGGATGCAAACGAGTACGCTCGAAAAGCAGGTATTGAGGGGAAGGCTGCATTCCATCTGATGATGAACCTCAGGTTTCTTGCACTCTCTTCGATCGGTCTTCACGACCTGGCTTCAGAAATCTATGGAGAGGTGGAAAAACCCGACGAGCAGCTCTCTGACACCTATGAGAAGATCAACGGGATATACAGTGACATCGAGCGAAGATACATCTATGAGGGTGACAGGGAGACCCTCGAGAAACGGGCGCGTCAGAAGAAGGGTTGTTTGAACCTTTTTTAATGTGCCTTTTGGTATTATATTGAGTGTAGATTGCGGGCGATCGTTCTTCCCTGGTGATTATTGAAAGCGGGGTTTGAGGTTTTTTACGACTTGCGTAAATCATATGACCTGTGTACTGAAGGTACTTCTCATAGTATGTATGTGTGCGGGCCTCTGTTCGCAGCTCGAAGCTCAGGAAGTCTCAGAGTTTTTCCCCGATTTTCCGGTTGAACGACTCAACACAATCAAAGATGCGGGCGACCTCATCCTTCCATTCGTGTACAAGGGATATGTCTATGTGTTCTCCCTCGAGCAGGAAATCCTGCTCTGGAGGATATTCATTGGAGGGGACCTGGCAAACCCATTCATCGTGGATCGGGACACGCTCTACCTGTACGATGTGTACAATCGAGTGTACTCGATCGATATGAGAGGGGGAAAGATCCGCTGGAAGGTCGATCTTCGGCAGGTGATAAGGGGGAAACCATGTGTTCATCAGGACACGCTCATACTCGCGACTCAGAAGGGCATCATTTACGTAATCGACAGTGAAAGTGGTCGTATCACGGACGAGTATAAGGGTGAGGGGGAAATAAGCTCCGGTCTCAATGTATATGAAGACCTCATGATCGTTGCATATAAGAGCGGTAGAGTCGTTGCGTATGACATAGAGACGAAAAAGCCTCACTGGAAGTTTGCCTGTAAAGGGATAATCAGTATCAGACCGGTGGTGCAGGATGGGTTTGTGTTCTTCGGCGCCTGGGATGACACTTTCTACGTCCTTCATGCGGAGGATGGAAGCCCACTCTGGGACAGCTACGTGGGAGAGAACATCTCGAGAGAATTCCTCGTTTTCGATGATGAAATTGTTCTCTTCTTTACAAAAGGGGAGATTCTCACTCTCAACAGAAGAAACGGCGAGATAAAGTGGGTAAAATACTTTAAGGGCATTGAGTTCAACTACAACTATTTTCCTGGGAGAGAGAAGTGTTTCATTTTCGTTCCTGAGCTTTTGGCGATAAATCTCGAGGATGGGAGTATCCTGTTCAACTATCGAGAACGGGCCTTTTTCTTTTACAAGGAGATGCTTTTCGAGAACATGATTGCAGGAAAGGTGCGGCTGAACGATGAGGACAGAGTACGTTTGCTCGGGGAAAAGTACTTCACGATTTCTGGCTATCCGTTTCTCCCGCCGCTTTCTGCAGGAGAGAAGTACGTGTATTTTGTTGCCGACAATTCTTTCCTGTATGTATATAATCTGAAAGAGGACTTTTTCATCATTAAATACAAGATTGGATGAGGTTCCCCATGAAAGTTGTGGTACTATTTCTTCTCGTCTGTACCCTTTTTTCCCTCGGCACGTGCGTCTCTGTCCGTAAAAAGACAATTTTCGAAGAGGGAATAAAAGGCCAGGTGGTTCCGGTGGATAAATCCGGCAATGAAATTGATCGTCAGGACAGAGACAACATCGTGATCAATCTCATTCCCTTGAAAAACGGTTCCCCCGTTGCAGATCATTCGGTGACGGCGAACCCGAAAGCCGACGGACACTTTCTGGTGCGCCTGAAACCAGGTGCATACGCAATGGAGATTTTCCTCCAGGGATTCTATGTGGAGAGCTTTCAGGTGACGGTTGAGGAGAATCAGACTGTTGAACTCGGTTCCATCACGCTCGAGAGAATCGAGTCCGTGAGCGGGAAACCGATAAAAGGAGCGACCGGGGATGAGGTGACCCTGAGCGAAGGAGATGTCAACATTCAACCGCCGACTCAGTAAAATCACAGTGCAGTCGTAAGAAAAAAATTGAACCGATTCAATACGTTCATACTCCTGTTCTTCTCCTTTGGGGTTACGTTCCTCGTGGTCTTACTGTTCCTTCGGGAGACGAAAAAAAAGGAACCGCAGTACATCACCTCTCCTCTGCAGATAGAGGCCTACCGGGTTGACCGTCATCCCCTGCCGGATGCTGATATCTACCTCAATCAGCGGTTCATCGGGAAAACGGATGGAAGGGGTTTTTTTTCCAGGGATATCAACCTCATGGTCGGTGAAACCTACACATTGAGGATAGAAAAAGACAGGGACGGATATGTATACGGTCCCTGGGAAACAACCTTCAGAGTGGAAGAGGAGTTTAAAAGAAGGAGAGAGAAAAAGAAGATCGAAGGTGAGGGCGTTCCCACCCTGGAGGGTGAGTCCGATATTCTCTCCGAGATAGAGAGAGCACAGCTTGGCAAGGTGAGCCAGTTTAAAAAATATCATTTTCTCGCGGTGATCGATGGGTACATGTTTTACTCCATACGGGTGCTGGGTAAGGATGACAGCATCATCCGGGATGCTGTTGTCATCATTAACGGGAAGGAGGAGGGAAGTACAGACAAAGACGGGACATTCGTCGTGAAATATTCGGGTGAGCACCTGAAAGAGGATGATATACAGGTGTTCAAGGAGGGTGAGCACATCTGGATGAATCGCGTTACTGTGCAACCCAATGCTTCCATCGACATCAATCTGAACCAGATGCTCCTCATCGATGTCAACGTGTACAGCGAATACTACGACGTTGTTCGGGGAGTGAAGAATGTCGATGTGTATCTCGGGGGACAGCACATGGGGCAGACCGATCAGGAGGGAGTCTTTTCCTTCAAGTATGTAAACACGAATGGGGTGGATGGGCTGCTCGAGTTGTTGATTCATTACCCGAAACCTTTTCTGCCGAAGCGTCAGATACGAACCTTTCTCATACGAAAGGAGCTCCCCAGGCTTACGGTGACCAATTTTGCCTACAGCAGGGCAACTGTCCCCCCCAGGGTGGCGGTCATGCCTATCGCATTGGGAAACAGAGAGGACTATTTTCTCCGGCGGCATGCCCAGGAGTTGAGAACAGCAATTGAAGACAACATCTCATCGGAGAGCTTTTTTTCCGTTGTGCAGAGCAGCCCTGTGGTCGAGATGTTCCGCCAGTTCGACATCGACTACCGGAATATCAAAAGGAGTTGGAAAGACATCCCTATCATCAAGAAAGAGATCGACGCGATCATAGTGGGCGACCTGAGCAGTGACGGCAGCGAAATGAGTGTGAGCGTCCAGGCCTTCGACTACACCGGCGAGAGGATCTTTGAAGTTGCGAAAACAATCCCTCTTCGTGAGCTGCAGTCCCTTTCGGAGGATATCGCGCAGCGGTTCAAGAGTAATTTTCCTGTGGAAGGCAACATCATTTCAGTGGAGAGACCAGTCTCGATCAATCTGGGATCCAGGCAGGGCATACAGAGAAATAACCTTCTGTACGGGTTCGTGGACTACTATGACAGAATGAAAAAGAGTTACGCAAAGAAACGTGTGGTCAGAATAAAAATCACCGAGGTCAACGAGAGTCGATCCGAGGGAGAGCTCGAGTCGGTAAGTGAAGGCTACCTTCTGGAGGCTGGGGTCAAGGTAAAGCGTTTTATCGAAGGTGCAGAACGCCAGAAGGAGATAAAATTGACCATCGAGGTGAGATCAGAAAAAAATCCGGTAGCTGAGGCGAACGTATACCTGGACGACCAGTGGTATGGACAGACCGACTTCTCAGGCATGCTCGATGTGCGTGTGAAATCAGGAATGAACATCGACTTTCTCGTGTACAAGGAGGGGTACATACCCGGAATCTTGAATACGCGAGTGAATGAAGATGCTTCTGTGCTACGGTTCGATCTCAAGCGAGGGAAATCGTCGTTTCAGATCAGCTCCCAACCCGAGGGAGCTCTCCTTTTCATTGACGGCGAGTACAGGGGAACCACACCGATTGTACAGCCTCCGCTCGTCCTTCCATACGGTTTTCATCTCATCGAGCTTGAAATAAAAGGGTATAAAAAATACAGGCAGTATATCAACTTCAGTGAGAGAAGGGTCTCCCTCACAGGGAACAGCAGGGTGGTGCTTTACCGTGACTTGCTCACTCTCGCTGAAACAGAATACGCTGAGGGAAACAATGACAAGGCCATCAGCCTCCTGTTGAACATTCCTTCAAACCATCCGGATTACCGGAGTGCAATGGAGCTTTTGGGCTACATCTATCTCAGTGACGTCAAGAACTACAGAATGGCCATTGAATATTACTACCGCTCCCTCGAAGGGGTAAATAAAGCGGAAGAAAATCTGTTTTCGTATTATAATTTAGGGCAGGCATTCTACAACGAAGCCGAATCCTCGTTCTACAGTAACAGCGAATACGCCCAGTACAACTATCAGCAGGCAATGAGCAACCTTGAGTATGTCAGGGCGAGGAAGGGGAAGATACCAGTACAGAATCGATTGAGCGTGTATCAGGACACCCTTTTCTATCTGGCGGTGTGTTATCAGAAGCTGTACTACCTGACACTAAAAAAGGAATATCTCTTAAAGGCATATTATTCCTGGATAGATTATTTTGATTTCTTTCCTGAAGAGCTTTCGAAAGATTCGTATTTTCGAAAGCAGCACAGGATTGCCAGATCTTACAGAGAGGAGGCGGAAAGACTTCACGGTGCGCTGTAAGCTTCTCCCTATAATTTTCATTTGCGTTCTTCTGGCACAGGGGTGCGCAAAAAACATCAAGTTAGAGCCGACGCCTGCACCGGCAAAATCAGAACCTAAGCAGATTCCCCCTGAGAAGGAGCCGTCGGAAGGGATTGAGCTCGATTACGGACAGCTTTTGCTCGAAATCTCAGATGTTCAGCAGCTCGTGTCCAAGCCCGGGTCCTATAACTCATACAACCCGAAATTTTCCCATGATGAAAGCTACATCGCTGTTGAAGTGAGCCTGGATACCTTCAGCAAAATCTATATCTACAGGCTCAATGTCTCAGAATCAGAGGGGGGGCCGTTTCTCGATCCGCAGAAAGTGGAGGAGGTACACCTGGAAGAGAAACCGGGAGAGGGTATCCTGGAAGAATATTTCGAATCTTCTTACTCGGAGAGCTTCAACTACGAGTTCACCTGGTTTCCTGCAGGATCGTCCTTTCTCTTCACCTCGAATGCAGGGATGGGAGAATACAATATTTTTGTCGGTTCGGTGGACCAGCAGGACAGGGATTTCACCTCAATCCGGGACAGGCTTGAACCAAAGCAGTTCGGGAAATACTTTATGCTGACGGAAGAATTGAAAAAGGATGGACAGGGGAGAGTCTCCCCTGACGGGAAGAAGATTGTGTTCACTTCGGGAAGGTCTGGGAACGGTGATCTCTACCTCCTCGATCTCCTGACAGGGGATCTGAAACGGCTCACTTTCAGCGAGGATACCGATTTTTTCCCGACCTGGTCTCCGGACAGCAAACACATCGCCTATACGACCGGAGGGAAGCACTCCCACGATATTCATGTCGTCCGTCATGTGGGGACCCCTCAGCAGCGCGATGAGCAGCTCATACACTGGTTCTTCGACGATGTTCTGCCCACCTTCTCACCGGATGGAAGCACCATCTCTTTTTATACAACCTATAACCTGGAGCGGGACCCTTTCAACACAAAGAGGTGGGGAATGATGGTCATTCCATCTGACGGGTCAGGTCCGAAGGCAGGTCAGGCGCTCATCGACTACTTTCACATTTCTGACGTCGTGAAGGATAATACGCAGGGAACCGCGTGGTTTCCCGACAGCACTCACATTGCGTACGCTAAAAACATTGATAGTGAATATAATCCTATTTATATTTACAACACCAAAACCCGGCAGGAATTTCCTGTTGAGACAGGAACCAGTATAAATCACGATATCACCGTATCTCCCCATGGCATTATTTCATTTCGTGCGCAGGTGCTTGGATGGGACAGGATTTTCATAGCAGTTACCTCCTTTTTTGAGGAATACATGAAGGAGAGAAAATCGAAGCTCGCATCATGAAGAAACTCGTACTTGTTCTCATACTCTGTCTTTTCCCGGCTGCGTTTCTGTTTGCAATTCCAAAAGAGATAGAGGAAGCGCTGAAGCTCAATCGCATAAATCACTTTGATGAGGCGCTTCAGGTGATAGAGAATGCGCTCAGAGGGGGCAAGATCACCCCGGATATTACGTCGGCGTATACGATCGGGCGTATTCTCTACCGAAAGGGCGAGCTTTACAGGGAAATGGCGCGGCTCAACGTGCTCACGAATCTTGGATACCTGCTTCAGCTGAAGGAGAGAGAGAAGGAGCCGCCTGGGGAGATCAAGTTGTTTCTCGGCATTGCGTACTTTATGAATGAGCAGTATCTGGAAGCCGCCGGTATTCTGAACCAGGTGGTGCAAGGGCGTTCTCTGAATGAGGAACTGAGCGGGCTTGCCCTTGTCTATCTCGGAGCATCCTACTACAGCACTGGGGAGAAGGACAAGGCTTCTGATCTCTGGAAGAAAGTCGGCAGGGATGACCTGCTTGCCTATTCGAGCCTCGGATATCTCTACGCGCAGCTCGGGATCAATCCGGCGAAGGGTGAAGAGATGACGAAAGAGGTGATCGAAGGGTCTTCAGCGTCTAAGCTGCTCTACTTCAACACCCTCAAGGTCAACCATGCCTATGCCCTCCTCTCAGCGGGTAAGTTCAGTGAGGCATATCAAGAGCTTTCCGGCGTAAACCTGGACGCACCGATTTATGTGTACAGGAAAGACAGGGAGGCGGAGATCAGGTTCTATGACCTTGCGATACTGAAGAACTACAGCAACATTCTGTTTGGAGAATCCATAAAGAACCTGGAGCCGATCGTGTCCGCTTCTTCAGGTGAGCTTGCGAGCTTCTCCTCTTTCTATGTCGCACAGATGTATCTCTACCTTGGTGATTACGAGTCGAGCCTCAAGTATGCGCAGAAGGCGAAAAAACTCTCCGTGAGCAGCTCGCTGACCATGGTGAGGGCTACTGCGTGTGAAGCGGCGCTTGAGATCTTGCAGGAAGATCAAAAGAGGGGCATCAAGCTCCTGGAAAAGGAGATGGCGCGAATCTACGGGAAGCCTTCATCCCTCCTTGAGATGATGATGGTAATAATAACCTCGGGCGTGGGGTATGCAGAGGTGAAAGACCTGGTAGTCAGCATCGAGTCTTTTGTCTACGAGAGCGAGTGGGAAAGGACACGAAGAGATACCGCGCTCCTGGGAGAGCTCTCATTCTTCTCAGGAAGGTATATCAGGGCTCTTTACTATCTGGAGCGTGCACGGGACAAGGGAAACAAGAATAGGATCGAGACCAATGATCCGAACTTTCTCCTGAAGCTCTCCTACGTGTACTACACAAGGGAATATTATCCTGAGAGCCTGGAGATTTTCTTCTCCCTCGGGAAACGTTTTACCGGCATTCGACCTCTGCAGGATGCGGTTCAATCCGTGTATTCCTACAAGCAGAGGGGAAGCGGCGAAGCGTTCATAGAATAGCACAGAATGGGGTTTTGAACATGCATGACAGGAAACTCATAGTAGTGCTTATAGCGGTTGTTCTGATTGTACTGCCTGCAGCTCTGAGCGCGCAGACAAGGGGGGGAACCCTCATTTACGGAGAATACGGGGCGCCTATCCGTCTGGTGCCGGTGCTTGCCAATGATTCGATTTCCGTTCGTCTGATCGAGCTCATCTACGGGTCGCTGCTCTACTACAATGCGAACGGAGAGGCGGTGGGCGATCTCGCCGAGTCTTGGGAGATTTCCAAGGATATGAAAACCATCTCCTTCTCCCTCAAAAAGAATGTCGTCTGGCATCCGGTGCCGGGCGACAGTGAACGGCGGCCTTTTACCGCTGATGACGTGGTGAAAACCTTTGAAATCATGATGCACCCGAGCACGATCACGTCGCTGCAATCGCGGTACAATTTTATCAGCAGCGTGCAGAAAATCGACAGTTCCACTGTGGTATTCACGCTGAAAAAGCCGATTCTGAACGTACTGGGGAGATTCAGCTTCAAGATCATGCCCGCATTTCTCCTCAATAACATCTCATATCTGCGGGGCGACGAGGACCTTATCCTTTACAAGCACCCCGTCGGCACCGGGCCGTACATGTTCGTCTCCCAGGAAGGATCCTCCGCAGAAGTGGTGCTCGAGGCGAATGATCAGTACCACCTTGGGAGCCCACTCATCGAGAGGATCATCATGAGGCCCTTCGCAGATCAGAACATCATCACCCAGACCCTTCTCTACGGGGGGATCGACCTGGAGGTGAGGGTGCCGCCCCGTGATATCTCAGAGATCCAGGGTGATGCGCAGTTCGAGCTTGCACCCTACAGCACCCTCTCCTACTCCTTCTTCGGGTACAACCTCCGTAACCCTGTGCTTGCGATACGGGACGTGCGAAAAGCGATCTCTCACGCCATCAACAGACAGGAGATGCTGAACTCTTTCTTCGAGGGAAAAGGGCAGCTCATATCCGGGCCCTTCGCACCCGGGAGCTGGGCGTACAACCTCGATGTGAAGCCGATTCCGTATTCGCCGGAGGAAGCAAACAGGCTTTTAGACCGTGCAGGTTTCATAGAGCGCACAAAAGACGGCATCAGGGTACGGGGAAGCTACAAGCTCCAGTTCCAGATGGTCGTTCCGATCTCAAAGGAGAATGAGACAACCAAGAGGGTGATACTCGCCTTTCAGAACTATCTGAAATCTGTGGGTATACAGATAGATATAGTGTGGCTCGAGTGGAAAGCCTGGACCGAAGCTGTGTTCGTGCAGCACAAATTCGACATCATATACGCGGACTGGCTCTTCGATGACTCATTCGATATCTCTTCACTGTTCCATTCCAGGGAAATAGGGCCGGGGAGAAACAATTTCGGAGCCTACAAGAACCCAGAGGTGGACGCACTGCTCGACGAGAGCCGTTCCACCCTGGACATAGAGAAGAAGAGAACCATTTACAAAAAGCTTCACGAAATCCTTGCAGACGATGTACCGTACACCTATCTGTGGACTCTCACCAACTACGCCGCCTACAACAGGAAGTTCAGGCGCGTTGAGATCCACCCGACGAGATTCTTCACCTACATCAGAGACTGGTACATGCTCGAAGAGGAACAGCGCTGATGATGCGCTTCGCGAAGATCTTTTTCAGAGAAGTGTTCAACACGGCTCTTCTGATAATAGGGGTGACCGCGCTCCTCTACCTATTGTTCAATCTCATGCCAGGCTTCTTTCCCGGTAAGGGAGAAGGGGTCTTCGGGTACACGGGGCTTCTCAGGAGACTTTTTACCTTCCAGTTCGGGACATCCAGTCTTTCAGGACGGGATATAAACAGCATCGTATTTCCCGCCTTCAGGAACACCCTGGTGCTCACAGTCGGATCCATTTTTCTCTCCATACTCATTGCGGTTCCGATTGGCATTTTCTCTGCCTACAGGGGGTTCAAAACATACTCGTGGCCCCTGGTGATTTTTTCCTACATCATGTCATCGATACCGGTATTTTACTTCGGATACCTCGTTCTCTACATCGTATCACGGTACACCGGGTATTTGCCGATATATTACCCCCAGGCGACCGGGAGGGGAAGTCCGATCCTCTCCTTTGTGCTTCCGATCATCGTACTGGGATTTGGAAACGAGTCGATCAGTGAGATCGTCCGCTTGATCGCCAACGAGCTCGAAAGGGTCATGCATTCCGACTACGCAATTGCTTCGAGAGCGCGTGGAGAATCATTGCTCCGGGCCTCAGTGAACGAAGGAATCATGATTCCTCTCGTTACCATCGTCTTCTCCAAGATCCCCTTCATCATCGGAGGAGCAGTGATCGTGGAGCATGTGTTCAACTGGCCTGGAATGGGACGGCTCGCCTTCCAGGCGACACTGGACAGGGATTTGCCGCTGCTCATAGTGATTGCATTCCTCTCAGTGCTCTGTGTTCGCGGCGGGATGCTGTTGAAGGAGCTCGCGCTGTCCTTTATCAATCCTCAAGAGAAGTAGGAAATGAAACGGTTCTATTTTGAGAAAGAACGGGCCCAGTTAGAAACTTTTCACGTTCCGCTTTCCAGGAGGGCGAGCGTGCGTGATGTGGTATCCATAGGGTTCGGACTTTTCGTCGTATCCTATCTGGTAGTGTTCTACGTGATCTCCGTGACCGGGAGCTTCATACGCGACCCTGGCCAGATAGATATCTCACAGATGTTTTTCCCCCCCTCACTCGAACATCTTTTTGGAACGGATTTTCTCGGCCGGGACATCTTTTCACGAGTGGTGAAGGGAACCGAGGCCTTTTTCCTTCCCGGCATCATCTCCATTACAGTTTCCACGACCTTTGGGCTGCTTTTCGGCATACTTTCCGGATTTTATCCGCGGTACTCATCGAAGATCATTTTCTACTTTCTCAACATCATCGATTCTATTCCGCGGTTGATTTTCATACTCATAATCATTGTGCTCTTCAACCCGTCGATCTATCTGATCATGACGTTTGTGGGAATCACGAGCATCCCGAAGATTGCATCCTACATCAAGGCAAAGGTCGATATCTTGAAGAACCAGCGTTCCATCGAAGCGGCGCGGACGCTTGGGCTTTCCCAGGCAACCATCATCTTCAAGCATATCGTGTGGCTCTCGGCGAAATCGGTTCTCATAATCCGTGCAACTCTGGGCATGGGGGAATCGATACTCATTGAGACTTCACTTTCCTATCTCAGCATCGGAGTTCAGGAACCCACACCGAGCTGGGGCAACATGGTTGCAATGGGAAAGGATTTTTTCTTCCAGGGGAAGATCTGGCTTTCCACGATTCCGGCACTGGTGATCATGTTCACCATCATGGGACTGTATCTCCTGGGGGATGGACTTAACTCCATTTATAACGAGAAGGTATCACGGTAATGTCTCTGCTCGCACAGGTCAAGGACCTGCAGGTGTATTTTTACGATCAGCGTGACAAGAGGTTCATCCGTGCGGTCGAGAGCGTGAGCTTCGGCATCGAGGAAGGATCGGTGCTCGGAGTGGTTGGGGAGTCGGGTTGCGGCAAAACGGTCACCGCTCTCTCGATGATGGGGCTCGTCCAGTCTGAGCCCGGAGTCATCGGGGGAAGGTTTTTCTTCAAAATGCCGGAAGAAGACCTGCGGGGCATAGATGACTACCTTTTCAAGAACACCTGGATCTCAGACGGGGACAGTAAAGAAAAGCTGCACAATCTCTTCTGCGGCCTCGAGAAGTATATCTCCTACGAGGAAAATCCCTACACCATCATCAAAGACTCGGAAAAATGGCTGCGGCGGAACAACAGGATAATGGAGCACGTGCGCGGAAAGAACATCTCCATGATATTTCAGAATCCGGAGCGGAGTCTCAACCCCTTCATCACCATTGGAAGGCAGCTCGTGCGGACGATAAACCGGTTCGACAGCGAGCTCACCAAAAGCCAGGTCTGGGAACGAAGCGTCGAGCTGTTGCAATCTGTGCGGCTGTACAGGCCTGAAACTGTGATGAGCATGTATCCCGGTTCGCTCTCGGTCGGCATGGCCCAGAGGATCCTTATCGCAATTGCACTCTGCGCCCATCCCAGGCTCCTCATTGCAGACGAGCCGACCATTGGTCTTGATACCACCAACGTATATAAGATAATCGAGCTTCTTGAAGCGCTTCGTTCTGAAATGGGTCTCACGCTCGTGCTCATCTCCCACAATATGCGCATCGTCTCAACTATTGCGACCAGCATCGTCGTCATGTACGCGGGGATTGTTGTCGAGTGCGGAAGCAGGAAGGACGTGATTCGAGCAAAGCATCGTACAAACCATCCCTATACCGAGGCTTTGGTCTCTTCGGTCCCTTCTGATGCGGATATAAAGAGGGGGAAGAAGCTGAAAGAAATTCCCGGCAGCGTGCGAAACAACAAGCGGGAGATGGACTGCTGCCCTTTCCTCGAGCGTTGCCCATACGCGGTCGGAAAGATCAGAAAAAAATGCGAGTCGGCGTGCCCCGATCTCATTGAGGTGTCAGGCAGCCACTGCGTGCGCTGCTATCTGTTTTACAAGTAGAGGAATCCTTTGGACTCGATCATCGAAGCACGGAACCTGTTCAAGCACTTCTACAAGAAAAGGGGCAGGCTTGTCGTCAGAGCCTGCGACAACATCTCGTTTTCAATACCGGAGGGGAGGACTCTCGGGCTCGTGGGTGAATCCGGATGTGGAAAGACCACGGTGGGACGACTGCTGATCAGGGTGCTTGAGCCGGATTCTGGATACGTGATATTCAAGGGGGTAGACCTCACCAGGATGAACGAAAACCAGATACGCCCCATGCGAAAACAGATCCAGATGATCTTTCAGGACTCCAAGTCCGCCTTCAACCCCTGGATGAGGGTTGCAGAGGCCATGAAGGAATCCATACACCTGCACAGGGGCCTCAAGGGAAAGGAGCTCAAAGACGAGATCTACTACTATCTGTCCCGGGTGAACCTTCACAGGGAGATGCTCAGCCACTTTATCGGCAACCTCTCCGGCGGTGAGCTGAAGAGGCTTGAGATCGCAAGGGTGCTTGCCATTCGTCCGGAGTTCATCATCGCAGACGAGCCGCTTCCACTTCTGGACATGTCAATCCAGTCCCAGATCGCGAATCTTCTCCTCCAGGTTCAGCTGGAGGAAAACACGAGCTTTCTCTTCATATCCCATGATTTGCGGATGGTGAGAATGCTCAGCCATACTGTGGCGGTGATGTACGGGGGAAAGATCGTTGAGCTCGCGCCCAAATCCGTGATTACAGAAACTCCGCTCCACCCGTACACCACATACCTTTGGAGCCCCGGGTTGCAGGATTTCTATGTACATTTTTTCGAGAGCGGCTGCGTGTACAAGAACAGCTGCCGCCTTTTTCACAAGAAAGGGTTTCCTCTCGTCTGCAGCGAGAAGCAGCCTGCGCTGCTCGAGTATGAAAAGGGTCACTTTGCCGCCTGTCACTTTGCCCAGGAGGCAGAGAGGGTCGGAGTGCGGAAATGGATAACAGAGGTATTCTGAGATCAGCCGTGGGCATCAGCCTCGTTACAATTGTATCCCGGCTGTTCGGGCTCCTTCGCGAGTGGCTCAGGGGCTATCTGCTGGGCACCTCCGGGAGTTCCGACGCCTTTTCGATCGCCTTCATGATGCCGAACCTGCTCAGGAGGCTTGTCGGAGAAGGCGCGATGACCGCGGCCTTCGTGCCGGTTTTTTCTGATTACGTCGAGGGGGGAAGCAAGGAGAAACTCGATGAGTTTGTCCATAGCTTTTTTACCCTCGTGTCTGCCTTCCTCTTCATCATGGTGGTGATTGCCGTTGTAGCGGCGCCTGTCCTGAGATATTTTCTTCCGGCCTTTGCCAGGATCCCCGGCAAAATAGAGCTCACTGTGTCCCTCACCCGGCTCATGTTTCCCTATATCCTGTTCATCAGTCTCGCGGCGCTCACCCAGGCAATTTTAAACACCTACAAGGTATTCGTCCCTTCCGCCACCACCCCCATTCTCTTGAACATATCCATCATCACCATAGGGCTTCTGCTCGGTCGCAGAGTGACAGATCCGGCTTACGCCCTTGGAATCGGGGTGATCGTCGGAGGGATCATCCAGTTCGTCTTTCAGCTGCCCTTCATGCTCAAGAAGAACATCAGCTACCGCATCTGTTTTCGCTTCAGGAACCCTGGGGTAAGAAAGGTGTTCCTTCTCATGATCCCGGGAACCATCGGGGCAGGGGTCTACCAGATAAACGCATTCGTCTCCCAGCTCATTGCTGCCCGTCTGGAGGAGGGATCGGTTGCGGCGCTCAGGTTCTCCAACGTGCTGGTGGAGGTTGTGCTCGGAGGCTTCATCATTTCCATCTCTACCGTCATCCTTCCTGCGCTCTCAGAGAAGTCCTCAAAAGGTGACAGAGAGGGGATGCTGTCGAACCTCCGTTTCGCCCTCCGCCTGGTTGCGCTCATCACGCTCCCGGCCACCTTTGGTCTGATCGTGCTCAGGGAGCCAATCGTTCGGATGCTCTACGAGTACGGAAACTTTACCGACAAGTCGACCGCCATGGTGGCGTACGCCCTGCTGTTTCACGCTTTCGGCCTTGCAGGAACCGGTGCAACCAGGGTGGTTGTGCAGATGTTCTTTGCGATGAAGGACACCAGGACACCGGTGTATGTGGCGGGTGTATGCATGGCAGTAAACCTTGTTCTCTGCTACTACCTTTCGATCCCACTTGCGCTCGGCGGCATCGCGCTCGCGGGGTCCATCTCGGCATTTCTCAACTTTCTTCTGCTCTTTCTCATTCTGAAGGGCAGGATCGGCAGGGTGGTGGACCGGGACATCCTTCTCTGCGCCCTGAAATCCTTTTTGGCCTCGATCGTGATGGCCGGTGCGCTTCACTTTCTCCTGGAGACAGCGCAGCAGTCCATGTCCCGGTCCAAGCTCGCACATGCGGGGTACACCCTGCTCTTGCTCCTCGCCGGGATCTTCCTGTTTTACGGCGTGAACCTCCTCCTGAAAAACACGGATCTCCTCAGGCTTACCAGGGCGATGCTGAAGAAGCTCCGAAGGTGAAGGATTTTTTATTGACAAGAAATGCGACTGGTTTATACTGAAACATGATGTAAAACGTGATTGAAACACACACTATTTCATGCTTCTCTGCGCGTCTTGCTGAGCGGGTTGTCACCTCAGTGAAAACACCTCTTGTCCACTGTTCCTGGATCTTGAGAATATTGAAAGAGAAGGGAGGTGGGAACTTTTAAAAAACGATGTCACAGAAGAAAACGAATTGAAAAGGGGGGAATTTAAAATGGAGAGTAAAAAATTATTGGTACTTTTTGCAACTGTCCTTCTGTTCATGGGACTTGTGCTCGCAAACGGGTATGCACAGCCCACAATCCGGGTACTTTTCCTCACCGCACCGGATCCTCTCAACCTCAGAGATATGATTCCTGAATTCGAAAGGAGTTTCGGGATTGAGGTGATATGGGAGGATACAGCATACGCGGACATCCACACCAAGGAAATAAGCGATTTTGTGGCCCACACGGGACGCTACGACGTGATAATGATGGACAATCCGTGGCTGCCCGAGTTTGCCGGCGGGGGGTACGTAGAGAATCTCGAGCCGTACATAAAGAATGCGGGCCTCTCGTTTCGAAAAGATTACAGTAAAAAATGGCCGCCAGGGGTTGAGGTCTTCCCCACCATATATCTTGAGGATCAGGTAGTTGATGTGCTGAATTTTTACGGAAACTGGGAAGGAAATCTCTACTGCATCCCCTACATGCCCGGGGTTCAGATGCTGTACTACCGGAAAGACTTACTGGGAGATTCGAAAGAGAAGGCGAACTTCAAGAGGAAGTACGGCTATGACCTCGCCATTCCGAAAACGTGGGATCAGTTCAGGGATGTTGCTGAGTTTTTCAACCGACCGCCGAAGATGTACGGATTTTCCTGGTCAGCAGGGAAGGGGAACATGGCGGTGCAGAACTACTACAATGTGGCCTGGTCCTGGGGAGCGGATTGTTTTGCCTTCGGTCAGGGTTTTCCCGATCCGGATGATCCCATGAAAAATATGCCCATCTGCAACAGCACTACCGGGGTGAGAGCGCTCGAGTACTTCATATCCCTCAAGGCTTTCATGCCGCCCGGCGTTGCCGCCTATGAGTGGGCAGAGATCACAGAAGATTATGTCACCGGCAAGGTGCCGATGATGTTCCAGTGGACAGTGTTCACACCGCAGATCGAGGACCGGCAGAGGTCGGTTGCAGCCGGGAAAACCGGGTATGCGCTCATGCCTGGAAATCCAAAGGCTCCGTCAAACAGTGTTCCGGGTATTAAGCCCGGTGAGGGGTATGCCTCCCTCGGTGGATGGGGACTGGTGATGAACAAAGACTCCAAAAACAAAAACGAGGCCTGGGAGTTTCTCAGCTGGGCAACGGGAATTGCCATGACCGATGATCAGTTTTATAGATATCTGGAAAAGGGATTTTCAAACTCGGGCAGAATGAAGGCGTATACCATGCCAAACACTCGTGGATACAAGGTTGGACGGTACCAGACGGAGCTCGAGATGTATAAAAACCATCTGAGGAGGCGGCCTGCGATCGCAGAAGAGGTGGAGTATGAGATAATCGTCGGTACAGAGGTACAGAAAGCCTTTGTCGGTGAAAAGTCTGCAAAGCAGGCGCTCGATGATGCAGCTCGGGAGCTCTACAATCTCATGGTCAGGGGTGGTTACATTCCGAGAAGGCAGCAGCTCGAGTGGCCGTCCAAGTACGTGAACCGTGATGGAACGAGG
>Ga0180437_10004334_pt1 | contig 20271 bp, 15 predicted proteins | sample SS_ome_4_FD_132410 | JGI IMG/M metagenome (GOLD analysis project Ga0180437, IMG submission 132410) | Hypersaline lake sediment archaeal communities from the Salton Sea, California, USA - SS_3_D_1 metaG | ecosystem: Environmental > Aquatic > Non-marine Saline and Alkaline > Hypersaline >... | reverse complement strand
GGATGGCCGCCGTGATGTCGACGGTGATCTCGTTGATGGGCTTCGCCGGCGGGCTGACCATGTCGGCTATTAAGCGAGACCGAGGCGTGAAGGACTACGGCACACTGGTCGAAGGCCATGGCGGTGTGCTCGACCGCATCGACTCGATCTGCTTCGCCGCGCCCATCTTCTTCCACTTCACGCGATACTGGCTTCAGTGGACGGAGGCTTTGTGACAAGCAACGCCGATTCGATTTCGCGCAGCCGACGGTCATGAGATGCGGCGGGGCCAACGGTTGAGGCTTCCGGCGCGACCACCGGTCGCGGCTTTATATGGAGTTGCGGCGACCGCCGCGGAGGGCCCTACCCTCAGCCGCCGGGAGCACACCACTCCAGGATGAACTGGCGCGGGCGCTGGTACGGTTGTGGCCGCGTGAGTTGGCTGGGGACTGGCTCGGAAATCTGAACCGGCTCGGGCACTCGGACTGGCTCGGGCAATGGCGGCGGTGCGGCAGCGGCAGGTAATGCTTGCGGCGGATTTGTTCCTTTGGCGTACCAGCCGGAATTCGGCAGCCGCTTGGGCTCTCGCGGAAGATCAATACGCTGAGGGCTCTTGGCCGGAATCACGCTGCCCGGGGCATACGACTCCGACTGCCCGGCAGGAGCCTGGTAAATCGAGAACGATTCGGGGCGTACACGTCGGCCGGCGTCGGACGGAACTTCGGCCGACGCGGTCGTGACCGCAGTATCCGACCCGGTCGCCGCGGCCACCAGTTCGGCCGAGGGTGTGTCCGTAGGAGGAGTCTGTCGCGGCTTGATAGGCGGGCAGCCTTGTCGGATCCAGGCCAGCCACGTGTTTTGGAGTTGGCCTGCACCTGCGATGCCATAGTGGCGTTGGATTGCCGCCGGCCACTGCCCGGTCTCCAAGCCGTCGCCCAGAAAGTCGAGGTACTTGCGCTTCCCGCCCAGCCGGATGAGGAATTCAGCTACCGAGAAACCTTGGGCATAGAGCGGCATCACGTCGTGCGGATACTGCTTCATGGCGAACATCCGGTTGAACGCGATGCCGCGGCCGGTGCGGAGGAACTGGATCAGCATCTGGTGGTGCTTCTTCCGCTCGCTGACGTGTTCTACGCAGGTGGCGCCTCCTTCATCGGCCCAGCGAGGCAACGGGCGGCGAAAGTGGCTGGCGAAGATCATGTGGGTGATTTCGTGCGGCAGCACCGAGTCGAAGATCCGCTGCCGGGAGCCCTGGATCGTCATCCGCCAGCCGAAGACCTCGCCGCGGTCGAAGACGAACGTCGTGGCTCCGCCGGCGCCGAGATGGGGGCCGACGCGCACCGTCATCACGCAGGGGCTCGACCAGTTGGGCATCGGTTTGCCCAGCCACTCGACGGCCAACTCCCGCCGATACTTCTCGGCCGCTGCGGCAATTTGCTTTGCCAGGGCGTCGTCCGGCGTTTCGACGATAAAATTGGGCGCCCGATACCGGGCGCCCATGGAAACAAACAACACGGCCGCCATGGCTGCGGCCCGAAACATTCGAGCTTCCATGCCCTTGCTCATTCCTTTGTTCGTGGTGGGAGGAATCGGTCTCGTCCGTGAGGCCGGATGAGACGCTGCAGGCGACGAGCAAACTGCGGGCCAACGGGCCGGAAAAACGCTTCGCCGCCGGCGTCTTGAAGACCCAAACCTCTTGCCCGGCGTACCGTCTTATTCTCCGAGTACGCCGGGTTAATCCCGAATCACCGTAGGTGCGTTTGTAAACTTTACCAAATGTAACCTGTCGCGGCGAAATCACAAACCCCGATTCTGCCCGATCGCTGCTAGCATTGGCGGCAACGGGCCGTCGAGTCGCAGGCAAGCCGCCCGTGCGTCCGCGCATCAACCCACGTTTCGTCCGCTTCAGGGTGCGACCAGCAGAGGGCTATTGCCTTGTCGAGCTTCAGATTGGGGATCGGGTGCCATGCCAAAAACAAACATTGACAAAGCACTATTTCAGCACTTTGATCTTGACGTTGCGGAAGTAGATCGGCGCGCCGGCGTGCTTTCCCTGCAACCCGATAACCCCCTTCGTGGCCAACTCGGCAAACGGGGTGCTCAGCCAGGGGGGAATCTCGCTGCCGTCAGGGTTCTTCTTGGCGGAGGTCCACTTGCTCATGTCCATCTCCGTCACCTGCTCGCCGTTGAGCATGACGTAGATCATCTTGTCTTTGCACGTGACGGTGAAGCGGTTCCACTCGCCCGGCTTCTTCACCTTGCTCTTGCTGGCCGGCAGGTGGCCGAAGATGGCGGCACACTGCCACGTCTTCGGGCTCTTGGCCCACTTTTCGGCATAGTCGTCGGCGATCTGGACTTCCACGGAATTCGGGATCCAGTTCTTCGTGTCGCTGCAGTAGACGATCACGCCGCTGTTGGTGCCCGGGGCCGTCTTGAACTCCAGGTCGATGATGAAATTGTCGTACTCTTTCTGTGTCCAAATACCCTGGTCCTGGGTGGCCGTGAGCACGCCGTCCTGAAAAGACCAGACGCCTTTGGGATAGACCGCGTCGGACAGGTCCTTCGCGAAGAGATCCTGCCAGCCGCTCACGTCAGGGTGCGCCTTCGGCGGAAACACCGCTTCGGCACCGAACACCGCGGAACATCCGAAACAGAGTACCAACGGGATTGCCGAACTTCTCATACTAGCCATCCTTTCTCTCGGTGAACTTGGGTGCAGCTTGATCGTGTCCAGGAGACTGATTTTCGAGGTTCTGCTCTGCGGTTGTCAACCCCCTCCGTACATTCACGTTGGCTAGCGAAGAGGTGTACTCGCGGCGGGCGGCGCAGTATGATTCAGTATTAGGGGGTGACGGCATTTCAGAAAACCAGCCGAAAAAAAGTCCACGGAAAAGACGGCGATTGCTCGGGGCGCTCTGTATCGCGGGCGGTCTGATGCTCGCCGCGGTGAGTTGGTGGATCATGTTGCGCATGCCGGGATCAAGCTATCGGGGGAAACTGCCGGAGGCGGATCACGAGTTGGTGGCGTTGGCCGACGAGCTGCGCGGCGACGTGACACACCTTGCGGCCCGGATCGGCGAGCGAAACGTCCTCCACCGCCCTCGGGAGCTGGCACAGGCAGCCGACTACCTCGAGGCCGAGTTTGCCGGAGCCGGATACGAGGTCAAACGGCAAGTGTACCGAGTCCTGGAAATCGACTGCTGCAACCTGGAAGTCGAGATTTCCGGCACGGCTCGGCCGGACGAAATCGTGATCGTCGGGGCCCATTACGACTCGGTCGTGGGTACGCCCGGCGCCAACGACAACGGCAGCGGCATCGCGGCGCTGCTCGCCCTGGCCCGCAGGTTCTCCGCACGCCAAACCGGCCGGACGCTCCGCTTCGTGGCATTCACCAACGAGGAGCCGCCGTATTTCCAGACGGATCAGATGGGCTCGTACGTATACGCGCGCCGGTGTCGAGAGCGGGGCGAAAACGTGACGGCCATGCTCAGCCTCGAAACGATCGGCTACTACGACGACGCCTCAGGCTCTCAGCAGTATCCGCCGCCGTTTGGGCTGTTTTATCCGTCGGAAGGCAACTTCATCGGCATCGTCGGGAACCTCGGATCACGCAGTCTGGTGCGCCAGGTCGTGGGAACGTTCCGCCAGCAGGAGAAATTCCCTTGCGGGGGGCGGCGCGTTGCCCGCTGCCGTGCCCGGGGTCGGCTTCTCCGACCAATGGTCGTTCTGGCAGGCCGGCTACTCCGCCGTGATGGTGACCGACACCGCCATGTTCCGATACCCGCACTACCACGAGCCGGACGATACGGTGGAGAAGATCGACTTCGATCGAACGGCCCGTGTGGTTCGAGGACTCGAGAAAGTGGTCGGCGAGTTGACGGGTTCCAAAGACGGCCCGCAAAAGGACAATCTCTAACGGGCAAATGAGCGTGCTAATCGCTAATCGGCACCGGACCGGCGAGCAAGTCGTACTCGTCCAGCGGCGTGGTGTCGCCGGAGAGCACCAGTTGGCAATTCGTGCGCAACACGGCCATTTCACGCTGGATGAATCGACGGGCCACGCGCTTCTTCCGCTCGTTGACCGCCCCTTGCCCCAACAGCAGGTGCCCGATGATCACCGCGATGGCCGAATCGACCAGCCGCCGCCCTGAGAGATCGAGATACGAGGCCCCCTGCTGCTTGACGAACTGGATCGCTTCGAGGATCCGCTGCTTCCCTTCCAGCAGGCTTTGTTTCAACTCTTCGAGCAACGGATCGTCGTAGGTTTTCGCGTCATAGTCGGCCGTATAAGTCTCGAAGGAGCCCGAGGAGACTCCGCGCACCGCCGCCAGGACCTGCAGCTGGCTGGTGCCTTCGTAGATGGTGGTGATGCGGGCGTCGCGGAGATGGCGTTCGGCGGCGTAGTCCTTCATGTACCCGGACCCGCCCAGCACCTGGATCGCCGTATCGGCCACCTTGCAGCACATCTCCGAGGCGTAGTATTTGCTCATCGGTGTGAGCATGGCGTTGAGGCGCTTCAGCGAGCGGGATAACTGTTTGCGCCGCTTCTGCTCGTCCTTGTCGAGGTCCTGGTTCCACTCCAGCACGCGGAGATTGTTGTTCTCAAGGTCACATATACGGCTGGTTTCGTAGGTCAAGGTCCGGGCCGCCTCCAGGTGAATCTTCATGTCGGTGACCATTTCGGCCACGGCAGGCAGCCGCTCGATGGGCCCGCCAAACTGCTGCCGGGTGTGGGCATAGGTGCGCGCGAGGCGATAGGCGGCTTCGGCGATGCCCAACGACTGGGCGGCGATGCCCACACGGGCACCGTTCATCAACGCCATCACGTAGGTAATCAATCCTCGCTGGCGTTCGCCGATCAGTCGGGCCGGCGTGTTCTCGTAAACCAGTTCGCAGGTGGGCGAACCGTGGATTCCCAGTTTCTCCTCCAGGTGACGCACCTTCACCTTTTCGGACCGCTCGGAGATGAAAAGGCTCAGACCCCGGCCGTCGGAAATCTCCGGCTCGCTCCGCGCCAAGGTCAGGAGGATTTCGCCGCAGCCGTTGGTAATGAACCGCTTCACGCCGTTGAGAACCCAGTTGCCGTTCCCGTCCTGGTCCGCCCGCAATCGAACCGCTTGCAGGTCGCTGCCGGCGTCGGGCTCGGTCAGCACCATGGCTCCGGTCACTTCCCCCCGGGCGAAACGGGGCAGGACCTCGTCCTTGATCTCTTCGCTGCCGAAGGCGTAGACCGTCTCTGCGATGCCCTGCAAGCCGAACAGGTTCATCAGCGAGCCATCGGCCCGGCTGATGATCTCGGTGGCCATGGTGTAGAGCAGATTGGGGCAATTCAGACCGCCGTATTTATACGGCAGCGTGAAGCCCATCATGTCGGCCTGAGTCAGCCGCTCAAGATTCTGTTGCACCAGCGGGTGCAGCGTGACGGTGCCGTCTTCGTTGAGCGTGTTTCCTTCGCGATCGATCTGCTCGGCGTTGGGGGCGACCATATCGCCTGCGATCTGGCCGATGATATCGAGAATACGACGATAGTTGTCGACCGTGTCGGCCTCGTCTTGCGGCGCGCAGTCGCACCGCCCGTTGCCTGAGTCCACAAATCCGTCTTCTTGGAGTCTGGCCAGCTCCGCGAGATCGATATGGTCGAACAGAAACAGGATGTCTTCGTTGTCCGAAAAGAAGTTTGCCACGGGAAAACTCCGGAGTTATCCTTTCCCCGCTCTCTCCGGAAGAGGGCCGGGGTGAAGGTATCATACAAAAGAAGAAGCTGCGGCCGTCGGCCCTTCCAATGCGAAGCCGCAAGCGGCCACTATCCACTAACCACTATCCACTAACCACTATCCACTACTTCTCCTTGATCGCCTTGATCATCATCGGAATCACTTGTTTGAAGTCGCCCACGATGCCATAATGGGCCACCGAGAAAATGGGGGCCTCCCGATCGGTGTTGATGGCGACGATCTTGGCCGACTCTTCCATGCCGGCCCGGTGTTGAATCGCGCCGCTGATACCCACGGCGATATACAACGCCGGCCGCACCGTGGTGCCGGTTTGCCCGACTTGATGCTCCTTGCCGATCAGCCCGCCGTCGACGGCCGCCCGACTGGCGCCCACCGCGCCGCCAATCGCCCCGGCCAGGTCGTAAACCAGTTCGAAGTTGTCTTTGCTGCCGATGCCGCCGCCTCCGGCCACGATCACTCGGGCGCCCTTGAGGTTGATTTTGCGAGGCTCGATATGGCGTTCGATCAGTTTGACGGCCATAACGGCCGGGTCGATCTCGACCTTCTCCTCGATCACCTGACCGGTCCGCGAAGCATCGGCTTCCCGAAGCGGCATCACGCCTTCGCGGACCGTGGCCATCTGCGGCCACCGATCGAAGTTGACGATGGTGGCGATGATGTTCCCGCCGAACGCCGGCCGGATCTGCAGCAGCAGGTTCAGATGATCCGTCTTGGTTTTCGGATCCGTAACGTCGCTGATTTCCAGATCGGTGCAATCGGCCGTAAGCCCGGCCCGCAAAGAGGAAGCCACCCGGGGCGCCAGGTCGCGACCCATCGGCGTGGCCCCGTAGATCACAATCTGCGGCCGATGCTTCTCGATCAGTTCCCGGAGCACTTGGGCGTACGATCCGGTCTGGTAATGTCCCAACCGTTGGTCGTCGACCACGTAGACCTTGTCGGCCCCGTGGCCGATCAGCTTGTTGGCCAGAGAGCCAACGCCTGAGCCCGGCAGAACCGCTCCGGCCTGCACTCCCAGCCGATCGGCCAACTCCCGGGCCTTGCCGCACAACTCCAACGCGACGTCGTGCAGCGAGCCGTCTTCCTGTTCGGCGAAGACCCAGACTTCGCCCTGTCGATTCGGTTCAATCATCGTCGTCCTGTTTCGACACTAACCCAGTGTTCTGTCAACCACCAACTCGCGGATCAACTGGCGGGCACCTTCCTCGGTGGCCGGGAGTTCCGTATGCCCTTCCTTCCTCAGCACAATCGACTGGATCCTGTGCACCTTGGTCGGCGACCCGGACAGCCCGCACCGCGAGAGATCGGCCCCGATATCATCGAGGTTCCACTGCTCGATCAACAAGTTCCGCTCTTTCAGCGCGTCGGCCCGTCGTTGAACTTCGGCCTCGCGATCCTCGTTCGAGGCCTCGGGCATTTCGGCCCTCACGATGCCGGTCAACTCGGCTCGCGTCTGAGCCTTTTTCAGCCGCATGACCCGCCGAGCGGCGGGCGGCCGCGGCTGGTTGGCCGTCTCCAGGACGGTCGCCAGCACCGGCAACTGCACCTCCACGACCTCCCAGCCGTGACCCACGTTCCGGCGGATACGGGCCGTCTTTCCAGACACCTGCACCACGTCTTCAAGATACGTGACCTGCGGAATGCCCAACTTCTCCGCACATTGAGGTCCCACTTGGGCCGTGTCGCCGTCGATGGCCTGACGGCCGCAGAAGGCAAAATCGAATTGGCCGACCGTCTTGACGGCCTGACTGAGGATATAGCTGGTGGCAAGCGTGTCGCTGGCGGCCGCCCGAGGGTCGGTCAACAAGATCGCCCGGTCGGCACCACGATAGAGGCACTCTCGCAATATCTCGGACGCCTTGGGCGGGCCCATGGTCACCGCCGTCACGGTTCCACCATGATTGTCCCTCAGTTTCAGGGCGGTTTCCAGCGCGTGGAGATCCTCCGGATTGAAGATGGCGGGCAGTGCCCCCCGGTTGACGGTTCCATCCTCCCTCATGGCGTCGGCCGTCACATTGGCCGTATCGGGAACCTGTTTCACGCAAACTACACTGTCATACGGCACGGTAAACGGCTCCGAGTATCACGGTAAGTAAAAGTGAAGAGGTTAGCAGCTGTTTGCATCGAGGTCAAGGTCCCCCGACCGAAACGCCGCGCCCGCAAAACCCCGAAACAGTCGCCGCAACCCACCAAAAACTGCTTATTCTCGCGATTTGGCTGAAAACGCAACGCAGGCCCGGATTGTGCCCGCGAATTGGAAAAACCGATGCCGTCACGGGTTGTGCAGGTTGTACGGGTTATACGTGGTTGAGACCCTGATCGCTTCCCGCCCGCGATATTGCCGGGTGGTATCATTGTGATACAATGCGGGCATTGGCGTTGTCATTTCGACTCGGTGCAGATGTCCATTTGGCCCCAGCCCGACGGCCTCCGCCATGAAACAAACAACACCTCCGGATCCTAGCCAAGACGCGACGGAGCGACTCGGCCGCGATGCGGCCTGGATGCCCGTCGCCAACGAACTGCTCGGGCAGGGGAACCGCGCTGAGGACCCCGCCGACTATCTGACGGCAGCGCTGCCGGTGATTGCGGCGACGACCAGGAGCGGCTATGCCGCATTGGCCGCCGCGACGGCCGGACGCTGGAACGTGATCGCCGAGGTCGGCAATCGGCGGCCGTTGCCGGTCGACCTGCTGGCCGAAGTGCTTGATCGGGAGGCCGGCGCCACCGAGCCTGACTGGGCTGCAGTCCCGCTTGCCCCCCGAGCCGCATCAAGCCAGGTCCTCGTGGCATATACCGCCGATCCAGCCGCAGCCCTTTCGATGCTTGAGCACTTGGCCCCGGTGCTGGACGAGGCTCTCAGCGCCGTCCGCCTCCGCCACCACAACCTGCGTCGCATTCGTCGCCTGGAGGCCATTCTCGAAATCGCCAACCAGTGGAACCAGACCCAGGAAGTCGAATCGCTGCTGGTCCAGATGGCCGAGGCCGCCACGCGGCTGCTGGGCGCCGATCGGGCCAGCATCTTCCTCTGGGACCGACCCAACCACCTGCTGGTCGGCCGGCCGGCCCTGGGAATCGAAGGCGGCGAGTTGCGAATTCCCGACGACCGCGGCGTGGTCGGCCAGGTGATTCAGACCGGCGAACCCCGCCGGGTGGACGTCAGCAGCGAGCCGGATCAGGTTGATCACGACGTCGACGTGCAATTCCGCTATCAAACCAATACGCTTCTCTGCGTTCCGCTCCGCGGACGCAACGGCGAACTGTTCGGCGCTTTCGAGATCCTCAACAAGCTGTCGGGCCCTTTCACCGACGAGGACGAAGCGGCCCTGGTGGAGTTGGCCGCCCATGCGGCGGTGGCGTTGGAAAACGCCCAGGACCGCCAGAAACTGCTCTCGACCAACCGCCAGATCGCCGAACAGGCCGCCGAGGGCGTCCGGCTGATTGGAGAAAGCCCGGCGATCGACGCACTACGCTCGATCATTCGCCGGGTGGCCGATACCGATTTGGCCGTGCTGATCCTGGGCGAAAACGGCACCGGCAAGGAGGTCGTGGCCCAATCGATCCACTATCTGAGCCACCGCAACCAGCAGCCGTTTATCGCGGTCAATTGTGCCGCGATTCCCGAGACCCTGGCGGAAAGCGAGCTGTTCGGCCACGAGAAAGGGGCGTTCACCGACGCCCGAGAGGCCCGGCCGGGCAAGTTCGAGTTGGCCGCCGGCGGGACGCTCTTCCTGGACGAGATCGGCGATCTGAGCCTGGCCTGTCAGGCCAAGTTGCTGCGGGTGCTGGAAGAAAAGGTGCTGGTCCGCGTGGGCGGATCGACGCCGATCCACACCGACGCCCGCGTGCTGACGGCCACCAACCAGGATCTGGCCGAGATGGTTCGTCAGAAACGATTCCGCGAGGACCTCTATTTCCGCCTCAACGTGGTGACGCTCGAACTGTCCCCGCTTCGAGACCGATCCGGCGACGTGCTGCTTTTGGCCGAACATTTCATGAGCGATTTCTGCCGGAAGGCCCGACGCAAGGTGCCGCAGTTTACCGCGGCAGCCCGACAACGGCTGGCCGAGCACTCCTGGCCGGGAAACGTGCGGGAATTGCGGAACTTGATGGAGCGGCTGGCCTATCTTTCCAGCGAAGACCAGATCGAGGCGGACGAACTGGCCTTCATTCTTGCCCCTCGGAGTGGGGTGTCGTTGGTGGGCAACATCGGTCAGCCGCTTTCCGAGGCCACGCTTCGGTTTCAGACCGACTACATCCGCCAGGTGATCGACCGGTCCAACGGCAACATGAGCCGCGCGGCGGAAAGCCTGGGGCTACACCGCTCGAACCTTTACCGGAAGATGCGTCAATTGGGCATGCAGCCTCCCAGCTAGCTCCCCTGGTCGGGCAGGTGCCGCTTCACGCAGTTTGCCAATCCGCCAGAAACGGTCGGTTTGGGTCTTGCGACCGTCGGCGGGATGCATACAATGACTGGTTTGGCGCGAGGTGGGCCCAGCGTGTCTTTCCTCAGCAGCTACAGGAACTAATGCGGCACCAGGACATCAACACAACCATAAAGTATTATGTTGGTAGCTTGGCCGAGCAGACGGCGAGGGCCGTTTGGAACTCATTTGGTACCAGTGAAGCTGATTTGGGTGCCACTTTGGGTGCCACCGAGGAAAAAAGGACGAAAACGAGGGGGAACAAAAGCCATAAGGCGAGTCATAACAACGGTTTACGTCAACTTAGCCCCCTTAGCTCAACTGGCAGAGCATCTGACTCTTAATCAGAGGGTTGGAGGTTCGAGTCCTCCAGGGGGCACATTCTTGAGTATTTTGCTGCAAATGATCTATTGTCATTGGCCGGTCAGTATATCTTGTAGCCGCCAGCTCTGGCTCTATGCCGGTGCTATAAGCAAGGTCAAAGCTGATCAAGGATGCGGTTGTCGCTCGTTGTCGCGAATCTGGGCATAGTGCGGTTTGAGGTTGAGGTCCGTTAGGCATCCAATACGGACCTGGGACGGGGCCAAATTTGGCCCCACTTCCAAGCTGCCTATTTCGGCCGCGCTCTCAGACTGTCTGGGGTGGCCAGGCGATTTTGTTAACGAACAAGCTCGACTCGGACCCCGGATTGGAGAGTTCGAGACTGGGGGTGGCGGGCAGACGGTGGGCGGTCGATTGGGCAACCCTCTATGTCCCTCATCTCGTGCGGTAGTCGCGAAATGGGCGCGTTGCCTTGTAGGCAGCTAAGACCCAAGTCCTCCCCCTTCATCCTCACACTTGCGCCAAATCCGCTGCATGCGCCTGAATTTTACGAATCGCCTCGACAATCTGATCCATATCGCTTCGCGGACCGAGGAACATGTTCTGCATAAACCATACGGCCTCGCCGCAGAGCCGATCGTTCTGTGGGCACTCGTTCCGCTCGGCCCACTTCTCAATGGCCGTCTTGCCGTAGACCCTGACGTACGGGCGAGTGTTGAGCGCGTCGCGGATGAAGCCTGCCTTGTTCAAGGGGCTGTAGCCGGTCGAGCAGGGGATTCCTTCCGCGCGGAGCGCCTTGACGAACCGGTTTCGCGAGAGGTTGGAAAACTCGTCCGGCCGGTAGCGGAACATGTAGAGGTGGTAGGCGTTTCGCGTGCAGCCCTCGTACCTCCGCGCGGGCGTGACACCGGGGATCTGGCCGAGCATTTTCGAGAGGTACGCGGCGTTCTGGCTGCGGGTCTGGGCCCGTTGCTCGAGTCCGTCCAGTTGACTCAGCAGCACGGCGGCCTGGAACTCGGTCATGCGGACGTTGGTGTTGCGTCCGCCCTGGTAGGTAAAGTTCGAGCCGCCCCCGCTCCGCGGCCGGCCGCAGTTGTGGAAGGCGTGGCACTTGTCGGCCATGGTCTCGTCGCTGGTCAGGATCGCTCCGCCTTCGCCGGAGGGCAGGTTCTTGCTCAATTGGAAGCTGAAGCAGCCGGTGGTTCCCCAACTCCCCAGGCCGCGGCCGCGCCACTGGCCGAGATGGGCCTGGCAGGCGTCCTCGATCACCGGCACCTTGCGGCGGTTGGCGATGGCCAGGATGCTGTCCAAGTCGGCCGCCGCCCCGCCGATGTGCACGGGGATGATCGCCACCGTGCGGTCGGTGATCGCGGCGTCGAGCTTGCCGGGGTCCATCAGAAACGTCTCGGGATCGGAGTCGACGAAGACCGGCATGGCGTAGTGCAACAGCACGACGCTGACCGTGGCCATGAAGGTATACGGCGGCACGATCACCTCGTCGCCCGGTCCTACGCCCAGTGCCCCCAGCGAGGTCAGCAGCGCGGTGGTGCCGCTGGCGGTGGCCACGCAGTACTTGACCCCGTTGAGCTTTGCGAAAGTCTCTTCGAACTGGCCCACCGACCGGCTGCGATACCAGCGGCCGGAACGGACCACGTCCAACACGGCCTTCTCGTCCGCGGCGTCGACCATGGGCCAGGACTGATATCCGCCGGTGCGGACGGGCTTTCCGCCCAAGGCGGCCGGCTTGTCGGCGGCCCGGACGGTTCCGGCCAGCGCCAGCCCCACCCCGGCCGAAGCCGTCGCGGTGACAAATTGACGGCGATTGACTCCACGTTTCATCTTTGCTTCTCCCAGGGTCATGACCGCCGGCAGAGCCGGTGGCCTGAGAAAGGCCCCCGAAAAGGGCCGAAACGATGCGCGTGTTGGGAATAACGAATATCGAACAAGGAATGTCGAAGGAAGAAGTGTCTTCCACAAGAGACCACATAGTCAGCGGCGACGCGCAGAAGACGACGATCGGCAGGGCCCTTCATCATTCGTCATTCCTTCTTCGATATTCGATATTCAAGACTTCTCCTGACGTGCAAATCACACGCAGGAAACCGCAGAACATTGTGGATTCTCGCCCGCACGGCCGGTCGCATTGTAACGGTTTAGTTTGTAGGGTGCGTTGGTGGCCGCCTCCGCCTACGTTATCGAGGCGACCGCTTCGGCAATCGGCTGGTCGCCGGAGGTTACGTCGAACTGGCGGCCGATCGTGCTCGGAGTCTCCAGCACGTGAGCCAGCACGACGGCCACGTCGGCCCGCGGAATCTCGGCGCGGGGAAGTTGGGGAGCCAGGCTGACGCGGCCGCAGCCCGGCTCGTTGGTCAGGCGCCCGGGGCGGACGATCGTGTAGTCCAACTCGCTGCGCCGCAACACCTCGTCCGCCTCGGCTTTGGCCCGCAGGTAGGTGCGGAACACCTCGTCGCCGCGGGGCTCTTCGGCGTGCATGGCGCTGATCATCACGTAACGCCGGATGCCCTTGCACCGGGCGGCGTCGATCAGCCGGACCGCTCCGCCCCGATCCATGGTCAGTTTTCGAGCGGCCCCGCTTCCCGGCCCGGCTCCGGCGGCAAACACGATCGCGTCGGCCTCCCCGACCGCCTCGGCCACGTCGTCTTCGGTCTCCAGGTCGCAAAGCACCGGTTCGGCTCCGGCCGCTCGCACTTCGTCGGCATGATCCGGATTGCGGATCAGCCCTCGCACTTGATGGCCGCGGGCCTTCAGCAAGGGATGCAGCAGCATCGCGATCTGTCCATGGCCCCCTGCAACCACGATTTGCATCGGCTACCTCTTGTCAGCTTGACGCAGAATGCCTGGGGACTGTCCCGATTTTTGCACAGCGAAAATGGGACTGTCCCCTTCCGCACACCGGGACTGATTCCGACACGACCCCCGGTTTGCGCTATCCAACCGACACTGTAACCGCCGCCGGCCGGCGAGGCAACATTGGCCGGCTCGTTTCAACCCGCGTCCGACAAACCGCGGGCCCCTCGACGGGGGGCCGTCGGATGTTTCTTGCACACGCGGACTGGCAGATCATCAGCGGTTGGTCTACATTGATGCCGTTGCTCGACAGTCTGACGGAGGCCAGTGATGAACGTGACAGTCAATCTGACGGTAAACGGCCGGGAGAAAACGATCACTACCGACCCGCGGCGGTCGCTGCTGGAGGTGCTTCGAGAAGATCTGGGGGTGACCGGCCCGAAGTACGCCTGTGGCGAAGGCCGCTGTGGTGCGTGCACCGTGTTGATCGACGGCCGGCGCGCACTCTCCTGCGTCACGCCCATCGGCAATGCGGACGGCAAGATGGTCGTGACGATCGAAGGCCTGGCCCAAGGTGACGCGCTGCATCCCGTCCAGGAGGCGTTCCTCGAAGAGGGCGCCATCCAGTGTGGGTATTGCACCGGCGGAATGATCCTCACGGCGGTCGATCTCCTCGAGCAGAACGCCCAGCCCACGGACCGGCAGATCGCCGAGGGGATGAACGGGAACATCTGCCGCTGCAACGGGTATCCGAAAATCGTCAACGCGGTGCGTCGGGCCGCTCAGAAGATGGGAAGGTAGAAGCCATGGCCAGCCAAATCGCAACGGAAACAGACCCGGCGGAACGATCCGAGTTCGAGCTGAGCCGGCGGTCGTTCGTGCAGGTGCTCGGCGCCGGGCTGCTGATCACCGTGACCGAAAGGGTTGCGCTGGGCCAGCGACGCGGCGGGCGCGGCGGCAGCCGCGGGGCGCGGAACGTGGCCGCCAGGCTGCATCTCAACCGGGACGGCACGATCACCGTGATGACGGGCAAGGTGGAAGAAGGTCAGGGCTCGCGTGCCCAACTGACCCAGGCGGCCGCGGAGGAGCTGCGCGTCGACGCCGCCCGGATCAACCTGGTGATGGCCGATACGGCCCTGGTGCCCGACGACGGCATCACCGCGGGCAGCCGTACGACTCCCAGCACGGTGCCGGCGGTGCGTCGCGGGGCGGCCACCGCGCGGGAACTGCTGGTGGATCTGGCCGCAAAACGGTGGAACGTCGACGGCAACGCCCTGGAAGTGGACAACGGCGCGATCACGCACAAGGCGACCAACCGCACCCTCCGCTACGCCGATCTGGCCAAGTCGCCGGAGGTTGCCGAGGCCTTCCAGCAGAGCATTCCGTACGACGTGACGCTCACGCCACTCGGCGATTGGGAGGTGATGGGCACGTCGGTCCCCCGGCCCAATCTGTGCGACCTGGTCACCGGCGCCCACCGCTATCCGTCGGATATTGCCCGGCCCGGCATGCTCTACGGCAAAGTGCTCCGTCGGCCGTCCTATGGGGCGACGCTCGACTCGATCGACCTCTCGGCGGCCGAGGCGATGAGCGACGTGGTCGTACTGCGGGAAGGAGAGTTCGTCGGGTTCGCGGCTCCTTCCACGTTTCGCGCCAACCAGGCGCTTAAGGCGGTGGCGAAAACGGCGAAGTGGAACACCGTCTCGCAGCCGTCCAGCCGCGAGCTGTTCGCGCATCTGAAGCGGCATGCTCGTCCCGGACGGCCCGGCGCCAGGGGGTCGGTCGAAACGGCCCTGGCCGGCGCGAGCAAGGTGCTCAGCGAGAACTACGAAGTGGCCTACGTGCAGCACACGCCGATGGAGCCCCGGGCAGCCACGGCCGAGTGGACCGACGGCAAGCTGACCGTCTGGGCCGGCATCGATTATCCGCAGCGGATTCAGGGCGACCTGTCGCGGGCCTTGGAGCTTCCGGCCGAACGCGTCCGGGTGATCGTGCCCGATATGGGCGGAGGATTCGGCGGCAAGCACACCGGCGAGGCGGCCGAAGAGGCGGCCCGGTTGGCCCGGGCGGCCAAACGGCCCGTGGCCGTCCACTGGACCAGGACCGAGGAGTTCACCTGGGCCTATTTCCGCCCGGCGGCCTTGATCGAGTGCCGGGGCGGGCTCGACGACCGCGGTGCGTTGGTGGCCTGGGACTTCACCAACATCAACGCTGGCGGCGCCGCCATCGATACTCCCTACGAAATCCCCAACACTCGCATCCTCTCCACCGGCTCCGATCCTCCGCTGCGTCAGGGCGCCTATCGGTGTCTGGCGGCCACGGCCAATAACTTCGCCCGCGAGTCGTTCATGGACGAGCTGGCGGCCGCCGCCGGAGCCGACCCGCTGAAGTTCCGGCTGGCCCATCTCCAGAACGAACGCATCCGCAAGGTGCTTCAGGTCGCCGCCCGGCACTTCGACTGGCCGCGGCGTCGAAAGCAGGTCACGCCGGAGCTGGGCGTAGGGTTGGCCTGCGGGACGGAGAAGAACTCGGTGGTGGCGGCCTGCGTGGAAGTGGGCATCGACCGCCGCCGCGGCGAGATCCGGGTCCGCGAAGTGTGCGAGGCGTTCGAATGCGGACCGATCCAGAATCCGGCCAATCTCACGTCCCAGGTGCACGGCTGCATCCTCATGGGCATGGGGCCGGCGCTGCGCGAGGCGATGCAATTCGAGAACGGCCGCATCCTCAACGCCGATCTCGGCGGCTATCAAGTGCCGCGGTTTGCCGACCTGCCCAAGATCGACGTGCACCTGGTCAACAACACCGAGATCCCGTCGGCCGGCGGCGGCGAGACCCCGATCATCGCCATCGCCCCGGCCATCGCCAACGCGGTCTTCGCCGCCACGGGGCTGCGGATCCGCTCGATGCCGATTCGCGACGAGCGATTGAAGCAATCCTGACGGGCCGTGCTGCGTGGGCTCACTTCAACCGCATTGTTTCACGCCTTTTTCGGCCCGACGGCAATAAGCGGCAATTTGATCCGGGAGTGTGAATCGCCCAAAGCTCCTCTGCTACAGGAGTTACGCAACGGCCGCGGCTTCCGCGAGCGGCTCGAAAACCGTTTGTTCTCCGCCCCAAGCCTACCGCTTAGGGCTGGCCAGCCGACACGGCTTTTCCTAATGCGTTGCCACCGCGCCGTTTAGGTTCGCTCAGCCGCGCTTGACGCCACCGCCGCCGAAGCCTGCAATGGCCGGATGGCCCCGGTCGCAAACCGTGACGCATTCTGGGGTTCCGGCATTGTTCCCCGGTTTTCTTGGATTTCGGGGGTCTGAGAAGGAACAAAATCAATCGCGTGGTTTCCTCAGCGACCGCCCAACGAAAAGCCCGAGCGGCGGCCGCTCGTAGTGGCCGCATTCATGCGGGTTGCCAACCGCTCGACCCGACGAATCGGGTCACTACGAACCCTTGTGGATCATCCGCACGAGTCAGATTGCCAAGGAACGTGGTCTCTGATCAGGACCGGCACATATACGTCTGTATCGTATCACATCCGGCCCGGCATTTCAAGCCGAGGATTTGGGCCACGTCCCGATACGTCATGGGGCCGTCACCACGGTTTCAAACTACACCGGGCCGCTGGCGTCCTGGATCTGGACGTTCTGGGGAAGCGGCCGGCCCAGATCGTGATACGTCTCGATCACCGCCGCCAGTGCGTCCTTGACGTTGGCCATCGCCTCGTCGAACGAGTCGCCCTCGGTGACCAGCTCCGGCAACGGGGGCGACGTAACCGTGTAGCCCCCTTCGGGTTGCGGCGTCAACACCAGCGGTATCTTGTACTGCATCCAGGCGCAGGATATCCTACTATTTCGGAGTTAACCTCCGTTCCTGCAAATCCGGTTGTCCGTCAGCCTCCACCTCCTCCGGATAGACAACGTCTCCGGGATTCGCTTCGAGCCATTCGTCACCAGGCATTGAAGGTCCGTCGGTACTCCAAAGATAGTCGAAATGCCCTGACAACTCTGTGTAGGTTGGTGAGTCAACGGCGAATTCCAGGACGGGGACCTTCCCTCCAAGGATGTTTGCGCCAGGTTCACTGCTGCCGTAGTGGTATTGCTCAACCATTAGGCTCTGATCCGTCAACACAACGAAACAGCTCGGAGCCCCCTGATACAGCTTCACCTGCACATTGGCCTGCAACTTCCGCAGGGTGGCAATGTTATTCAGGGAGTTGTGGACTTCGTTGAACAAGTTACCAGGCCTTTGTCCAGGCTGCTCCCGCTCCGACCTGAGCTTCCCCTGCTCGCAGAGCGGATCCAACAGCAGGGCCTTCACCGCTACACCTGTCTCGGACGAGCCTTCAGCGGGACGGCATATTTGCCGCAGAATGCTGTGGAAACGTCGGCCACCAAAAAAGAAATCTCTCATTGATATGCCGATCAAGCGGACCTCTCCTTTGGCACTCTGCAGAAGGTAGGCAATTCGATCATCTGCATCCGAACGCGTGGGAAAAACGTTCATGATTTTGCATTCCCAGGCGTTCTTGGAAACGCCCACCATATGGGCGTCGACTAATTCAGACAAGTCGTTGGAGTGTTCATCCCAGATATAGTCGAAATGGCTGCCCAAATCAGCAGCGAGCGGCGAAACTGTTGGAAACTTCAGGAGCGGGAAGTTCCCGCCAATGAGTCCGGCTCTTGGCTCACCATAGTGATATAGCTCGACATAGGTATGCTGATCTGTAACCACCAGGAAGCACGTTGGCGCCGCATTGTATACTCTGCCCGCAATGTTCCTATATTCTTTTCCCCATTTATGCAAGTACTTCACACTCTGCCCAACGTCGCCATAGAGCCCGCTGTCTTCGTACGGGTTATTGAGATCAAACTTGGCGTTCGACTCGCGCTCGGCACGAATAGTCGCTTGGTCGCTGTGAGGGTTTATCAATAGTGCCTTCAAATCCCTGGTCTGCGTTTCCGCAATGTTCTTCAGGACAGCATTCATCTCATGGTATTGGCGACCAGCATTTCCGAAGTACTCACGAAGCGAAATCCCCATCATGCGGACATGTTCGGATGCTCGGACATCAGCCATAATGTCCTTTAGGCCCTCTTCACGCTTGGCATACATCTGAACAACACTGGCAGCTATGGCACCGCCCAACATATCACTGTGCTGTAGGATACTATTAAGTCCCATATCGACGCCACCGATCTTTTCACCGACCTTATCAATGTTCTCCTTGAAAGATCCAATCGCACCCTCGACTATCCTCTTGGTGCTCTCCTCATTGGCACGATCGAAGATCTGCTGGAAGACAAAATACGTTGTGGACGTGATGCACAAAGCCATACCTAGATCGACCATCGGTGCAATCGAATAGACGGACCCAGCGAACATGAGAAGCACGCCAAGAAACAACCCTGCCAATGAAAAACCCGCCTTCGACACAACCGCGTCTCGCCATTCAGGCCTTGCCGACTTGGAGCCTCTCTTTTGCGAAGACGCTTCCGGAGTGTCGCCTTCGTATCCGCCATCCTGATCGCTTATAGTCCCCTTCGGTACGTTTACGTCGTTGTTCATCGCAATCAACCTCCTTTGAGTATGTGGGCCTTGATCACGCCGCAAGCCAAGGTATAGCCAGTCACGTCACGGGTGACTGCATGTGAGATGTGTCCATATTCTCCATCTCCTCTCAACTCGTGAAGAAACGAGGCTACCCACGTTTCGCGTCACACTCTATGCCTTACTCGGGGTCAGACCGCCACGCTGTTCGTCATGCACGAAGCCCTGCTTGTCGCTCACTTCTCGACGTTACGACCTGACGAAATGACAGATTGCCTGAATGCAGATCTCGATGGTCATTCTCAGTTTTCATCTATGCAAACTGGTGTTATCGGGCAACCCGAGAACGCAGATGGGGCAAGCCACTGCCCAATTATGCCCCACCCGATGACGATAATTGTATCACATAGATCGCGGGGGGGCAATGATTTGGACTGTCTCTGGCAGTCGCTGTCGACGTAACTACCTCTTGGATAACGGTTTACACTCTGTTGCGGCGGCGAGGTCATCCCGATTTTCGGGTCGGCGTGTGCCTATGAACAATCGCGATTGCACGGCGCGGGCGGCCCGTTGCGGTCGAGCGGCAGATCAACGGATGGCGGCTCACTTGCCACGCTACGAGGGTGCAGCCTGAAAGGCTGACATTCATCAGCCCGGGATAACACCCCGGGATCCGGGTTGGAACGTCAGGCGGCGAGCCTTGAAAGGGCGCGATAATCTCCCGTCCGGAACGTCTCATGCCGCCCTTGCAGGGCTGGTCTCGGTCACGTCCCGTCCACCTCCCAGGGCGTTGCCATGGGCTGGTAAATTGGAGCCCTTCGGGCTCAACCGCCACTCACTCCCGCAAAAATCCGCATCATCTGATTCCCGCCGCGCTGGAATTCGTACGCGACCGTCTCGATCTTGATCTGCGATCCGCGGCGTTGCAGCAATTCCGTCACCGGCGATACGTGTCGCGACGGTGCACCGCCGAGTCCCAGCAGCGGGAAGATGCGGACCTCGTCCGCCACGCGGCAGAGTTCCAAGATCGAGTCGACGTGGAACCGGCGGCTCAACTGATCGGTGTAGAGAAAGAGGAAATGGGAGCAAAGCGCCAGGCCGAACGACCGATCGGCGAACGGCAGCGACGGCAGCTCAGCCGGCAGATACCGGCCCGATTTGCGGCCGGCGTCGTAGTCGTCGAGGAACCGTTCCATCGCCGCCATGCGGGCACGGCCCAGGGCTTCCACCGAGGCGTGTTCGGTCCAAACGAACTCGGAGCGGTTCTGACGCGTCTGCTCGAGGATCTCCGGATACGTCGCCGAAATACGGTCGCGGATTTCCCGGCGGCCGAAACGGTAGAGCGTGAGCGTTCCATGCGTGGCATCTTGCACGGCGTGATAGGCTGGGGGAAAGACTATCCTTTCCCCACAAGATCACGAGGTTCACGATGTCCAAGCACAGCGAAGAGAAGCGGACTTACTGGC
>Ga0180437_10004332_pt1 | contig 20276 bp, 16 predicted proteins | sample SS_ome_4_FD_132410 | JGI IMG/M metagenome (GOLD analysis project Ga0180437, IMG submission 132410) | Hypersaline lake sediment archaeal communities from the Salton Sea, California, USA - SS_3_D_1 metaG | ecosystem: Environmental > Aquatic > Non-marine Saline and Alkaline > Hypersaline >... | reverse complement strand
CGGGAGAGAAAAGGTTTTTCGGGGAAATCAAAGCAATTCTCCCATCTGGGAAGATTCTGGATGGAGAGGTGTCCCTCTCGAAGAGATGATCATCTACGAGCTTCACACCGGAACCTTCACGCAGGAGGGCAGCTTCGAGGCCATAATCCCACGGCTTTCCCACCTCAAGGAGCTTGGCGTGAATGCGATCGAGCTCATGCCTGTGGCGCAGTTTCCCGGAAACCGCAACTGGGGATATGATGGAGTGTTTCCTTTTGCGGTACAGAACTCCTACGGCGGGCCGATGGGACTCAAGATGCTCGTGAATGCCTGTCATGTCAGGGGGATCTCTGTCATCCTCGATGTCGTTTACAACCATATCGGACCAGAGGGCAACTATTTGCAGGATTTTGCCCCGTACTTTTCCCAGAAGTATCACACATACTGGGGACCAGCGATCAATTTCGACGCCCCCTACAGCAGCGAGGTCCGCAACTATTTCATACAGAACGCGCTGTTCTGGTTCAGATGCTATCACATCGACGCGCTCAGGCTTGACGCGGTGCATGCCATCTTCGACATGAGCGCAAAGCACTTTCTTCAGGAGCTCTCGGAGGCGGCAGAGGCGTTCTCGGCAGCGGAGGGACGAAAGCGGTACCTCATTGCGGAAAGCAACCTCAACGATGTGCGAATCATCCGGCCGAAGGAGCAGTACGGATACGGAATAGATGCCCAGTGGTGCGATGATTTTCATCATGCCCTTCATGCGCTCCTGACAGGAGAGCGCGAAGGCTACTACAAGGATTTCGGAACAATCGAGCACATGCGAGGCGCGGTTCAGTCAGGGTTTTATTACGACTGGAAATACTCCCACTACAGGAAGACCTATTTCGGGAGCTCCACAAGAGGTGTCGAGGCCTTCAGGTTTGTCGTGTGCAGTCAGAACCACGATCAGATCGGAAACAGGCTCGATGGCAGAAGACTTTCCATGCTTCTGCCCTTCGAAGCGGCAAAGCTCGCCGCAGCAGCGATCCTGCTCTCTCCTTTTGTGCCGCTTCTTTTCATGGGTGAGGAGTGTGCTGCGGACACCCCCTTTTACTACTTCGTGAGTCACTCCGATGAGCAGCTGATCCGCGCGGTACGGGAGGGGAGGAGGAAGGAGTTTCAGGTTTTCGAGCTGAAGGGAGATTTTCCTGACCCTCAGGAAGCAGGTACCTTTGCTGCATCCAAACTTGATTGGAAAAAAAGAAGTGAAGGAAAACACGGGACAATGCTGGAGCTGTATCGCACCCTCATCAGGTTGAGGACCGAGCTGCCTGCTTTGAAGCGCCTCAACAAGGATGGGGTGCGGGTAAAGGAACAAGGGAGCACACCGCTTCTCGTCTATACCAGGACATGGGAAGACAATTGCGTGCTGTGCATCATGAACTTCAGCACCGAGACACGGAAGTGGAGCTTGGATGAGCCGGATTTCTCCTGGTCAAAGCGTTTCGATTCTTCTGATGAGTCATGGAGCGGACCCGGTGCCGCTGCACCCTCGGTATTGAAGTTTGGGGAAAGCATTGAGACTCCGCCTTACTGTTTCCTCGTGTACGAGCGCAACCGTACAAAATGAAAATTTCTATGAACGCCTGACAGCAAAAAGGAACATATAAAACAGTTGTAATGAAGTGTGATTTGAGATTCTGTTATCCAGGAGGGAACAGAATGATGGATCGATATGTGTGCATTCATGGTCATTTCTACCAGCCACCAAGGGAAAATCCCTGGCTCGAGGCCATCGAGATGCAGGATTCTGCATTTCCTTACCACGACTGGAATGAACGTATTTCGGCTGAGTGTTACGAGCCGAATGCCGCCTCACGGATACTCGATCCGGACAAGAGGATAGTCGGGATTGTGAACAATTATGCGAAAATCAGCTTTAATTTTGGCCCTACACTTCTCAGCTGGATAGAAAAAAACCGATCCGAACTCTACGCCGCAATTCTTGAGGCAGACAGGGAGAGTATCCGCCGGTTTTCAGGACACGGCTCTGCCATTGCGCAGGTGTACAATCATCTCATCATGCCGCTTGCGAACAAGAGAGACAGAATCACCCAGGTGAGGTGGGGGATCAGTGATTTCCAATACCGCTTTGGCCGAAAGCCGGAGGGCATGTGGTTGGCTGAAACCGCAGTGGACATAGAGACTCTCGAAATACTCGCTGATCACGGCATCAGTTTTACCCTGCTCTCACCCTATCAGGCTGCACGCACCAGAAAAATCGGTAGCAAGAAGTGGGAGGATGTATCCGGAGGGCGCATCGATACCCGGATTCCCTATTTCTGCACACTTCCATCCGGGAAAAAAATACATCTATTCTTCTATGACGGACAGATCTCCCACGATCTGAGTTTCGGAAATCTTCTGGTGGATGGAAAACGGTTTTCAGACAGGCTCATTTCAGCCTTTTCCGGAGGAGATGCCCCCCAGCTTGTGCACACCGCGACAGACGGTGAAACCTTTGGACATCATCACAGGTTCGGGGACATGGCCCTCGCATACTGTCTCCACCGCATCGAGTCGGAAAAACTCGCCGACATCACTATTTACGCCCTGTTTCTCGAAAAACACCCGCCAAACAGGGAAGTACAAATTGTTGAGAAAAGCTCGTGGAGCTGTGCCCACGGGGTGGATCGGTGGTGGAGCAACTGCGGGTGCAACAGCGGGCTGCATCCGGGATGGAATCAGGAGTGGCGGACACCTCTGAGAAACACGATGGACTGGGTCAGAGACAACCTCTCACCACTGTACGAAAAGGAGGTGGCAGTCTTATTGAAGGACCCATGGGAGGCCCGGAATGAATACATCAATGTCATACTCGACCGGTCACCGGGAACCGTGGAGGCATTTTTTCAAACACATGCGGTGCATGACCTCATGAGGGAAGAACGGGTACAGGTACTGAAGCTCCTGGAGATGCAGCGCCACGCCCTTCTCATGTACACAAGCTGCGGGTGGTTTTTCGACGAGATATCCGGCATAGAGACCACCCAGGTAATACAGTTTGCCGATCGAGCCATGCAGCTTGCCGAACAGGCAGGCGGTATACACTTAGAAGATGAGTTTGTGAAGAGACTCTCCGCAGCATCGAGCAACATCGAGGAGTTTGGAAACGGCGCGCGGGTCTATGAGCTCTTCGTGCGACCAGCGCGGGTCGATCTTCTGCGCGTGGGAGCGCACTACGCGATCTCTTCCCTCTTCGAAGAGTACCCAGAAACCGCCTCGATTTACTGCTATACCACCGGGAGCCTGCGGTACAAGAGACACGATATGGGTGCTTCGAGACTCGCAATCGGGAAATCCAGGGTCGCTTCGGTCCTGCTCGGAGAGGAAATGCTCTTCAGCTTCGCTGCTTTGCATCTGGGAGACCACAACATGAACGGAGCGGTGCGGGAGTTCATGGACGAGAGAGAATTCGAAACCATGGAACAGGAACTCGAAACTGTCTTTCAACAGGGGGATGTGCCCGAGACAATTCGGAAAATGGACGAGCACTTCGGGACAGAAAGTTACTCCCTCAGGGACCTTTTCCGGGATGAGCAGAGAAAGGTCCTGCGGGAGGTCCTGGAGCCTCACATTGAGAGGATCGAGAGCTCTATCTTCCAGATGTATGAAGGTTTTTATCCGATCATGCAGGTGATGCGGGATCTGAGCTTTCCCCTCCCGAAGGCGTTTTCCGATACCGGCCAGTTTATTGTAAACGCCAGGCTGAAGAGAATGCTCATGGATGAGGAGACCAATATCGAAGAGATTCGTGCTGTCATCAAAGAGCTGAAGAGGTTCTCTTTCCAGGTCAGTGGAGGAGAAATCGGGTACGTGGGGGAACGGAAGGTGACTACCCTCATGGAGGAGCTCGATCAGGATCCTCTGGATCTCGAGCTCGTCGAAACCACGAGCGCACTGCTGCAGAGCCTTGGCTCTCTCGAGCTCGAGATGGGGCTGTGGCGGGCTCAGAATCTATTCTTCGATATCTGCAGAGATCACAGGGAGGGCTTCAAAGAACGGGCAGATTCTGGAGACGAGGAAGCCCGCAAATGGCTCGAGAGATATGACAGGCTGGGCGGCTATCTCAAGGTGCGGTGCGAATGATGAAGATTCCCGGGGCAACCTACAGGATTCAATTCTGCCCTTCCTTTACCTTCGCTGATGCCGACCAGATCATCCCGTATCTCCACGATCTCGGAATCACCGATGTCTATGCATCCCCTGTGCTCAGGAGCAGGAAGGGGAGTGCCCACGGGTACGATATGACCGACCCGGGCAGTTTTGATCCTGAGCTCGGAGGGAAGGAGGGATTTGAAAGGCTCACCGCAACGGTAGCAGCCCATACCATGGGCTGGCTTCAGGACATCGTTCCCAATCACATGGCCTACCATCACGAGAACAGCAGGCTCATGGATGTGCTGGAAAAGGGGAAGCATTCGCAATTCTCAGGATTCTTTGACATCCTGTGGGACTTCCCGGAGGAGCAGCTCCGCGGGAAACTCATGGCACCCTTTCTTGGAGAAAATCTCGACTGGTGCCTCCGAAAAGGGGAGATCACCATCGGACTCGATCGATCCGGGTTTTATGCTGTGTACTATGATCACAGATTCCCCCTCTCCATCTCGAGCTATGAGCAGATCTTATCCAAGGTGATCGGTGTTCTTGAAAAAAGGGTCGGTTTGAAAAATGCAGATGTCGGAAAACTAAAAAAATGCCTTCACTCCGTCAGGACATATACGGATGAGTGCCCGGCATCTGCTGTATCTGCACCGTGTACCGGCCAGGGTCCTTCTGGGTCCGAAAGTACGTCATCCATTGTCAAGCGACTTCTCTGGGATCTGTACAGCAAAAGCAGAGCCTTCAGGTCCTCTCTTTCAGAAGCACTCGGCAGGTTCGACCCAGAGCAGATGAGGGAGCTTCTGGGAAAACAGCACTATCGTTTGTACCACTGGAAGAGCGCGCTCCGAATGATAAACTACCGGAGATTCTTCGATATCAGCGATCTCATTGCGGTGTGTGTGGAAAAAAAAGAAGTGTTCGATGCGATGCATGCGCTGGTGATCGATTCCGTGAAAAGCGGGCACATCAGCGGGCTGCGGATCGATCACATAGACGGGCTCTTGGATCCAAAAGAGTATCTCATCCGTTTGCAGAAGCGCGCCCCTGAGACGCTCATCTTTGTTGAGAAGATCCTCGAACCCGGTGAGCTGCTTCCGGACTCCTGGCCCGTACAGGGGACGACAGGGTACGATTTTCTCAACCTGTTGAATGGTATTTTCTGCAGACGGGGGAGTGAAAGGCAGCTCACGTCTCTTTACCGGGAGCTGACCGGGATTTCTGCATCCTGTGAGCTCATACGCTACAGAAATAAAAAGATGGTGGCGAAGCGATATCTGGCAGGCGATGTGCAAAACCTCGTCTCCTGCGCCGAGACGCTCACCGTTACATGTGGAATGCCGCTGACTTTTTCACGCGATGAGCTCTCTGAAGCGTTGATCACTCTGCTTGCAGCCTTTCCGGTGTACAGAACCTACGTCGATCCGACCGGCTGTTCAGACTCTGACAGAGAGTACCTGAAGGAGGCTTTTGCTGCGGCTGAAAAAACCGAACAGAGAAATACCCGTGCTCTGGATTTTCTCAGGAAAATATTCTTCAGGGAAGAAGAATCATCCATCCGAAAGGAAGCGCTCCCCTTTCTCATGAGGTTCCAGCAGCTTTCCGGTCCACTCATGGCAAAGGGCATGGAGGATACAACTCTCTATACCTACAATAGATTCGTTGCACTGAACGAGGTGGGAGCTGATCCGGGCCGCGTCGGCATCTCCCTGAAGGATTTTCACCAGATCAATGAGGAGAGGCAGAGAGAATGGCCCCATGCGATGAACGCCAGTTCCACCCATGACACCAAGAGGGGGGAGGACGCGCGAGCTCGTCTGAACGTGCTCACTGAAATCACAGGGGAGTGGAGGAGGAGGGTGAAGAGATGGGTACGTATCAACGCTCCGATGAAGACGTTGATCCACGGGAAAAGAGTACCGGACCAAAATGATGAGTATTTCCTCTACCAGGCTCTTCTCGGAGCGTATCCCTTTTCCCCTGGAGAGCAGGCCCGGTTCCTCGAACGCCTGAAGTACTACACGGTCAAAGCGTTACGGGAGTCCAAGAGAAACAGCTCATGGACCCAACCTCAACTCGAGTATGAAAAGGCATGTGAAGATTTTTTAAAGCGGATACTGTCTCCGTGCGGACAGAATGCATTCCTGACCGATTTTCTCCCTTTTCAGAAGCGTGTCAGCCGCTACGGCATATGGAATTCCCTCTCACAGACCCTCATCAAGCTCACCGCACCTGGAATTCCCGACATCTATCAGGGGTCAGAGCTCTGGAACTTCAGTTTTGTCGACCCGGACAACCGACAAGCAGTTGATTACGCAAAGAGAATGTCATATCTTAGGGAAATAATGAGGAGGGAGGAAACCACGTCAGTGTACCCAGTCGCAGATCTCCTGAAGAGACCCGAAGACGGAAGTATAAAGCAATTCGTAATCCGAAGGGTCCTCAGGGTGCGGAATAAAGAGCCCGATCTCTTTCTGAATGGCCGCTACATACCGATCCAGTCGAAGGGCAAGTTTTTTGATCATGTGGTGTCCTTCGCAAGAGTGAGAGCAGGGAGGTGGGTTGTTGCCGTTGCTCCCCGATTTCTGACGTATCTGATAAGTGAAGAGCAGATACCCGTGGGAAAGACAGTCTGGAAAAACACCTGTGTCATTCTTCCGGAACCTGCTCCTTCGATATGGACTGAGGAACTGACCGGGATGAGGATTCAGAGTGCACAGCGGCTTGAGCTCGGAACAGTATTTGCGAGCTTTCCTCTTGCGCTTCTCAAGGGAGGCTGATTTGATTTATATCAACGGACACACACACGCGGTTTTTCATCTCTCTCTTGGTATACGACACTGACTTTTTTCACTCCCATTAAATGAGGAGGGGGCGCAATGCTGAAAAAAAGAAAAAGCGGTATGCTCCTCCATGTGACCTCTCTCCCTTCGGCCTTCGGTATCGGTGATCTTGGGCCGGGTGCGCGTACGTTTGTTGATTTCCTCCAAAGCTCATGCCAGCATGTCTGGCAGATCCTCCCCCTCAATCCCACAGAGACACACTACGGGAGCTCTCCCTACAGCAGCACGTCCGCCTTTGCGGGAAACCCGCTCCTTTTGAGCCCTGCCATGTTTTTTCAAGAAGGGCTTGTTTCAAAGGAGGATGCGTTGAAAACGCCCGCCTTCGAACAGAGACGAGTCGATTATCAGCATGTGACACAGTACAAGCAGGGGCTGTTCCGCTCTGCGGTGAATAACTCTCTGAAAAAAAGGCACCATGCCTGGAAGTATGATCAGTTCTGTGAAGAAAATGCCTTCTGGCTCGACGACTACGTGCTGTTTGAAGCGCTCAAAGAACAATTCAGGGGAGAGGCCTGGAGCAGATGGCCTGCGGAGATACGGAAGAGGCAGCCTGATGCGCTTGAAAGCGCCAAAAGACGGCTCATTGAGAGGATTGAAGAAAAAAAGCGCGTTCAGTACCTCTTCTTCTGGCAGTGGAAAGAGCTCAAGGAGTATGCGAACAACAGAAACATCCAGATATTCGGGGATCTCCCCATCTATGTGAACTACGACAGCGCAGATGTATGGGCGCATCAGGAGCTGTTCAAACTCGATAAGAGCGGGGCACCGGTGACCCTCTCCGGTGTCCCGCCTGACTACTTCAGCGTCACGGGTCAGCTGTGGGGAAACCCGATCTACCGGTGGGAGAGAATGAAGGAGAGAGGGTTTGGATGGTGGATGGAACGGATCGCCCATAACCTCAAGCTCTTTGACATGATACGAATCGATCATTTCCGGGGATTTGTGGACTTCTGGGAGGTAGCTGCCGGGGAGCCGACCGCGGTGAACGGCGGATGGGTACAGGGTCCGAGGGAGGATTTTTTCAAGATTCTTCTGGACCGATTTTCCTGCCCTCCCATCGTCGCGGAGGACCTCGGTCAGATCACCCAGGATGTCCATGCGCTGAGGGACCGGTTCCAGTTTCCGGGAATGCGCGTCCTCCAGTTCGGCTTCAGCAGTGCAAAAGGCAGCGAATACCACAGGCCTCACAACTACGTGGAAAACTGCGTTGCCTATACCGGAACTCATGACAACAACACCCTGATTGGCTGGCTCGAGGAAGACCACTCATCCAGCCGTAACTCGAAAAAAGAGACGAGGGAGGAGAAAAAGAGCGCGCTTGCTTATGTTGGTGTGCGGGGCAGAAGGTCCCAGGATGTCCACTGGTACTTCATCCGTGCGCTCATGATGTCTTGTGCACGCCTGGTCATTGTACCAATGCAGGATTATCTGGGTCTCGGAAGCAAAGGTCGTATGAATTATCCTTCGGTTCCGGACGGAAACTGGGAGTGGCGGTTCCTGCAGGATGAGCTCACACCGGGTCTTTCTGAAAGAATCAGCGCGTGCACAAAGCTCTACGGACGATAATATGCCATAAACAGGAGGTTATTGAAATGAAAACGCGGGGAATACTACTCCTTACATTCTTTTTCCTGCTTTCAGGATATTGTTATGGAGAGCCTTTAAGACTCGTAACTTTGCAGTATCCTCCCTATGAATTCGAAGAACAGGGTGAAGTAAAAGGCATTGCAGTTGAAATTGTTGAGGAGGCGTTCAGGCGAATGCAGCAACCAATACGCATAGAGCTCCTGCCATGGGCAAAAGCATTGAAGAAAGTAAAAAATGGAAAGGCGGATGCGGTATTTACTGCCTTTAAAACTCACGAAAGAGAAAAATTTGCAGACTATTCAAGAGAAATTCTTATAGACCAGACGGTTTCGCTCTTTGTGAGAAAGGATTCAAAGGTAATTTTTGATGGCGATTTAGAGAAACTCAGTAGATACAAATTTGGAGTGGTTCGAAATATCAGCTATGGGAAAATCTTCGATGATGCAGTGAGAAACGGCTACATCCCACACATCGATGTCGCAGAGACCGGTCAGATGAACATGCAAAGGCTAATGGAAGGGCGTTTTGACATCCTGATCAGCAATAGATATGGCGCCTTCTACATCCTGAAAAAACTTGACAAACTTGACAGGGTCAAAGAGTTGACGCCTGCAATAGAGAGTGTTCCAAGCTACATCGCGTTTACAAAGAAGAAAGATCTTGTTCCAGTCAGGAATACATTTGATTCAACGCTCAGAGAAATGATGAACGACGGAACATACGAGAAAATACTCCGGTCTTATCTTCCGTAGCATGTTCCTCCATAAGGAGGAGAGATTTTCCTCCAACTTATGGCGCAATTTTGCTCCTTTGTTCCTATTTTCCCCTTCCGTCCGGCAAGCCAGAGTAAAAGTGTAGAAAATCTACGGAAACAACAGAGTGGGAGAAGTGCCATGCAACCATTACAACCCGAACAGCTCCGCAGAGTGTGCGAGGAGTCTGTTTTTAACTTCCAGAGCACACAAGAGATAACCCAGCTTGAAGAAATAATCGGGCAGGACAGGGCGGTGACCGCAATCGAGTTCGGCATGGAGATCGACAGCCAGGGGTTCAACATATTTGCCCTGGGTCCGACAGGTGCAGGAAAAACCTCCATCATACAGAAATTTGTCCAGAGGAAAGCGAAGGAGAAACAACTGCCTGACGACTGGTGTTACGTGCACAACTTCGAAGAGCCCCACAAGCCGAAATCGCTCAGGCTCCATGCCAGCAGGGGAAGAGAGTTCAGAAATGACATGGACAATCTCATCAATGAGATGAAGGGTGAAATCGTGCAGGTTTTCGAAAGAGAGGAGTTCGAGAACGAGAAGACCCTCATAATGGAGAAGCTGCAGAACGAGCAGAACAACATGCTGACCGAGCTCAGCCAGAAATCGGCAAAGGAAGGGTTTACTCTTCAGCGGGGGCCGACCGGGTTTTTCATGATTCCAGTAAAGGATGACCACCCCATATCGAGCGAGGAATTCGCCCGGCTGCCGGATGAGGAGAGGGAGAAGCTGGAGGAAAAGGGAAAGGAGCTCAGGCAGGAGCTGAACAGGACGCTGCGGTCGATCAGAGAGCAGGGCAAAAAAAGCCGCGAGCAGCTCAAGGAGCTCGAACGCAACAGCGTGTTCTTCGCAATCGAACATCCAATAGAGGACATGAAGGAGAAGTACGGCGACAGAGAGGAGATCAGTGACTATCTGAACGCAGTGAAGGAGGACATCCTGGAAAATGCCCAGAAGATCATTGCGTCCGGGAAAAAACAGAGCGACCAGCCTGCATTTCTCCCGCAGATGATGGAAGGGCGACAGGAAGCGATTCTGGACCGCTACAGGGTCAATCTCATGGTAGACAATTCGAACAGCGAAGGTGCACCTGTCGTGGTGGAGGGGAACCCGACCTACCAGAACCTCATGGGGAAGCTCGAGCGGCAGGCACGGCTCGGCATGCTTGTGACCAATTTCCGGATGATCAAGCCTGGAGCGCTCCACCGGGCCAACGGAGGCTACCTCATCATCGAGGCGGATCACCTGTTGCGAAACCCTTTCTCCTACCAGTCGCTGAAGCACGCACTGAAGGAGAGGAGAATCAGAATAACGGATATGAGCGAGATGCTCAGCTCCATAAGCACGGCAGGGATTGAGCCGGAGCCCATTCCACTCGAGGTGAAGCTGATACTCATTGGAAATCCGCTGATGTACTACCTCCTGTTCAACCTCGACGAGGAGTTCAGAGAGCTATTCAAGATCAAGGCTGATTTTCACATATTCATGGAGAGAAATAAGGAGAATACGAAGCAGTACGCGCGCTTCCTCGCATCGCGATGCAACCAGGAAGGCTGGCGCCACTTCGACAGAAGCGGAATTGCGCGTGTGGTGGAGTTCGGATCAGAGCTTGTGGGCGATCAAACAAAGCTTTCGACACGCTTTTCTGAGATCTGCGACATCGCGCGAGAGGCGAACTACTGGGCTTCGAAAAACGGCAACGGACGGATAGGAAGAAGAGAAGTGGACAGGGCGATCGCGGAACGCGACTACAGGAACAACAGAATTGAGGAGCAGATCCATGAAATGATCGAGAAGGGCGATCTCTTCATCGATACCGAGGGAGCGATACCAGGACAGGTGAACGGTCTTTCCATTCTCAGCCTCGGAGACTACACATTTGCGAAGCCCTCTCGCATCACAGCAAGGACATACGTGGGAAGGGAAGGGGTGATCAACATCGAGCGGGAAGTGAAAATGAGCGGGCCCATACACAACAAGGGAGTTCTCATACTCACCGGTTATCTCAACGGCAGGTATGGAGAGGACAAACCCGTATCCCTCTCCGCAAGCCTCGTGTTCGAGCAGCTGTACGAAGGTGTGGAAGGAGACAGCGCCTCTTCAGCAGAGCTGTACGCGCTCATCTCGAGCGTTTCGGGCTACCCAATAAAGCAGGGCATTGCAGTCACAGGCTCTGTGAACCAGCGGGGCGAGATCCAGCCGATCGGTGGTGTCACCCAGAAGGTGGAGGGGTTCTATAACGTGTGCAAGGCCAGAGGGTTGAATGGCGAAAATGGTGTTTTGATCCCGAAGAGCAACGTGAAGAACCTGATGCTCAAACAGGAACTGGTGCGTGCAGTACAGGAGAATAAATTCCATATCTACCCGGTTGAGACGATCGACCAGGGAATAGAGATACTCACCGGGGTCGAGGCAGGATCTCAAGACAAGGATGGAAAATATCCGGAGGGAACGGTGAACCGGGCGGTGAACGATCGGCTTGCGGAATTCGCAAAATGCTGGAAGAGTTACAGAATGCTGGAAGAGGAGGGATAACAGCCATGCCGGTTCACAACAGCGATGTGGCGGATATCTTGGACAGGGTCGCCGATCTGCTGGACATCCAGGGAGCAAACCAGTTCAGAGTCAGGGCGTATCGAACCGCATCCAGGACTATTTCCGGCCTGTCGAAGAGCATTTCAGAGATGGTGGAGAACGGAGAGGAGCTGAACAAGCTTCCCGGTATAGGGAAGGACCTTGCGGGCAAAATCAGAGAAATCGTGGAAACAGGAACCCTCAGGCAGCTCGAAGAGATCGAGAAAACCGTGCCTGCAGAGCTCGCAGATCTCATGGATATCGGAGGCCTGGGACCCAAAAGGGTGGGACAGCTCCACAAGAAGCTCCACATCGAAACTCTCAAGGGCCTGGAGAAGGCAGCCAGGGAGGGAAAAATCAGTACTGTAAAAGGATTCGGGAAAAAAACCGAGGAAAATATACTCGATGAAATCGGCAGGATTCAAAAAGGGGAGGGTGCCGGCAGGCTGAAGCTTGTGGTCGCAGAGGAGATCACGAAACCGCTTTTGGAATACCTGCGCGACATAAAGGGTGTGAAGATCGCGGAAGCCGCAGGCAGCTACAGGCGGAAAAAGGAAACCGTGGGGGACCTGGACATACTGGTGGTGTGCTCTGAAGGGGAAAGAGTAATGGACGAATTTGTCGATTACGAAGATGTGGATAGGGTACTCTCGAAGGGCAGCACGCGCTCCTCGATCGTGCTGCGTTCTGAATTCCAGGTGGACCTCAGGGTGGTGGAGGAGGAAAGCTACGGGGCAGCGCTCCACTACTTCACCGGGTCGAAGGAGCACAACGTTGCGGTCAGGAAACTCGGCCAGAAGAGAAAGCTGAAGATAAATGAGTACGGGGTGTTCAATGGAGAAAAGAGGGTTGCCGGCCGAAGCGAGGAAGAACTGTACGAGCAGGTGGAACTCCCCTACATAGAGCCCGAGCTGAGGGAGAACAGGGGGGAGATAGAGGCCGCACAGGAGGGAGCGCTTCCCGACCTCGTCACTCTGGATGACATCAGAGGAGACCTGCAGAGCCACACGAAGTATTCAGACGGTAATTACACCCTCAAGGAAATGGCGGAGGCTGCGCAGGAAAGAGGATACGAGTATCTCGCGGTTACCGATCACTCCAGGAGGGTGACCATGGCCAGGGGTCTCGATGAGAGACGACTCAGGGAGCAAATAGATAAAATTAAAGGGATCAACGAAAAATTGAAGGGTTTCCGACTGCTGAAGTCCATTGAGGTGGACATTCTCGAGGACGGCTCCCTCGACCTCCCGGACAGTGTTCTGAAGGAGCTCGATCTGGTGGTATTCTCGATTCACTACAATACAAATCTTTCACGCAAGAAACAAACAAAGCGCGTCCTTCGTGCAATGGAAAACCGCTCTGTCAACATTTTCTCTCATCCGACCGGACGTATCATAGGAAAACGGGAGCCCTACGACATAGACATCGCAAAGGTCATGAAAGAAGCGTTAGACTCGGGTTGCTTCATGGAGGTCAACGCCCAACCGGAGCGGTTGGACCTGAACGACGTCTACTGTAAAAGAGCCAGAGACATTGGCCTGAAGCTTGCGATCTCAACAGACGCGCACAACATCACAGACCTCGATTTCATGAAGTGGGGCGTGGCGCAGGCAAGGAGAGGGTGGCTCGGTCCGGATGATGTCCTGAATACACGGAGCTGGAAGGAGCTTGAAAAGCTTCTGAAAAGAAAATAACAGACTGCGGATTACTCCTGCCTTCCCGGCCTTCCCACCACTCTCACGGTGCTCGCGTGGGGGCCTTTTTCTCCCGGCTGCTCGGAAAAGTTCACGCCGGTTCCGACCGAAAGGGCGTCAAACTCGTCTCCAAGAACACTGTTCCTGTGGAAATAGATTTCCCTTCCGTCGAGGGTTTTGAGAAATCCGTACCCTTCCTCCCTGAACAGTTTGCTCACCACAGCGTGAACTTCCTGTTGCGGGTGGGTCTTCATTTCTCCTCTCTGACGCTCCACGAGCTCTCTGAGCTGCCTGCGCACCGCATCAAAGGCTTCCCGTATCTCCGTGAGGAGATCGGTGTGCATATCTCCCTGTGAGGGCTCACGGCTGGCGACCAGCTCATGACCCGGAGGAACGGTGACGTCGATGCGAACCCTGTATGGGTTCCCGCTCTTCTGATGCTTCTGAGGTTTTTCTATCGCGATTCGGCAGCTTGAAATGTAGCTGCATATCTTTTCCAGCTTTTGGGTTTTTTCTCTTATCAGCGCTTCGATGTCATCCGATTTTTCAATTCCGCGGTAGGCGATCTCAAGAGGAATTTGCATTGACCACTCCTTTCAATACTATACAATATAACAGGGTGAGCGATAAGAGCAACCCCTGAAGCCATAAAATCATTCTTTCAATTGCTGGATCAGCCGTTGCTTTTGTTCCCAGAGCTTCCCGGTAATTGAGACATGATAGGTGTGGGGATTCATGAGTCTTCTGACACCGTTGTCAAGCCTTTCTGTGTCTGTTTCCCTCAACGCACGGATCTCATCAATAGAAGGAAAATCACAGACGATTTTTTCTTCACGAAGCACCTCTATAAGGAGCTGTTCGATCCTGGAGGTATTTTGAGATTTCATCACTCTTCTCTTGCTCTGGTCCCACGGATGACAGAGGAGAAACTGCTCCTGCGCTCCCGGGTCTTCGTCGTGGAAGCCGATCAGATCGGCATTTGCCTTGCCCCTCTGATCGTAGATTCTCCAGATCTTCTTGTTTCCCGGATTGGGGATTTTTTCGAGGCTTTCGGAAATTTTTACGACCGGCATCCAGTGCGCTCCGTTTTTAACCGCCACGAGTTTGTACACACCGCCGAGGGCTGAGCACCCTGCAGAGGTGATCAGGCGGGTTCCAACCCCATATGCAAGACGTCCTGCGAGCTCGTCCGGGTCCATCCCGTGCTTCGGCGCCTCCTGTGATATCTGCGTGAGAATCTGCCAGATGTTCATCTCATCGAGCTCGTTCGAGAGGACTATCTGGACCTCCGGAAATCCTGAGGCATTCAGCATTTTCGCTGCTCGAACACTGAAATGGGCAAGATCGCCTGAATCAAGCCTGATTCCGAGGGGTTTGTGACCCTTTTTCCTGAGCTCCTCGAAAGTTCTGATCGCGTTGGGGATACCGCTCTCCAAAGTGTCGATTGTGTCAACCAGAAGGATGCAATCGTCCGGGTACAGCTCGGCGAAAGCCCTGAAGGCATCCAGCTCGCTCATCCCGAGCGCCAGGAAAAGCTGAACCATGCTGTGTGCATGTGTGCCCTTCGGGGGGTAGCCGAGGACATGGGATATTCCCACATTGGATGTATAGTCCGCTCCCCCGATGAGTGCGGCCCGTGCACCGGCAACTGCCCCCCTGTCCTGACCGCGCCGTGCACCGAATTCGATCACGAGCTGTTTTCCGCACACCTGCCGTATCCTCGATGCTTTCGTCGCGATGAGTATCTGAAAGTTGAGCTGATTGAGGAGCGGTGTTTCCAGGATCTGCGCGATCCCCAGCTGGCCCTGCACCACTGTCAGGGGTACGTCCGGGTGCACGACCCTGCCCTCAGGTATCGCCTGCAGAGTAACCGCCATGAAGTCACAACCGGACTTCAGCCAGCTCAGAAAAGCCTCGTCAAACAGTTTTTTGCCGGTTCCGCTTCTCTGGGAACGGAGCAGGGAAATGTCCTCTTCGGAAAATCGGGTATTCTTCATCCAGTCGATGAGCCACTCCAGACCCGCATTTATACAGTATCCGGCCTTGTGGATTCCGTAGTCGGGGTAATGGCGGAAAAAATGATCGAACTGAACCGGTTTTTCGTGAAGCCCGTGATGAAAGTAGAGCTGGGCCATCGCGAGCTGGTACTGATCCGTGTAGAGCGGTCCTTCGGTTATTTTCTGGGAGTGCTTTTCAAACACCTCTGTATCCTTTCCCACCTCTTGATGTTATATATATACATGAAATAGGATAATGACCAGTTGAGCTTCGTCAAGAAAACAATAAAAAATTCTTAACATCCCGGAACAACTGAATGCCAAAAACCGCAGCAAAGCGGTGGGAGCCGCAACACGCAAAGGGCTTATCGACATCGAAGAGCAGGAAATCTTCTGAGAGTGGAAAAACCTGCGCCTTCAGCAGCCTTTCCCTCCATTTGGCGTATAAAAATCATCCCTTTTTAGTATTATTATTCTCATCCCCCTGCCACTAATTTAGGTCTTTGTTACGATTTACTTTCAGCCTCCCCCTCCCTATTGTTTTAGTAACATTCACTCGATGCGGGGCTCTTTCCATGGATGAAAGACAGGAATCGAAAGAGAAGAACAGCGGAACGGTTCTATCCATACGGGGGAGTGTGGTGGACTGCCTCTTTCCGCACAAGCTCCCGGAGATTCACAATCAGCTTCGCGCGGGTTCACATGGTCGGGTGGTGATAGAAACCTTGAGCCACCTGAACCAGAGAATTGTGCGGGGAATTTCTCTCACACCCACCCAAGGGCTGTCTCGGGGGGCTCCAGTCACGGACACGGGCGGACCCCTGAGAGTTCCAATAGGAAATCAGATTCTGGGAAGAGCATTCAACATTTTCGGCACCCCGATCGACAAAAAGGGTGATATCGAGGTCGAAAAATGGCTCCCTATTCACCAGAGACCGGTATCCCTTTCAGAACTTGAAGCCTCAACCCAAATCATGGAAACCGGCATCAAGGCAATCGACATTCTTGCACCCATGGAGCGGGGAGGGAAAGCAGGACTGTTCGGAGGTGCTGGTGTGGGAAAAACGGTTCTGGTCATGGAGATGATCCACAACATGGCAATACGGTACGAGGGAATAAGTATTTTTTGCGGGATCGGCGAACGCTGCCGTGAGGGGGAGGAGCTCTACCGCGAGATACGCGAAGTGGGTGTACTCGAAAACTCCGTGCTCGTCTTCGGCCAGATGAACGAGCAACCAGGAGTGCGGTTCCGGGTTGGCCATGCAGCGTTGACGATGGCGGAGTATTTCCGGGATCAAAGAAAGCAGGACGTGCTGCTTCTGATCGACAACATATTCAGGTTCGTGCAGGCTGGATCAGAGGTTTCAGGGCTCCTGGGACGTATACCGTCACGGGTTGGCTATCAACCGACCCTCGCAACCGAGCTCGCAGAGCTCGAAGAGCGAATCTGCAGCACCAGGAATGGGGCGATTACCTCGGTACAGGCGGTCTATGTCCCAGCTGACGATTTCACGGATCCTGCAGCGGTGCATACCTTCAGTCATCTGTCTGCGTCCATCGTGCTCTCTCGGAAGAGGTCGAGTCAGGGGCTGTACCCCGCGGTCGATCCTCTAAACTCGCAATCCAAGATGCTTGCACCGCACATCGTGGGTGAACGCCACTACTGGATCGCGAGAGAGATACGGAGAAACCTCGCTGAGTATGAGAACCTGAAGGACATCATTGCAATGCTGGGTCTGGAAGAGCTCTCCCATGAGGACCAGAGAACCGTAAATCGTGCACGCCGACTGGAGCGGTATCTAACCCAGCCATTTTTCACCACTGAACAGTTCACCGGGATGGATGGAAAATCAGTTCGTCTCTCGAATGCGCTGGATGGGTGTGAAAGAATTCTGGATGACGAGTTTTCGGACACTCCTGAGCGTTCACTTTATATGATCGGCACCATCGACGAGGTGGAAAAATGACCCCCGGATTCCCATGGAGAAGAGAAATGAATATGAAGCAGGCATGCACCATGATGGGGCCGATCCCAACGATCCAGAGGATCGTCATGATCGGCACCATCGACGAGGTGGGAAAATGACCCTGAAGATACTTCTCCCCCGTATGATTTTTCTCGAAGAAAACGCAACAAAGGTAAACGCGGAAGGGAGCGAGGGGGGATTTTGCCTTCTCCCCCACCACATTGACTTCGTGACCGCAATTGTTCCTGGCATCTTGAGCTACGAGACCGAGGACGGAGGAGAGAGGTTCGTGGCAGTCGATGCAGGCATTCTCGTGAAAAAGGACACAGAGGTGATCGTATCGGTGAGGAATGCTGTGGGAAGGGGGGAGCTGGGCACTCTGAAGCGGGCAGTGACAGAGCAGTTCCGTGAGTATGACGAAAGGGAACACAAGGCAAGGTCCGTGCTCGCGAAGCTCGAAGCGGATTTCGCGAGGAGATTCCTGGAGGCACGCTAGCATGAACGGGGAAGATGAAGAGAAGGGACACGACAGGAGCTTCAGAGACGAGGTGGAAAAAAGAGAGGTCCGGAAACTGAGGGCACGAAAAAGCGCGCAGAGAAGTGTCTGGTACGGGCTTGGGCTGTTCGGAATCGTGGGTTGGTCCGTGGCGATTCCCACCCTGATCGGTGTTGCAGTCGGTATATGGATCGACCGTAGGTACCCGGGACCTTACTCCTGGACCCTCATACTGCTCTTCGCAGGATTGCTTGCCGGATGTCTGGTTGCCTGGCACTGGGTGAACAGGGAAAGAAAAGATATAGAGAAGGAGCGAGAAAATGAGTAGCGCAGTGGATATCGCATTTTCATTTGCAATGGGGAGTGTGCTCGGTATTCTCTTCTTCGGTGGCCTCTGGGTCACGGTACATGCAATTCCCAAGGTGAGGGCACCGGTTCTCCTGAGCCTTGGTAGCCTGTTGACGAGGACGGGCATCACGGTTCTGACTCTCTATTTCCTCGCGAGGGGTGGGCACTGGTCCAGGGTGATACCCTTCGTCATCGGCTTCATACTCGTGAAGGTCATCTCAATCGCACTATCAAAGAAACATACGGGAAATGTAGCTGAAGGAAAGGTACAATGAACATCACTCCTGATACCATCGTATACTTTCACCTCGGCCCGCTTGAGGTCAGCGCAACGATACTTTTTACCTGGGTTGTTATTGGGATACTGCTCATCATATCTTTTCTCGCAACACGCAGGCTGACCTCAGAGCCTCACATGTCGAGGTGGCAGAATATTCTTGAAACCCTCATCTCCTACATGAGAACGCAGATACGGGAGATAACCCATCAGGACCCGGACCGCTATCTGCCTTTCATCGGAACGCTCTTCCTGTTCATCATGGTATCCAACGCATTGACGATCGTTCCCTACTACCACCCTCCCACTGGCTCGCTCTACACCACTGGAGCGCTTGCGATCTGTGTCTTTCTTGCGGTTCCTTTTTACGGCATCACCAATAGAGGGTTCGGCTATTTCAGGCACTACATTAAGCCATCGGTATTCATGCTCCCATTCAACATTATCTCCGAGGTGTCCAGGACCCTGGCGCTTGCAGTCAGGCTGTTCGGTAATGTGATGAGCGGAACCATGATCGTCGCGATACTGCTCAGCATTGCGCCGCTTTTTCTTCCCATTGTCATGCAGGCGCTGGGGCTGCTCATAGGACTTATCCAGGCATACATCTTCGCAATTCTCGCAACGGTTTACATTGCATCAGCGACTCGTGTGCAGGAAGAGAAAGAGAACGGGGAAGAGAAACAAAAAATCGAATAGGAGGTTCACGTTATGGATCTTTTGAGTATCATCAGCCTGGCATCAATTGCAGTATCCGGGCTCACCATTGCGATTGGGTCGATTGGGCCTGCCATCGGCGAGGGACTGTCGGTCGCTCGCGCGCTGGCTTCGATCGCGCAGCAACCGGACGAATCCGGTACGATCACCCGGACGCTCTTTGTCGGGCTTGCAATGATCGAGTCAACTGCCATCTACTGCTTCGTGGTCGCAGTGATCCTCATTTTTGCCAACCCTTTCTGGAACTACGCGGTTTCCCAGGCAGGAGGCTGATGCATGCAGATAGACTGGTTCACATTGATTGCACAGATCGTCAACTTTCTCATACTTGTATTTCTGCTCAGGTATTTCCTGTATGACCGAATCACACATGCGATGGACAGGAGAGAGGAGAATATTGCGAGCAGGCTCAACGAGGCAGAGGCGAGGAAGAGAGAAGCTGAAGGAGAGGTTCGATCCTACAAAAACAAGCAGGAGGAGCTGGAAGAGAAGCGATCGAGGCTGATTTCAGAAGCGCACCAGGAGGCGGAGGAGCAGAAAAAAAAGCTTCTGCAGAAAGCAAAGGAAGAGGTGGACCAGAGCAGGGAAAAATGGTACAGGGCCATAGAGCAGCAGAAGGAGGCGTTTCTTGCTGAGCTCAAAAAGCGCGCAGGGGAGAGCGTGCACCAGATTGCGCGCCGCTTCCTGCGTGAGCTTGCGGATACGAACCTTCAGAGCAAGATGATCGATACCTTCATGAAAAAGATCCGACAGGTCGAGGCAGTTGAATCCTCATTGGTACGTCTCACGAAGGAGCAAGGCCTCGGGGAGGTGTCCTCAGGAGAAGGGGAAGGAGAAATCCTTCTGATCAGCTCATTTGACATCGAACCGGAGTTGAGGCAGAAGCT
>Ga0180437_10004331_pt1 | contig 20276 bp, 37 predicted proteins | sample SS_ome_4_FD_132410 | JGI IMG/M metagenome (GOLD analysis project Ga0180437, IMG submission 132410) | Hypersaline lake sediment archaeal communities from the Salton Sea, California, USA - SS_3_D_1 metaG | ecosystem: Environmental > Aquatic > Non-marine Saline and Alkaline > Hypersaline >... | reverse complement strand
GTGAATTGCAAGGGTTGTGAATTTAACTTAAATGACAACTATTCGGAAAAACCGAACAGTTCATTTTATTGTAATGATGAAAAACATTATCCTGAAATAGGAATATGTAAAACAGAGTGTAAAATGTGTGAAGAAGAAAGACTAAAAAATGCCACTAAACGCTAATTAGTGGCAAAATATAGTAATTAAAAAGCGAGGGAAGAAAAAAATAAATACGGTATGATTAGCAATAACTTTGATACGAGAACGGAACTAAGCCATATTGTGTACAACACCAAAACAAAAAACGTTTTAATGTTTTTTGTTGACTGTTTTCCGCGTGATGTGTCGTAAGTGACCAACTCCCAATTCCATTTGTGTTGGTGGTTACCACAGACCTAGACAGAACACACGTAGGTATGACCGTGTTGGCAGGTGGGGTTCAAAAGACTATGATGACTTTATGTAACATGACAGAGTGACAGTACCATATAAGTGGTATGATTATTGTATAGGGTGACAACTGACCTGACATTATGACATATGGTACCCCGCGGGGGGCTCCCCCCTCCTGCGCGTATCCCCCCTCCCCGCTTAGCTGGGGGGGTTGCCAGATATGGGGGTCGGTTCCGTTTGCATATTATAAATGTGAAAAACTCTAAAAAATACCGGCAGAAATTTTTTTATGAAAAAACGACTTATGAATAAAAACGAATTAGATATAAATTTCCCTATAGAGTATACATGGGAAAAAGTGGGTGAGAGAAGTATTATGTGGCATGTGGAGTCAATAGATGCCCATGGGTCCGTGACCATTAAAGGTGACACCCCCAACCTCCAAGATATATTAGAGATGGAGAAGTCCATACGTATATCCATTTTATCCTATATAGGGTTTAGAACAAATATACCAATTGACAAGGAGAGGTTAATGGATGAATATCTATGACGGAGAGATTAGAGAATCATATAGAGGTTGTTGATTGGTACCGAGAGAATTACTGTACGTTTGAACAGATACATTCGGAAAGGAGAAGAATACATAGGTGGGAGACATACTTCTATATAATAGAGTGGGACCTTAACCGATATGGTAGTAGAATCAAAAGTCCCTTAATTAAGAAGAAAATGAAAAAGGTGGTATTCCTTTAAAAATGCCGGCAGAAAATTTTTTATGAAAAAAGCGTTTTACATATATGATTAGAGTAAATGACATATTTCAATATACTGTAGACCCTATGATGGGTGGTTATACAAAATACTATATAGATGAGGTCTATGAGGCCACTGATGAATGGATGGTTGTTTACTCATGGAAAGAAGATGGGTTATGGATGCGAGATGTCAGACCCCTCCAACAGTTAGAAAAGGTTTTACTCTCAGGACATATACGTATTGTGGGTAGAGATGATAAAATGCCAATTACACATATAAGACCACATCACTTCAACCCCCAACTCAGAGATATACCAATACGTAAGGGAACAAAGTTGTCCCCCTATTATACACCCAAGTTTTATGATTATGGTTAAAGGAAAGGTTAAGAGATATTGTTTTGAATATAATCGTTTATCTACATTATACTATGGACAGAAAGGTTCAGTCTTTCTTATGTTGAAAGTTAGAAGACCAACCTCATCCGTTTCGGTTATTAATAGAGTTACAACGGGCATTGAACCTTATCGTAATAATCGTTAAGTTTTATATATGGATAATGATAATTTAGATGATGGTATTGGTGGGGAGGATAACGGATGTTTACTTCTCCTTATTATTCTTGCCATTGTAACATGGATATTAATTTAAAAGATATGGATGAACATACATTAGAAGAGAAGTTAACAGCAATATTTAATTCGGGATATTCCATTGTATTTCAGAATACCGTTAAACGTAAGGATGGAGAATGGCATAGTCGTATTATATGGAAACATGTTGGGTTGCCAGGAAACAGGCATATAAAGGATTGTGATTGGTGGGGATTTGATACCATCGGTGAAGCAGTGGAAGATTGTTTAACATATATTGTATTGAAGAACGTTGAAGCGTAAGGCTAGAGAATTAAATATTGATTTCACATTGGAACAAGCAAAACATGTTCATGGAAGTTCCTGTGGTAATCCCCATGTGGTTAAGAAACCATTATCTAAAATTGAGTCGGAGGGGTTCCTAGGAATTAAGTTCTATTCTGAACATTGTTATCAGTGTCTGCATTGTGGATGGGAATCCGATAGGGTTATCATTAGAACAATATGAGAAAGTTAAGGGTTAAAATAGTTAGAGCACGTTATGAACTATATTGGTATTCCGATATGGTTGGTGAGATTCTTGAGGTTATTGACCATGGGACTTATGATTGGCGTGAGGACTATGATTATCTTGGTTCTGCCATATACAGGGATGACTGTGTTGAACTTGACCCCATTGAACCCGTTAAAAAATTGAAGAAGAATGAAATGGTTTAGAAAAATACTCACATGGTGGGAAAACACAGAATGGAGGCAGGTGTTCTCCATGAATCTTCGTGCAGACCTTGTTGATAAGAAAACAAAGATACCTGTGGTCGATTTGGACAACGGTGGCATTACTACGGATGTTGTCCTTCCCGAACCAGGTGAAGGATTGCCTAGAGGGTTCAGAAGTGTTACAGGAGGTGGTTTTGATGATATGGGTCGTTACTTGGACCCTGAACGGTATGAAAGGTATCTACGTAGACGAAGAATAGTACAAACTATAGAAATGAGTCGTTTATTGACAGAACTTCTTGATGAGATTGACTACGATGGGGTTAAACCTAAAAAGAAGTTAACTAAGATGAAGTTCAGGTAAGATTCGACTCGATTTCGGACCAGTCGTAAATATGGTAACCATATTCATCTATCATTACTTGTAGACTATGATTCCATCCACTATAGGCATCGAATTTTTTCTCTTCACTATCATCAGCAAAGAAATATAGATTTTCTTCATGTAGATATTCATAAGCTTTATCACCCATATCCCATGACCACCCTTGGTCGAACAACCATCTTTGAATATCATATCCCGTCCAGTTATCCTCATCATCCGTATCATTCTTGATAACCCATTTATCAGGTAGTTCGAAAGGTTTAACATCTTGTATCCATTCGAAATCCTCTGATTCTTTTATCACTCTGTTGGATGCTCTAATGATTCTAGGGTCTAGTTCAGTATCGTTGTCTAAAAGTTTAAACCTATATGTATTACTGAAATTATTTTTAAGGGTTACCATATTAGGGTCGGCACTGTATTTAACTATTAACGACATATCATTAGTACCTAATCTAGTTACAATACCTTTGGCACCATCTAGACTATTTGAAAAGGCTTTGTTGACTTGACCCACATAGATTAACTCCACTTTATCACCCACATTTAATTTATCCCATGTTACGATATCGGGTGTTTGTTTAATCCATTCGAAATCTTCCGTTTCTTTTAATATGATTCTTCTTAAATCCATTATCTATAAATACTCAGAAAAGTGTGGATTAGCAAAAAATTGGCGGCTTTTCATCGACCCCCCTACCCCCCTTCGGTTTTTTTTCTTATAATTGGTAATATGAACAAGAAGTTTCAGATAGGGGATAGAGTTATGTTAAAGCCTGAGAGTAGGTTTTGGTGTATGAATGAGGAATGTAATCCTAGGGATGTGTCGGGAACCATTATTGGTTTTGATGGTCCCGTTGATGATGAAGATATCTTATACCTTCTTGTTCGGTGGGATATCACATATGAGTCCACGGGTGAGATTGTACAGAATTGTTATGGTCCACAGGACCTCATTTATTATGATAATCACCTTGAGAAGTATGGGACATTAAGAAATTTTAAATTTGGATAAAATGGCAAAAAACAGAAACAAGAAGTTAAGAAGTATTACCGTTGCTGGTCACGAGTATAAGTGGTTGGTTGAAACTGTGAATGGTGATAAGAAGTTAAAGATTTGGGAGGATAAGAATACCGTTGTATTTCATGAGATGATTTACATTGATGATATCACACCTTCCACTGTTGCTGATATTATTGTGGCAGGAAAGGAAACAACGGTCTAATGGGATATTGGATTATTCTATGGGTTGATTCACCTAATCCCGAAGATATGGTTCAGAGCCTGTTGTGGGAGACGGATGATAATGCACAACAAGAATCTTTAAGTAGGTTGGCTCAATTGGAGATGTCCGACCCTGATAAACAATTCTCACTACAATATATTTTCATTCCACGATGAGAACGGTCTACAAGGTAAGGGTTACTAAATGTAATAAACCATATTTTTGGTACGCTGATTATGTTGGTAAGGAATTCCTTGTGGTTAAATGTTATGATTGTGATTATTTTGATTACTCGGTTGTGAGTGGTCCCGTTAAGGATGATGTGTTTGTGATACCTTATGAGTGTCCATTATTTGATATGGATGATTGTGAGGTTATTGGTGAGGTGTTTGAACATGATGTAGATATTCACCGTGAACTAAAAACTGTATGGTAAAAAAGGGTTTAAAGAAATATATGTTTGGTCAGAGGTATAGACCTATTGATAACTCCTATTCATATTGTTATGAGACAGGGGATAATCATCATCTTGCTGGAACAAATAATACACCTCATCAGATTGTTGAGATTATCAGTAAACCTTATACTGAAACCATGACATATCTTATTAGGGATGGTTTTATGAGGACATATGAAGTTGAGTTTGTTGATGTTAGATGTGAACGTGGTCTTACCCATAAAGTCATGTACTTTGAAAGGATGGTGGTTAAATGAATGAGTTTGATTGGATAATAGAGACGCCACCTAAGGTGTATGTTGGTATGAGGTTTACCATACCTGATAACGAGTCATTTAAAAAACCATTCACTATCACTAAAATTGAGGGTGGTGAGGTACATATATTCAGTAAACTCCCATATGTTGATTTCACCTGTGAGGTGGATGAGGATTTCGCAAATCAAAATGTTAGAAAGGGTGTTTGGGTTTTGATATGATGGATTATATTGGTGAAATATGGTTAGGTTCTTTTGTTCTATATTTTGTATGGGATTACTATAGAAAGTATATGCGTAAAAAAAGAAGGTTAGAGGAACGTAGATATAATCATGAACCTCGTGGAATTTATTCTGCTTACCTAAACGCTATGGATATTGAACGTCCTGAATACCCTAGATATAAACACCTAATACCTGATGAACCTACTGAGGGTGCTTTTCTACATGCATGGTTATATTTGTATGATTACCATTATGATGAATGTCAGGTTACACATTTTGACCATGGTCGTAATGCTGGAATTCATGTGTTAAAACCTGATGGTTCTAGTGTGTCCGATAGTGGGTATCTTTACCACACTGAAGAACCCGTTACTGATGACCATTTCTTTTATAATGGTGGTTGTCCTTGGTCTATTGATGATGAGGGTAATCGTTATTATTTAATTGACCGTCACACAATGTTACCACAAAATTGGGAGTATGTGTTGGCTCACGAGATTGTTAACAATTATTTTAATAACCTAAATAAGGAATCCATCGTACCTAAAAAATTCGGCTTTAAACGGACACCCCCCTACCCCCCTCGTCGCGTTCTGTGGTTTTGAGGTATTTATAAGTAATGAATTTAAGAAAAATCATAAAGGAGGAACTTGATTGGATATCTAACATGCCTGTTGGTATTAAGGATGTTCGATTGGGTGATAAATTCTATAACAGTATTTTTGAGTTTGAAGTTGTTGATGTCGAAAATGGATATGTCATCACCAAGGTTACAAAAGTATTGAATCCTGAATACACGGACCAAAGTCACACAACACATATGACACACCATAGAAGTGTTAATAGGTTAATTGACCAAGGTGCTTGGAAAAGACTTAATGAGTCCGTTGAATTAGATTGGATTGATGATTCAACACCCAATTGGTCTGATTGGTATTTACATCTCTATGATAAAATCACCACCAAGTTCCCTGAGTCGTTAAGTGATGTTGAGGAGTTTGCTAGTGGTTCTTTGATGCCAATCATCTTCAAGATTGATGTTCTTAATAGAAAATTAAAAGAGTTTTTAAAGGAGAATGAATATACCTCAACACAAGATTTGAAGTGGGACCTTATTGGTTTCCATAATGCTGTTACCAATATGGTTAAAGCCATAAGGAACAGGGATGATGGTAAGGAGATGTATGACCATGTTCATGATAATGAAACAATCTATACTGTTAACCGTTCACACCTAGACACTTTATTTAGTGATAACAAGGATTCAATTCCAAACATATTGAGGTCATTGGGGTTATGAGTATTAGAAAAATCATAAAAGAAGAAATTGATGACTTTGGGTGGATGGACTCTGATAACAAGAGATTGAATCCTGAAGAATATATTGGTAAAACTTTTCATTTGCCAGGTATATCATCTTATTGTTATGTTGAGAGGATATTTAACCATGGTGGGTTCCCCACTATTGAATATTTCTTGGGGAGTCGTAATCCTGTTAGAGTGAAGAATAATGTTACCCGTGGTACCATGAGATTACCTACTTTGGAAGAAAAGATTGATAATGGTCAATGGGTTATGACAACACCTATTAATGAAGATTTTGATTGGATTAGAGAAGTCCCAACGATAACTAATGGTAAGTTATATGTTATAAAATTTAAATACGGTAGAGTGGACCTAAAGAGGCGAGTAATTGCCAAACTTGGTGAAATGGGTTATAATGATACTGTTTTTAAATATCATACTGACTCTGATTTGAGGTCTACGTGTTATATATACCTTGAGGGCTATGGTGAAGACCATGAGGAAGGTACACCTTTAGAACTTAGTCATGATAGTTGTGGTGGTTCCCCTTTATCATTCGGTGGTAGTCCAGAGGAGAATGATTATTATGGCGAGTATATAGAACTAACACCTAGAGATGTTTTAGTGAGTAATATTAACGAAGATTTTGATTGGATTAGTGACGTGAAACCTGAATATATCCCAAAGGTTGGTGATAGAGTTAGGGTGAAAGAAGGTTATAGAGGTGGTGATAGTGGTGGTCATTACCCATATAAAGGTGTGTATGAAATTGATGAGAGTGACTACGGTGGTGGTGGTTATGATGAAGAGTATGTTGGTAGTGTTGTAATCATTAGTAATATTACTGGTCTTGGTGAAGATGACCACGGTACACCTGATGATGAAATAGGTGTTGAGGCGACACAAGATAATAAATACGTTAGTAAGGTTTCGGGTAGAGGGGCTTGGATTATTTGGACCGATATAGGTGGTCTATGGTCTGATGTTGTTGAACCCGTTAAGGATTTAAATGAGTCCGAAGATTTTGAATGGATGAAGAGGGTACCTAACAATGTTTATGACGCTGTAAATCCTGGTGACCACATTGTTGTAACTAATGTTACTGAATACCTTATCGATGCTTTAGATTATTGTGGTGAAGAGGAATATTATATAAGTAAGGGTATGGGTTATGTAGTTGATGATGTTGCTGATTTAAAGAGACACGAAATTGATTGTGGTTTAACATCAGATTATTATGAATGGGGTAAGGATGGTAAACAGGTAATGCGTTCCCTGAAGTTAGTTGATAATGAAAATGGTGTTACTTTTTGGGTTAATAGGGATATGGTCACAATTGATTGGGCCTAACATATTTTATTGGTTGTAAGTCCCTACCATAGTTTTTGAATTTTATCCTACCTGAAGCAATCCCTCGTAGTAATACACCCTTCCTCATAACCTCTATAGTACCATCAAACGTGAACATATGGATAAAATCATTTTCATCCACGTATTTCACAACACAATCTAACCCATTAGGGTATTCTATCACATCACCTTTCTTAAAAATCATTCTATTTCTCTTGTTAAAACCTCAGTTATTGTTTTTGGTGTTACATTTTGTAACTCGACGTGTTTGGTTGGTATTCCATGACTAGTTTCGGGGGTGAATTGTTTTAATAGATAGAACATCATTTGATATTCATTGTTAAAACCTGGTGCTGGGTATGATTCGGATATACTTCTTCTTGGTTTCAACTCTCTCAACTGCCGTTCAATCTCAAGTCTTTCCGTTTCTTGCCTTAAGTTATCACGACTTTCTCTTAATGCGTCCAATAATTCTTGTCTACGTGTCTCCAATTCGGTTCTAAGTGTTTCATATTCAGCCCAAGCCTCTTTCCTACGTTTCTGTAAAACTAAGATAGAAGACCACATAATGGTCGCTAACAACCATATAATACCGAAAAGCCATTTACCTTCAATAAAATGGGTTAACATACATAGGAAATTTAATCCAATCATAGTATAGGTTACCCATACTTTATTTTTAAACATGGAAAACCACGTAAAAGGTGAAAATCCCATCACCAATAAACACATTATTGTACTCATAAATCCAAAATTACACATAATATTAGAATTAAACAAATATTTATTGTTATATGAACATAAGAACCATTATAATAGAGGAATTAACCGATTTTAATTGGATGAATCAAATAGAACCTAAAACTGACTTAAAGATTGGTCAGTTATGGTTACGTTATGATGGTATTAACAGTTATAACGCCCCATTTTTCAACAAACTTTTAGAAAATCAGTTTGGTGATATAATGATTAAGGGTGATAAGGTTTATATGATTGTTGATGGGTATTGTGAACTATACCCATTATTTAAAGACAATGATTCTTCACGATACGGATATATTAATAGAAGTTTAGCAGAACAAATATTATGTGAAAACGATTATTGGGAGCCATATGATGATACTGTATGGGATTTTGGTAACCAAGTATGGGATATATTCGTTGAGGAACCAAAGTTATACAAACACTTAAAAGAGTATATCATAGATAATGGTTATCTTGGTGAGGAAACTGAAGATGGTGAGGAGTTTATAGAAGAATTCTTAGACATGCCTAACGTAATGGGTAATTTGATTGAGAATGATGATTTATTTGTTGATGTTAAGAGAGAAATGATATGGGCACATAACTCCGCTTACAATACGGCAGCTAGAGATGAGATTTGGGAGTCTACTTTCGGGGCAATTAAAGATATTTTTGGTGAGGGTTATTGGGAATCTTATACAGTACAAAAATTAGGTGGTGTGGCAACAAGACATCGTCTATATTTTGATATAACACATATGTTCCATGATTTTATTAATGAAGCACTAGATTCATGTTTTGATAGTTGTAGGGATTATTTCGACCCTAGTAAGTACGAAGGTATGTATGGCACTGAAAAGGACCAATTTGAAAGTGAAGACGAAGCTTTTGAGGATTTCTGTGAGGAGTGTTGGGAATTTGATGGTTATCACTTTTCTGATTATTATATGGAATATCAAGAAAACTACGGTGACCTATTGAACCCTAGTTTTAATGAACATCCTGACGACCAAAAAGTTAGGGAGTATTTTATAGAAGATTTTTATAATAGAGTATGAGACAAACCATTAGAAAAATATTGAGAGAGTCAGCCGGTATTTCCTTCCCTGTAAGGAAGTGGACTAACATTCTTTATAACGAAATTAAGGGTAATCCACAAGAAGATGTTAGAATAATCATCGACGGATATGATTACCCTGAAGCTTTCGAAGAATTTCAAGTGGATTATTTCGTATTAGACTATCACCCATCAATCACAGGGTATGGTCATGACCACTCAGGTTATGATAAAGATGGTAACTATGTTGTGTTATTATACATACAACCCACATTGGTTAGTGGTAAACACAACTTCGGTCTTAAAACAGCCTTAAATCATGAGTTAAAACACGCCTATCAGGACTATAAACGTATTACAGGTGGTTATCCGAGTATTGGTAAGACTAAGGAGTCAAAAACCCTTTACACGGGAGATTTTATTGCTCTACTAAACGATAGAAACATCAAAGGACCAATTAAAAAAGTTCTTAAAGATTATTATTATTTAACTGATTTAGAAAAGGATGCCTACTTAGAAAACGTTTATGACGGTAACCCTGAATATGAAAAGGCAATCAGAAGAATCATAAAACAAGATTATGGTAAAATTAAAAACCACCCTGATTTAGATTCAGATTGGTACATGATTAAAACTGTTTATGATATTCCTTTCTTAAACAAGTACTCTAATCCTAGAGACTTCATTACAAAAAGTAGTGAGATATTGAAACGTAAAGCTGAAAAGGTGTTGAAGAGAATCAACAAGATGAAATACGTTCACGGGAAATTACAATAGATTATCAAAAATAAAGTCGGTAACCAAAACAGGTTCAGGTAAAGGTCTGTAACAACCTTTTGCAATTTGTACGTGAGTCATCCAAACTAATTCTTTTGCCTCACAATCTTCACCACATTCCCGACAATACCTTTTTAGGTTACCATCCTCATCCCTCATAGGAAATGTTCTCCAACCCTCTTCATCAGTATGATACTTAACACCCACATATTCTTCACAACATGAGGATACTAATTTAGTAATCAAATATCTTTTTAGGGTTGGTACCTCCATTATCTTCTTCTGTTTACTTTCTTTTTAAGTTCGTTCTTAAGTTTCCAATAGTTGTCTCTTGTTAATTGGTCAACGTCTTCGAACTTCTTGTTGTTTCTAATTACGTTAACCGAGTCAACTATCGCGTATGTCAACGTGATTGCTGTCCACACACCTAGGTTATTGGGTGTTTCTCCTGTGAAAGCGTACGTCAATAAAACGAATATTCCTAATACCCCCACAAAAGTTATCCCTAAGTTAATAAAAAATTTCTTAATCGTCTGTTTCTCCAAATATTTCTTCAAATTCATCTCTATTATTTATTCTTATTGGTTCGTTAATTGGACCCTCTTCAGTCCTTATTGGAATGAATGAGAAGTCACGTTCTTCTATTGTGACTGAATTTACTGCTCTGTATCTAGATAAATCTAAATCAGGTTCTTTTTTCTCTGCGAAAGGGTCGTGTTTTTTTAATTTAAATTTGAGTCTGAAGGCTTTTTTGTCTACTAACATATTGTAGTCACTAGTCTTCATCTCCATTGCTTGTCCGTCTATTATGACGAAGGATGTGTCATCACCTAAGTAGGAAACCTCGAAACGGTTCCACTTTGAGGCATTCTCCATTGTAACTTCGTCCCACCAAAGTTCATTAGGAAATCTGACTCTAATTACTCCATCCATGTTTTAATTTCATTTTCTTACTGAAGAACCTTTTGTTGGCCTCTTCATTTATACCATATCTTAGGTTCCATAACTCTAAGTACTTTTCGGCAACAGTCAACTGTTCCAAGGTCTTACAACCATCGATTACATCATATACCTTCATCAAAAATATTGTTTTGGGGTTATTAATTGTTTGAATTTAAGGAGTTTTGGAATATCTCTTGAGGGTTCTAGTGGGTCATATTCCTTAATTTGACCACGTCTGATATATAATTCCATCACATGTTCCATAACACTCTTTGGTGGACTAGAAAAGTTCTGAGGAACCAACATGTATTTTTTAACATCATTATAGTAGTTCTCAGTTGGTTTTGCCACAAAGATTTTACCATTCTTTTGAATGTATGTACCACTATAATCCTCTCTTAACGGTGATTTTTTCATCTTCAACATAAGACAATGTAATTATTTTTTCTCGTTACGTCTAGCTTCTCTTCTCATTCTGAGTCTTGCCCACACTTCCTCACCTGTCCAATACCACCTCATCTTACCTTGAGCTTGACCAACCAATAAACTCCATAGAAGTTTACCCTTAGGGTAAGCAACATTGTTAGTCTCCACAATATAACCCTTTTCTTCATCGAATTCAGTCTCGGTTATTTTAAGTGGTTTAACATATCTTTTCCATAACCATTGGAAAGGGATTGGGAGGTACCATCGATACCTCCACAATTTCTCTAAACCGTTACATTCTTGAAATCTTTTTTCTTTCTTCGTCATGCCAACACTTTTAAAATTTTCTCTTTAACCCCAGTTTGTTTAATCCCCTCAAGATGTCTAGGACAATGAACAAAGTTCTTACCTAAGTCATGCATCGGTAGGTCGTCAATAGCAACCCACTTGATGTCGTCCTTCCAAGCGTGAGTCTCTAACCACATCTTGATTTCATCAATTCTTCCTCCCTCAAGATTATCCCCTGTGTAGGTTTTAGAACTTGGGGTGAATCCGATAGGTCCTTTGATTACTCCGTTATGGGCGAAGATTTCTTTCATCTCCAATAACGTGTAATGTGTTTTCCAATCAGATGATAGGACGATTTCCGCCCCCGTTAATTGTAGAATTAGGTTTAGTAATGCTACACATTTCGGGTCAAACATGTATGACCCCCATTTATTGTCATTTCCTTTGCCCCAACACTGAGACGTAGAAATAACACCATCAATGTCGAGAAAAATGATTTTCATGGTATTATATTTTTAAGTCGAGACCTGGTTGAATAAGTCCCTTAATTACTTCAATTAGTTTTACATGTGTCTTTGTAAGAGTACGACCCTCTTCCAAAGCCTTTATTATGTTGTGTGTTTGTGTCGTATACTTCTTAACCCATCTGTGGTCTGATGGTTTACCCCCATCAATCTTACGTTGTACATCAGAAAGGTTGTGGATTCTATCAGCCAATTTGATACACAATCCCCAAGTACTCATATTAGTCATTTTGTTTATGAGGTATTGTTCTTTACCGAACATCTCAAGACCCTTTGGGTCACTTGTCAATTCCTCTACCAAAGACGCTATCAAGTCACCGAATTCTTCACGTATCACATCAATAGTTACCCACTCAACATCCTCAACTGTGTCATGTAACATACATACTGCCACCAAAATACCCATTTTGTGTGACTTCTTGTATTTATGAAGAATTTTAGCCACAGCTACAGGATGAGTAATATACTCCACTTTATTTCCATTCTCGTCTCTACCCTTACGGTAGACACCTTGATGGGCCTTAGTGGCGAACTCTCTAGCTCTCTTCACCAAAGACACGAAGTCTGTGAATTTATCTAGTTGTTCTCTTGTGTATATTTCATGATTCATCTTCATACATCTAATATAATCAAAAAAACCGTCTTTACAAAGACTTAACTATATAATTTTCTTTTAACAGTTCGTATTATTATAGAGAGTACTTAAATATTTATATATGATGGCAGCACCAAAGAAAGTAGGTTTAATTTTAACGTTATTTAGAGCGTACCAACCAATGTTGAACATAGTTGAACAAATCGGTTTATTGACAATGTGGATTGAAGCCTGTGTTGAACGTGAAGAATATGAGATGGCAGGTGCCTTAACAAATGAAATGAAATTTATACAAGAAAACCCTCACATGATTCCACAAAGATTAGAGGGTGAGTTAGATAGTGAGAGACTGTTAAAAGATAACCCATTACTAAGATTCAACGGTTCCGATGCTGAAGTAAAGGTCATCAACGTCCTAAGTGACGAGTTAGAAAAAATCAAAAAACCAAGTACTTATAAGCGTATAAAAAATTGGTTTAAAAGATGGCGAAAAAGAAAAACTTAACATTTGATTTCTTCACACCCGATGAAGATAATACAGAAAACTACGAAGTCGTAGAACCAGTTCAGGTGCCACTTATGCAATTCCCAGCACCTTACGAACCCAAAAGAAATAATAGATTTATCCTACAATTACCTGAGGAGTTGGGTATAGAAGAATGGTTAGTACAATCAGTACCTAGACCGAGATTAAGAGGTAGAACTGAACACATAAATGGGGGTTACGATTTCCCACCGTTTTGGATTAGGTTTAGGGACCCTATCGGACCATCTACATCACAAAAACTATGGGACCTTTATATGGGACTCAATACTAGTAACCTAGAAAACGATATGGTACATGAGGCAACAATAGAGGATTTACGTACTAGATTTGATAATATTAGACGGTTTGGTATGAATATGAATCTAAAAATGTTAGACCCAACAGGAGTTGTTGTGGAACATTGGGAGATTTTAGGTTGTACCGTCTTGGATTTCGATTTTGGTAACTTGGATTATGGTGATGATTCTGTGGCAAGTTGTGGTATTAGGGTTAAACCTAGGAATGTCATACTTCGATTTTAAACCAATCAGGTTTATTACGTTTCCAAGTGGCCATATAGGCTTTCTCGATGATATAATAATTACGATAAGCGTCGACAGCGTCAGGTAACTTACATGCTTCAGGCATAGCCAATGGTGGGTCAGTAAATGGTACGTTGTTAGGTATTGATGGTTCGTTGTCAACACACCACTCAATAACAGCTTGTGATTTATGAGTCTTACCGTAACGAGCAGTATACTCGTAACATAATTCCACACCCAACTTACACAACCAACGATAATTGTAGATACTTTGTCTAACCCATACCGTTGATGGGTGATTTTTGTGGGTTGCACGATAATGAGCTTCGGAACCTGTTAACCAATGGGTGGTACATAATAACTGTGCAGTTTCTAGAATCATTTTGACAACATGTTTGTCACAGTGCATCTTGGCACAAGTAGATGGGTCTCTGTCTAAATAGAAAATATTCATACCACAAATATAACATTTATTTTACTCATAACCAAACCTATTATTACAATATGAATGTATTTGAAAAAGCTTTAAGTAGAACCAAAAAGGATAAATATGATGTCTTACCATCAGGTAATTATCGCATGGTAATTGTTGACGGTAAGGTCAAACTTGTTAAGACTTATAAGACGTTAGTTAACAAAAGAGTGAATCCACACATATTTATTAATGATGGAAAATATTAATACAATCAGTAAAGTGTTTGTTATTTTAGAGTCGATTAAGGAGTCTAAGTACAAATACATCGAAGTAGTGAATCCACAAACAGACGACGCAATTATGAAAATTAAGTTGAATCTTGAGGAAGACGCTTACATAGATTTCTTAGATTCGTTTTTTGATGAGGGATTTAAAATTCGTGGAATAGATAAGGATACTTTTGACGACCTAGATACGGATGATATAGTTAAATTTAATCTCTAAGAAACTTATTTTGTACGTGTTCAGCTAACATCTCTTGTTTGAATCTACACACACTATCACTTTCATAGTTTCTAATTTCCTCAACAATATCTAACACTAAATCATTAAAAGCCTTTTCGATATTAACGGTAAAGTTATCAACATTACTGTCACTTTTTACACGTTGTATAGTTTTGCTAATTTTAGACATATTTTTTTATTTTAAAAGTAATAAAAACTAAACAATTCATCAAGTTAAGATATTTATTTGAAAAGGGATTAAAAAATGAAAAAGAGAAAAATAGACACAGAAAGTCTAAGTAAAATTGTGAAAGACCGTCTTTTAGGTGATGGTGGCTTAATCCCAGAACACAGGATAAATAAAATCATAAAAGATTACTTATCTGAGAGAAAAGAGTTCTTGGACGATGACACACCTATTGAAGACAAATATGAATTCACACCTAGAACCCAAAAAGCATTCGACGATATGTCAGATGGTTTGGAAGAGATGATTGGTGACCTTGAGGTTATCAAACAAAGAGAGAGTGATGTTCTTGTTGACACGGACATATACGCCGATGAGTATCTATCCAATATCGTATCTGATTTAGAATCTATTAAGGAAGAATTAAGATTCCTTAAAGATTTATCTAGCAACAATGGTGAATATGATGGTGACTTCATTGATGACGAAGAACCATTAAATTAAACCATGGCAAGTATCTACAGTAAATTACGAAGAACCACCATTAATGAGGGTGACCATTATGTACTTAGGAGACTTCTTTCTGAGGAAGAAGCTGATGAAAGGTATTATGATGTTACTCGTGGTGCACTTAAACTAAGAAACTTATGTCTTAGGGATATTCGTGATACACAGTTAGAACTAGAAACCCCCGATGAGATGTCCTTTACTGGGTGGTTAAATTTTAATCAACAAAAAATCGATAGAGAAAAAAGTGTTAGAGGTAGTGTTTATTGTCAACTATACCAATTATCACAGAACTTAGATAATAGTTTAGCCGAGAGAATGGATAAAGACTTATCCGATATATACGATTTCCTTAGAAAAGATTTAAAAGTAGATAATAGGAGAAAGTTCCATGGTTTAATGTGGGTAATTTTAGACCACGATAACCCAGCTAACTCCATTAATATGGTTGCTGATTATATTAGGAACACAGAAAACGCTGATGAGGTTAGAAGAACATTGAGGTCCTTCAGAAAAAACTTTGTTGGTGAAGATGGTCTAGGTGAATTCTTGAAAAGGGCTAAGTTCTCAGAGTATACAAAGTATGAAAATAGTTTCGTTGGCAACCATTTCGATAGACACCCAACATTCCTTAGGTTAAAATATAAGACCGAAAGGGATGCTGAACATATTGTAGATAAGATTACTAGAATTTTACAAGGTCAAGACAAAGTTAGTAATGTCGTTACTAACCTATACCAATCCATTAGAGAGAATTATAAACCACATGAGATGGTTAAGGGTGATTTGATTTGTACGAACCCACTTTATGATAATGAAGGTAATTTAGTTGTTGGGAGAGGTGAGTCCGTTGAGGTTAAGAAATTAGATTACCATGCTGATAGTTATTTATCTGAATTTTTCGCAATCTATAAAAGTAAGAGATTACCTGAGATAGCGTATACTGATGAGTTCCTACAAGTTTATAACAAAGTTATTGATGGTTTATTTGTGGCTTTTCAAATGAATGGGGATGATATTTTAGAGGATATCAAATCTGATTTTGCTGGTATCATGTACGATGAAAACTACTTCATTAAGGATGATGACATTACTTTCTATTGGAGTAATAAAGGTCGCCACACTTGTAACCAACATAGGTTATCCATTAGATATAGAATTAACAAACCTATTGTTACAGGTTACGTTTTCGATAAAAACAATGATTTCTTAAATACGACTGAGTTGAAGGTTAGGGTTGATTCCGAGACTTTCTGTCCGTTTAGTCGTTAAGTTTATAATTCAATTTCTTTTCCTTAGTCTTATAATTTACGGCTAAAAAGAAGTCGTTCTTTGGGAACACAACACCACTATCGGTAATCTTATTCTTCTTATTCCAAAACACCATGATATGGTATTCACCACCACTTTTCTTACCAAAGATTAGTAAATCTTGAGTATATCTACGTATTAATTTAGTGTTAATGAAAAACCCTTTGTCATTTGATTGATATGATGTGAAGGGTTTTATTTGTGCTGTGAAATCTCTTCCCTTATAGTTAACGATAGCATCGGTACCAGCAAAATCCTCACTAGAACCTGCCGCTCCTCTCATTTCAACATCAAGGAACGGTAGTTTATTTAGAATCTCACCTACGAGGTCTTCACGTTCTTGACCCCTACCTCTTGTCTTATTAATTAAACCAACGATTTCAGGAGCTAATTTAGATTCAGGACCAAAGAGTTCATATCTTTTTAACCAAAGTATTCTGAAATATTCCCTGTTACTATCACTATCCTTATAACTTTTATTTGGTTCAATATCTTTATTGAATCCGTTTTGTCTAACAAAAGGTTCAACAATTTCATCTCTAACACTGTAATGGGTGTTAATGAAATTATAATTCGACCATACAGGGTCATCTAACTCAGTAATAGGTTTAATTACCCCTTGATTACCTCTATCACCCTTACCCCAATACTCGGTACCATTGTAGATATCTTTAAGGATATTATTAATCGCAGTTTTATATTCTCTTTGAAAAATCGTCATATCTATAAATATGGTAATATTTATGATTAATGGGAAGACTTTCAGAGATATATAATGAGGTACTACTTATTGAAGGTAGATTAGAAAAAGCGAAGGAAAGATATCCTGAGTTCGCTAACTATGTAATTGAGTTTTTCGCTCACTATGACCCGTCAGGTAATCAAAAATACTTGGATTGGATGTTGGGTCTTGTAGATGATATGGATAAGAGTTTGGGGTCAGACTTTAAACAAGGTGAACCAGACCTACAAATACATAGAAACATAATCAGAGCGGTTAAATTCTTCCATGAAAATCAACAAAGATTTAAACAAAGAGATATTAATCAATATAAAGACTTGGTAGAGTTAAACCAAGCTATCGAAGTTGTTAAAGAAAATATCAAACAAAAGGAATTAGAGAAACAACACAAAAAAGAACGTGATATTATCTACAAAGATGATAGATGGTTCGTAGTGTCCCCAAAGTCACACGCAGCTTCTTGTACTTACGGTGCCGGAACTAGATGGTGTGTTACAATGAAGAATGACGACCAATATTGGAATCGTTACACTAGAAACGCTAATTTCTTTTTCATTTTAGATAAAACCAAACCACAAAGTGACCCAATGTATAAGGTTGCTTACAGAATGATTGGTGGTGGTGGTAAGTATGAATTATGGGACGCATCAGATAGGGAATTCTCTAAGAACGCTAACGGTATTGAGTATATTGAAGAGTTACCACCTGAACTACGTATAAAGATTAATGAATACCATGAGGAAAACTTCACACCATCAGACGGTAAACACCTAGAAGGTGACCCAAGAGGTCAAGCGATAGCAAGACATTTAGGTGATACAGATATTGAGGATATTGACGACACTTGGTACGGAGTTCCGATATATGAAGCTGATAATGGTTTTTGGTGTGCTGCGGACAGTGGTGAGTTAGATGACGCTTTATATGACAATTATAGTGACTACTATGATGGTGACTTAATGGGGTATTATGACCCTGATGGGTACTACTTAGACATGGATGTTGATGACTTTATTGATACTGAAATTAGTGAATACATAAGTAATGTGTCTGACATAGAAATCATAGAATTCGCTAATAAGGATGATGAATTCCATGAAGTTAATAATGCTTATGACGAAGAGGAGGATGATGATGAGATTGAGAGATTAAGTGCGTTGATGGAGGATATTCTTGAAGAATCAAAACAAATAGTTGCTGACGTTATGGAAGATGAATGGAAAACGTGTTTCAGAGATGGTGTTAAAGAATGTCTTGTAGACAACAAGGGTTGGTACCGCAACGCTCATGAGTTATATCAAAGTGGTATCGTAAACTTTGATAGAGATGGTTTAATCGATTCTCTAGTAGGTAATTCCGAATATGATGAGATATGTCATTATGGTTATAGTGTAGAAGAAGACGACGAAGGTAATACTTGGTATGTTTTTGAGGTGGATTACTAAGTTCTTTCCTATTCCCGAATATTTATATAAAAAACTGTAAATGGGCTTGACTTTAAGAACGGTGAAGGGTACAAGACTTACCCACGCTGAGTTAGATAATAATTTTGTTTGGTTAAAAGGACGTGATATTGTCGACATGGATATTGTCGGTAGTAATCTTGTATTAACTAAAGACAACGGTAGTACCCTTTCGGTTGATGTTACAGGTTTTTCGGGTGGTACGATAAGTGGTGACACTTATGTTACAGGGGCTACATTAAATGGTACCATATTAGACCTTAGTAGAAACGATGGTGGTATTGTATCAGTAGACTTGATTGACCTTCCTGGTGTTTCAGGTAGTACATACACCAATCTAACACCAACCCCAACAACTATAGGTGGTATTTCAGCCGGTTCAACATTTAGTGGTCAGACGATGCAACAGATGTGGGACGCATTACTATACCCATATCAATTCCCAGCATTTACATCATTCTCAAGAACAGGATTAAGTTCAGTATATGAACTAGGGCAGGATATTAATATCGGTTCACAAACATTCTCTTGGTCTAACAGTAATGATAGTAATATCCAACCAAACTCCATTTACATAGAACAGTTAAGTCCCGCTACGGTCACTTTAGCGTCAAACCTAAACCCTGATGGTAGTACAGGATTTACCCTAACAACGACAACAAACAGAACTACTACAGGTAGTTTAAGTTTATATAGAATTACAGGTGTGAATACACAAGCAGGTTCATTTAACTCAACAATAAGTGCCAATTGGAGACCTAGGTGGTACTACGGAAGAAGTACTAACACTTCAATCACAGGTGCTGAGATGACAGGATTTACGGGTAATGCCTTAGTAAGTTCAGTAGTGAACAGTTATGTAACATTCGCGGCTGGTTCAGGATATTTGTATCTATGTGTTCCTGATACACTAGGACAACCTTCAGACCTTAGGGACTCCGTGGCAGGATGTTTCGGTACAAATATTCCTTATAATACATTATCGGATATCACCATAACCAATCCTTATGGTGTGTCAATAACATATAAAATCTATAGAACAGTAAATCAGATTCTGGGTTCTCAGAATGTGTGGTTG
>Ga0180437_10004330_pt1 | contig 20286 bp, 41 predicted proteins | sample SS_ome_4_FD_132410 | JGI IMG/M metagenome (GOLD analysis project Ga0180437, IMG submission 132410) | Hypersaline lake sediment archaeal communities from the Salton Sea, California, USA - SS_3_D_1 metaG | ecosystem: Environmental > Aquatic > Non-marine Saline and Alkaline > Hypersaline >... | reverse complement strand
CTACACACCTGTCAAAACACCCATCTGTAAATAACACCCACCAGTAGTCTTCACCTATATACTTAGATAGGGTACCAACCATATGGCCTTTACCCCACTTGAATTTGATCTTATCCCAGGGGTTATCTAATTCTATTTCATAGACAGGAGTCCAAAAATAGTTTATCTCTACACGTCGCACTTTGCCCCTTACTATTCTAGCTCCAGCTTCATCTATTAAGTCTCTCATGTTCTTATTTTCCCCCTCTACTAATAGTAGCGTACTTATACATAATTGAATAATAAGTATTCGTAAAGCACTCTAGTTTTAACCTAGTATTGAAATCATTGGGAATTTCTTCATGAGAAGAGTTACTGGTTGGTAATAATAGTTCCCCCAGGTTTTTAGTACTACTCTCAGAATTCAATATGGGTACCCTATTTCTATTTTACTTTTTGGGTATAAGGTACAATTATTCCAATGGTTATTTTAGGTTTGTGTGTGAGTTACCGGATGGGACCCTGGCATGGTCTTTGCATTACGAACCGTACCCCTTACATTACTATACACCCCTATACACCTATATACATATATAGTCATTTTAATTTATTGCAATATACGTACCATTATACTTACTTCAATTGGTATAGTTATTGCTTATGGTAACTATAGTTACGCTTCTAGGCCCGCGCTATTTGGCACAAAGCCTGCATTACCATTCAATAACTATGCCTATATGCTGGTATATATCTTGCTTACCCTATTGGTGGAGTATATACATATAATCATATAATAATCAATAGTTATAAATACACTAATTTATTAGTATATAGGCGTATATTGGTAACTATAGTTACGTATATAGTGGCATAGGTCTTGCAAGGGCGGGCTAATAGATCATATAGCCATATATAGGGGTTAATATACATATATGGTAGGGTATATATAGGGTAGTAGTAATATTTATTCATGAATATATAGAGAGTTGGCATGGTACTTGCAACCGGTACTCATACCCCTACTACTAAACCCCTATACTACTAACTAACCCTATATGTCAATAGGTCTATATCTACCTAACCCCTATTTGACTTGTAAGGGGGTTAACTGGTATAATGGGGGTAACCTATAGGATAGGGGGTTAATATCGTGTTAAGGGAAATTATAGGGTTAGGGTTATGCGTTTTAGGGGCTTCATTGTTTTTTGTTGCCGCGATAGGTGGTCTTTGGGGCTTGTTTGTTTTGGCGCTAGGTTGAACGTTTAACCGTTGAAATAGAGTAAATTTTTTTAACTAGTAATATCCACAAGTTAGGTCTTATACACGTAAGGCCGTAACATACTAATTTTATATGTTTATTTGAGTAGTTTTTAACAAGCCGGTTTGACATTTCCCAAGGGTGGCGCTATAATAAGTATAGACACTAGGGGGAAACAATGAAACAAAGTTTAATCATAATAGCAAGTGACAAGGCAAAGGTTATACGCAAGATTGAGAAAAGCGAAGCGGAGCATGGCAAAGAACAGAAAAAACCTCGCCAAAGGTTGGACGTTATAACCATCAATGGGAAAAGGCGCGTTATAGTGCGCCAAGATTAAGGGTTTGAACATGAAAAGACTAGTTGAAAGGTTTAAACATTGGCTAGTTGTTTTTCGATTACGTCGGGCCAATTTGACAAGGGCAAAGCGGTTAATTAAAGCCGGTTACTAGGTCAACCGTTTTGCTATCAGGGCTCTTTGTGCAATGCAGAGAGCCCTTTCTTTTGTTCTTTTTCTGCTTTTTCCGCTTCACTATTTTCACTATAACAAGTTATAAATTTTATGGGGTACCTTGGCAAGGGTTAAACGGTTTAAAGGCCTTAGAAAGCAATCTGAATAATAGTTAAATGGTTGAAATCATAGAGAAAGAGCCCCTAACAAGGCAAATAACTAGGGGCTCTGATTGCTAAGCTTGAAAAGGGTTAAACGGCCTAGCAACAGCACCAAAGGCGCTTTGCTCCACATTTCAAACAAGGTTGAAAGTAGAGAGGTTGACACATAGGGCAAGCGTACCGGAAAAGGCCTTTTTCCGCCTTTCCCCCGCATCTACTGCAAACTGTCAACGGTGGTTTTTGCAAAGGGCTTTCCGTTTTGGGGGTGTCAATTCGCATTGTTTCGGGCTCTGTTTTGTTTATCTCTTTATGACAGGGGCAAAGGTTAGAATCTTGCGCGGCTTGGTTTTTACAAGGTAGCCAACTATTCCCAAGGTTACCTATAACCCTGTCACTTGCCTTGCAGCGGTTTTGCTCTTTATAATTCTTATTCCAGTTTGCATTCTTTAAAGCCTGTATCCTTTCCTCTTCGTTGTCAATCCAGGATATGCGTTTTTTGTTTTTCATGGCGTCACCTTCCCTTTGTTTACTATGTTACTGATAGTTGTTTGGTAGATTGTTTCAACGGATAAATCGTGTATCATGTTGCGTTGACGTTCGGTAGGGTAATGCCCTTGCTTCTCCCATATCAATAAAATTAACTGTTCTTTTAGCAATTCCATCGCCATATCAAACCTATCAATATAATCCTGTTTTGTCATTGTGTGCCCTTTCCTATTTGAAAAATTGTTTCTGTTGTTCAGTTAATTTTTTTACTCCGTGATACACTAGGCCTATGCGTTTTTCTCCGGTTATGGCTGGCATATCATCAAGATTACCGTTAATATAACCGGCTTTTTCCCTTGCCGCATGGCTAGCAAAAATTCGGGCAATGGGGAGCATTGGGTTAATTATGTCGTCATGTTTGCCGCCCATTGATTGCACTAGGTGAAAATTTGACGGCAAAGCGTTAAAATCAACAATAGTGAGCGCTTTTGTGTATCCATAGAAAATTTTATTCGGCAAGGCCTTTGCTACCTGCACCCATTGTTGAAAATAGCGCAGCGAATAGAAATCTCCGCTGTCATGTATACGTACTATAGGCCTTTTGATTTTTTCGAGTGACTTGATTACATGGCTTGCAAAGTTATCAAGGAAAGTGCAAGCGGTATTCCAGGCCCTAGCCGCTTTGACAGTATTCCACCTGTATGATCCTTGCAAAGCGTAACATATCCCCCCGCAAGTGCCCGCGCTAGGGCAAGTTAGACAATATTTTTTCCCGTCAATTGTTTTTATACTCTCTTCTAGCTCAAGGTTTTCCCTTGCGTCATGTTTTGCTTGATGGGTCGCAGGTAAACTACGAATATTGTCCAACAAGATATTAAGTGGAATTGCAAAAGCTTGTATACCAAAACTAACCGCGTCCAGCTTACTAACTTTTTTGTTTTCTTTGCTGATTTTAATCATTGTTTCCCCCCTTTTTGCGGTTGATACCGTTGATTAAGTCAACCGCTTTTTGAGCGGCTTGTCCTGCATTGACTAGTAAACGTCTATCATCTTTGAGAGCCCTTAACCAATTGGCAACATATGCGGCTTGGTTTTTTTGAAGGTCCGCGCTATCAATACCGCATTGCATACATAACAAAGCCGCTCCGATTTCAGCTATTAGTTCCTCTTTGCTATAGCTATCAGAACCAAAACCATTAACCGCGTTTTGCTCAAACCTACCTAGTCGGTTAGGGTGTCCAGTACTATGGGTTAACTCGTGAAACAATGTTGAATAGTAACCGTCAACAGAAGTAAAGCGGCAAGGTTCAGGCATGTTGATATAATCGAGGGCGGGGGAATAGCAAGCTATATCGCCACTATGCCTAATTTCAGGCTTGCCTAGCCAATTATTAACCAGTTTTTCCGCTTGTTCTACTGGTTTGAAATCAAGCCCTTTGTCTTGTGGAATTTTGCTTTCTGGTATGTTTTCGCATTGATCCAGGTTGAAAGCGGTATAATATCGAACACAAGGCACCTTGCAAGGCTTGCCCGTGTCTTTGTCAGTACTGTCAAACCATTTCCAAAAAATAATTGGAATACCCTTTTCACCTTTCTTTACATTTCCGCCTAACCGCTTGGCTTGTTTGAACGTCAACCAAAATGGTGAATTAAACCCCTCTTTAAAGGTAGTTAGAAAGCAAACTATGGCATTAATCCCCCTATAAGGTTTTCCGGAAATCAGGTTACAAGGTGATTTCCCCCCTTTCCAAGGCTTGCGCCATGGTATAACACCTTGTTCTAGTTGTTCAATTATCCTATTGGTGACGATTTCATAAATTTTTTGACTCATGGTATACCCCTTTCCATTTTCAATTGTTTCACGCGCCAATCAATAAGATTATCAGCGCACAGACTGTATAACGATTTCACGCGCAAAGCTTGACTTTTGTAATGGTCCGATAACTCCGCGTCATTATCTTTGTATAATTTGGCCATTAATAGGCAATGGTGATACTCAAGGTTTAACCATTCACTGACTTGATTTTTCCTTTTCATGGTTTTTTCTCCGTCAAAGATTGTCTTTTTTCAATAATAGGCTATTAATAGCGCTCAAAATATCACTAAGTGCGCGTTTTGAAATATAACCAGTGTCGAAAATGTTATGGTGACCGGAGTTATTTTCAATCAATACTAATCGCACGCCACCATAAGCAAAGTCAAAGGCAAGTTTTCCAGTTTTTGGCTTTAATAGTCTATTTAATTGTACCGCTTGATTGTTCAAAATTTTCAAGGTGATTCTTTCCATAACTTGCCCCTTTCATTAGGTTTTTTGCCTTGTCTTAATATCTTATCACGGTACCGGGGGAAATGTCAAGCCCCTAGCAAGAAAAAAAATTCCCCCTATAAATATATTATAGAAGGTAGCGCGGTAGGGTGGCGCGTGCTACGATAAGAGAGCGGGCAAAATGTCACCCTTGGCATATTGTTTGCTTACTGGCACGCTTTTTGCTAGCGCCCAGAACTGGCATGGTTATTGCAAGGCCATTGCCATACCATAGATGTATGGTACTTGCCATATATAGTCACATAGGGCCATGTGTGGTCACGGGGAGAAAATAATTTTGAACACAGGACTAAAAAGGGCCGAAATCGTGGAAAAAGGGGGGTACAAGATATGAGAGGTACAACTAACCATGACTAGCTTAGCTTATCTCTGGGACAGAGAGGTCTATAAAAAGGATCAAAACCGTGGCAAATAAGTATAAATTTCAAATAGGTGATAAGGTTATTGGTCATTCTCCCGCCTTTCGAGATAGTCCTATCCGGGGCACCATAAAACACAGGGAAAGAGGGCTCAAGAACGTCTATTTCCTAGATGATATGAACGCTTTTTTCTTTGAGGATGAATTACGTTTAGAAACAATAAGTTATATGAAGGGGAGGAAAGCTAATGGGAACTAGGCATATTGTAGCCGTTGTTTGTGACGGCAAAACAAAAGTTGCTCAGTACGGCCATTGGTATGGATACCCCACCAGAGTGGGCGCAAAGATATGTGATTTTATCCACAATGAGATGGATCTAGAAGATTTTAAATGGGCTGTTAGAGAGTGTAACTTCCTGTCAAATCAAGAAATTGATAGAAAGTGTAATGCGGCTGGTGATTCATGGCCGGTACGTTACCCTGAACTAAGCAGAGACACAAGCGCCGGTATCCTCTCCATGATAAGTCATGGTAAGGCTAGAGACCTATGCAATTCTATTGACTTTGTTGCTGATTCTCTGTTCTGTGAGTACGCTTACGTAATCGACCTGGATAACGAAACGTTAGAGGTCTATAGAGGATTCAATACTAAAAGGCTCCCAAAGCGTGAAAGATTCGCTAGCATGACTCCCCCGAGAAAATCCTGTAGCGGTGAACAATACTACCCAGTTAGGTTGTGGGCTAAGTTTCCTTTTAAGTACGCCACTGAAGAAAACATGGAAAAATTAGAACAGAGTGACACGGATGAATAAGAAAAAGAATAGTTACGAAATAGGAGATCGAGTGTGGGTTAAACCGATTTTACACTACCTTGGTAGAACTGTAATCAAGGATATAAGATATGAAGTAGATAAATCCTATACCCATGTGGATGGTCCTACATTTACACACTTTTATCTTGTGCGAGGTGTAAATCACTGGATAACAGAAAGTGAAATAGTGGGGTATGATATAACTGGGCAGATGCAAGCTAAAAGGGGCTTAAATCGTGGAAAATAAACATAAATATAAAGTAGGAGATGTGGTAGTAGACAAGAATCATGGGCGTGTAATAATTACAAAACTATATGACGAATGGGAATGGGACCATTTGTACGGGAATTGGTACAACATACTTACGGGCGATGGGAGACATATCTCGACTACGGACAAAGAGATTGAAAGAATTGATTTGATAGCAACTATGGAATATAAAAGGATATTAAGCCGTGAGTAGAACAGTATATAGCTATAAGTACAAAGTGGGGGATTACATTAAGGTGTATCGCTATCGTTATGGTAAAACCTGCCCCACCAGTGCCAGAGTTCTTTCTCGACACGCTGTTAATAGATTGCCGGGAATAGGTAAATGGAAAGAAGCTGGATACAAAGTAATTATGGAATGGGTTGACAATAGGGGCAGAAAATGTTATCGTAGAGAAATGATTTCTCAAAGACGTGTGATAGGCTACGATCTAATAGGACAAATGAGGGCTTTCAAAAATGTATAGGGTTGGCGACAAAGTAATACTTAAAGCAGGTACCCTGGTTGACAGCGGCAGTTATTTTACCCCGCTGAACATTCCTCACAGAGCGGTAATTAAGAGCATTGTAGACTGTTTTTATGTTCATCTGTTCTACGTGGAGATTGAGGGATGTAGTACGAAAGGTAGAGTAAACTGGAATGATATTCAAGGATTAGATACGATAGCGATGATGAAAGAGAGCAGAGATGGCTAAGGGCCGGGCAAGAATTATATACCCCCACGCTCTTAAGGGAAAAATCATAGAGTACGAGGGAGAATTGTTTATCTTCGATTCAGTAGAAATAGCCATGCTCCTGGGAAGTAGCCTAACTTTTCATTATAGAGCTGTCTTGACAGGCTTTGACAATTCTGAAAAAATAGTAAAGACAGAAAAGCTGAGTGAGATGAAAATAATTACCATTCAGGAATACATGCGGAGACATAGGAAATGAACATCTTTGCTACAAATAAGGGGGCTTGGAAATCCGCTCAAGCTCTTGATAATAAACGAGTAATCAAGATGTGCTTAGAATCCGCTCAATTATTGTCTACTGCAATGCACGTTATGGGTGCGCCCGGGGCTCCTTACCAGGCCACGCACATAAATCACCCTTGTTCAGTTTGGACAAGAGCTAGCGCGGCTAACTACCTGTGGTTAATCAATCATTTCACCGCATTATGTAAAGAGTACACTTATAGATATGGTAAAGTACACAAGTGTGAACAATATCTAGATGTTTTCTATTCTGGCTACAACTATATGCCCGACTCATTGGACATTACCCCGTTCGCTAACTGTACGAAATTTAAAGAGGAAAAGAATACTTTCAAAGCATATAAATTGGCCTTGACGGACAAGTGGAAAAATGATAAAATTAAACCAAGATGGACAAACAGAAAGAAACCCGGGTGGGCTAAGTGATTGTAAATGTTTACAGAATTTTACCAGAGATGCATTCCTGGGAGCCTCAGTTTTTGTACTCTTTACCAGAGACACAGAAAGATAACCATATATATGTATTGACCGTTGGGGATGATATAAGTGAGTATTTAGCAAGGACTTTTCTCTCCCGCTCTGCGCTGTTGTACAAAGTCAATATGAATACCATGGTAGACTATAAACTAGATACGATCCGTACAATGCAGTTTAACCGTATGATAAATAAGGTAAAAAAAGAATTTGACAAGGATGAATTAGTGTGGTACGATCAATTAATAAGGAGAGAAAAATGAAGTTAGTTATTATCTTTGGTGTTTTGGGATTACTGGTTATCGCGGCAATATCATTCATAGAACATCGTAACAAAAAGAAAACTGATATTCGCTACGGAGCCGATTTCAAAGCAGGACAAAAATGGAGGAAAAAACAATGACAGAATTAGAGGCATATTATCAAGCACTTACCTTTAAAAAGATGTGGATTAAGTTTCGTGACTATGGTATTCTCCATGACTGTGAGAAAGCTACGCGCCACGCAAAGTTTTGTTACGAAATGTTCAAGAAATCCTATGAGTTAGCAGGTATTTAGTGGTAAGTAAAACCTGTCAGATTCGGGGTTGCAGCAAACACGCCAACAGGATTATAAGAGTTGGAGATGATTTAGTTTTTCTGTGCCATGAGCATTATGATTTTATGGAAAAAGGGATTCGAGAGATCAACGAAAGAGTCAAAAACATGACCACTGAGGAAATGGAAGCTAGGCTTAAAGAATTAGAAAAGGAAAAAGATGAGCCAACCCATTGAACAGAAATACTTTCCTGGTGATGAGATTATAATTTGGTGCCCCGACTGTGAGATTCAAAGGCCTGTGCGCTGCCTTGTTAAAAAGTTAGTGTGGCAAGGGGATTGGGAGCAAGAAGGCAGTGATAATATGTACCGTGTAGAACTCATAGATAGCTGTTCTTGCGGATTTTCGTTTACTCTCCTTGATTTAAACGAGGAATGTTTGGAAACTACTGCGGTGCAATATATGAAAAATATAAAGAAAAATAGGGGTTGACAAATTAGTAAAAGTATGAGACAATAAAGTATGATGAAGAAATCAGACATAAGTGAGGTTAAGGAGATTATTAGAAAAGCGATGGATGACGTGTATGGTTTTCCTGGTAATACCTCGCCAAAGAAGAAACGGTTTCTAGACCTAGTTGTTGAAAGGCTCTATGAAAGGTTTAAGAAGAGTGGAAAGAAGAAACAAGCATAAATGGCTAACTCATAGAAAGTTGGCAGATAGGTTCAGAGCACAAGGATTGCTCAATGTTGCTCAATATCATTACTACCAGGCCATGCTGCATTACCACGCAATGAACCTCGAAAAAGAAAGGGAGAGAATTAATGAAAAACATTAATCGCTGTATGGGTTGTGGTTCTACTCACTTTACTATTGACGGTTCTGGTAATCATCGCTGCCGCCACTGTGGATATGTCATCATTAATAAAGAGCCCAAGACATTTAAAAACACTTCAGAATGTCTTTTAGATATGATTAACGAGACTTTAATAGATTTAGGGGAGACTGGCGATCTAAATAAAGACCTCCTTTCTGATCAAATGGCTTATTCTTCTCAGTCTCCCCCCTCCCCCTCTCCTGAAGAAGCGCAAGAGGTGGAAAGAAATTATATTACTGGTAAACAAATGACCTTTCGGTGTGCTAACCACGATTGTTCACACCATTTAAGTTTTGATCCTATTAAAGTGAGACTAAAAGATGTACCGAAGACGTGTCGAGTATGCGGGGCGTCTATGATACTAGGGAGGACAAAAGATGGCGATTAAGAGACCTCAAATAAAAACTAAACAGTTTGTTAACAACCAGTGTCTTGATTGTAATGCTGAGGCGGTGGCTACTATGGTTGTGCCGCTCAAGGGTAAAAAGAGAATGATGTGGTGCTGTAGCAACGGGCATACTAATAAACATAGGCGTTACACGGTAACAGAGAAAAAATAATGGGGCTTCTACTTTTACTCATAATACTTTTTATAGCTATCCGGTGTGTGGTTCATTAGGAGAACAGAATGAAAAAGTTTGAAAGACTTATACTAGATCTCACTGAACAACGGAAAAAAGTTGCCTGTGAACTACAGAATCAAGCCAAATTGGAACATCAACTTTCTTTGGAAATAGGTGATGTGCAGTTTTCAGTAGGTATTAATGAGAGGGTACAGCAAGTGAAATTAGAAATATCTGTGAATGGATATAACAGCGCGAGAGCTACGATAACAGGAGAAGCCGATATAAGAACTATTAAGAGATGGCTAGATTCTCTCTTGGGCGACTCTACCACCGAATACATGAAAGATTCTAAAGACAGTCCTTCGGAGAATAAAAGCAAACCCATTTGGGCCAAAGCCATCTTTAGGGATAAAGATGAAAAGTAATGCCAGAAAATATATAGAAGATACGGATTAAAACACAGAATAAAGAGTTGCAATCCACGGAGGATTGTGATACAATAAAAGAAAACGTAAAGGAGTAGAACATGGCTAGAGGCAAAATCGTTACCGGGGAAGAGGTTGAGAAGGTTCTGAACAAGATTGATGATCCTATGCTTATCATTCGGGTGGGTCGTAAGCTCTACCAAGATATGAAAAAAGCACGCAACCAAGTGTTCAACCAACAGCCGGAGACTGAGGAGACCGCCAATGTCGGACAAGAAGAAAAAGTTTGATGTAAAAGAAGCTATGGATCTTCTTAGTAACCCGCTAGCTCAGCTAGAATTTACCGCATTTTCAGTGCTAATGACTCAAGCCTTGGAAAATACGGTGGGAGATATTCTTGAAGAGGCTAAAATATGTACTAAAAAGGAATTCTCACAACGGCTGAGCAAACAAATGGAAACTATTCAAGCCAACCTTTCGAAAGGAATCCCAAAAGAGGAAAGCCACCAAGAGAAAAAGAAAAAAGAGCAGGATGACTTACTCAAAATTTTGCAAGATCTGCCCGATGGGGCTTTCGGGAAGGTTCAGTAATGTCCAAAAGTAGATTTAATAAGAGTAAGGCTCACAAGTCACTACAAGAGAGTCTGGCCTCTGTCAGTCCTCTCAGGTTAATCGCTAAAAAATGCCAGAAATACGACTTCCAAAGAAGGTTTGAAAAGATGTTTGGAAAATATTTGAGCCGGTCTCTTATTAAGAAACAAGTAGATCCCTTGGAGAAAATGTATTCCGATGCGCGTACAAATGTACAGAAACAAAAAAAGGCTATCTTAGACAATAAAGCAAAGATGAATAAAAAGAAACAAGGAAAAACAGTGGCCGAGATGATTCTCGAAAGGTCACAAGAAAACCCTATTAAATTTCGTTTTGTGTCTCCGGGCGGGCGAGAGGTCTTTCCCTTCTTCGGAATGTTTAAGAAATTAAACAACAAGCCGAAGGGCTACTATTATCATTGGTATGAATACGATGAGGAACAGCCAGAAACATTTGCTCAAATGGCAGTATTAAAATTAACTGGATACAAGTTTAGCGGCCACCATATCAAACATTCTACTATCAGCGAAAATAGATTTAGGGGAATAGTCGGGTATGATAAGAAATGGGCGGTTGAAAGAGGTCAAGCCCCCGATGCCGATACTGAGAAACGGCAAGAGGCAGATAAAATTATTAGTCTAATGAAAGATACAATTTGGTGTGTCTATATGGATACTGGGCGCTCCGTGGGGCTCAAACCCAAAGACCTATTTATTTTGGAAACGACCAAGAAAAGGGTGAATAAAAAGTATTACCGCTGGCAACGTTTTTATAGTAAGGTCCTAAAACATCATAGAGCAGAGCTATATATACGAAGAGTTGAGTGGAGGCACTTACCGGAAACCCCCTATAACATGGGGATTGCTTTGAAAAAATATAAAGTCTCATTACTTCCTGGTCCAGAGGCAAAAGCAGCGGATAATGGTTTTAAGGTGCCCGGCTTAAGAAAAACAAATACATGGTCCGCCTTTATCAAAAAAACATATGATTACAGTGCGAGAAAGTATACCACCGAAGTAAAAACAGGAATTGACATTAACCAGTCTATATGCTCCCATAGTATAGGCTATGTTGATCCTAATATTAGACCACGGTAGGGGGAGAGAGAATGATTACAGTAAAAAATAGAAGAAATATTCGTATCTTAGCCGTGTGTGCTTTCTTCGCGTTCTTTCTAGTCCACCTAGAAGTGGTTCAATTACATAATGAAATCAAGGAGTTAAGCAACAAAATACAGAACGTCCACTATGCCGCTCTCAAGGACTTTTCTGCTATCGACTTTACTTTGACTCAGAGTATCATACAAATCGAATCTAGCGGCAATCCTCAAGCTTACAACAGCAATTCTGGGGCAGTTGGGTTAATGCAACTGCGCCCAATAATTTACAACAAACTATGTGGATTAACAAAGAAAGAAGCCTTTGATCCACAAAATAACGTCGCATGTGGTACTCTATTCATTAAGCACCTGCTTAGGAAGTATGGGGGCAACCTGGAGAAAGCACTTCTATTCTATAATAACGGGTACATAGTTACTAATGAAGAGTACGCCGAAAAAGTTTTGGCTTTTCTTGAAAAAGAATTTGACAAACCCGAATTGAATGTGTTACGCTAAAGGGGATGAGCAAATAAACCCATAGGGAGGTCAGAAAATGGCAAGCATTAATAGAGTAAAGAAAATTATCAAAGCTGGACGCGAATCTGGCGTTTGCGTTTGGATTTGGGGCGACCACGGCAACGGAAAAAGTGAGTTAGTCCGACAAGTTACTGACGAGCTGGGGATTCAGTTCATCGACATTCGCGTTGCCTTAACTGAGGCAGGTGATTGGATGGGCATTCCCTATGCTAACCCCGTCACAAAAGAAATGGACTTCCTGCCCTCCCCCTTTCTGCCCAAAGACCCGAATAGTAAGGGTATCCTCTTTCTCGACGAACTCAACCGTGGTCGTCCCGATGTTTTGCAGTCGGTTTTTCAGATTGCCTTAGATAAGAAGATTGGTACCCACTACGAACTGCCAAAGGGTTGGTCTATTGTGGCTGCCGGTAACCCCGGAGATGCTGACTATCAAGTAACAGACATTGATCCAGCTCTCTTGGGCCGTTTTTGTCATGTCCACCTAACCCCTACCAAAGATGAGTGGTTACAGTTTGCCCAGGACACAAACCTGCGGGACGATGTACGTGGTTTTATTCGGGATAATCCCAAAATGTTGGGGCAAGCTGTCAAAAGCACTTCCATTGAATCTTTGAAAGGTAACCCACGGGGCTATGTGCTGCTAGGTAAAATGGTTGATGCATTGGAAAGCCTTAATAAAACTGACCCCGAAGGCAACTATATTTCAGACTGTTTACAGGACGTTGCTCATGGGTTGGTTGGATCAGCCGCTGCCGTGGAATATGCTAACTATCGGGCTACTGCCTTCAAACGCATTGACGTTACCAAGATCCTTAATGAATATCCGACTATCCGCAAGGATGTTCTCAAGTCAGTCAAGACGGGGCGTGGTGACCTTCAGAAAGAAGCCATTGAAGAGTTATTCAAAGATAAAAAACTCAATATTGACGAGGTTGTTGCGGACGAGAAGAAATTCAAAAACCTGCTGTCATTTCTTACAGATATCCCTGCTGATATGGGCTATGTTGCCGCAGAAATCATCATGAACAATTATCGTAAGCTTATGGATGCGATTCTTGCCTCTAAAAGCAAAGAAGCAAATAAGTTTTACGAGCTGGTAGTGGGGTTAGAGAGTATCGAAACCAGGGAGAAAAAGTAATGTCAGAGGACACTAAAAAAACTACCCCCCAAGTGGTAAAACAACCTAAGAAGCTTACGCCAGAAGAAATTGCTGAGGCTAAGCGCAAGCTCGAAGAGACTGTAGAAACTGCGGAGTCTAATTTAGAGAGAGCTATCTTTCAGTTGCTTACAACGGAGCCTTTTTTGGGCCACCTAATGCAACAATTAACGAGACTCACAAGTTTGCAGATTCCTACCGCCTGTGTTTCAGTAGTCGATAACCGCTATTCTCTTACTATCAATCCATTCTTTTTTAATGAACTGGAAACGAAGGAGAGAGTAGCGGTACTGAAACATGAGCTTTGCCATTTGCTAAATGAGCACTTGCACCGGGACCAGGATAGAGACCCCAAGATCTTTAATGTGGGCGCAGATATGGCTATTAACCAGTGGATTCAAAATCTGCCCACGTTTGATCATGCCAAAGCAGTAGAAAAGTTGATGGAATCGGGGTTAACTAAAGAAGAGGCAGAATCAAAACTTCCTAAGCCAGATGCGAACGGTAGGGGGCAAACCTGCTTACTTCCTAAAGACTATAATCTTCCTAATGATAAAACTGCTGAGTGGTATTATGAAGCTATCCTCAATGATCCTAACCTCAAAGAAAAGTTTCAACAAAAGAAAGTTATCCTAGATATGGAAAACGGGATGACTAATCTCTCCTCCGAGGAGCAAAAACAATTGGCCGAAGATATTAAAAACGGCAAGGCACAAGTTTGTCCAGGACAAGGAGATCATTCACAGTGGGGATCAACAGAGGGGCAGACTAAAGAAGTACTTGATGAAGAGTTAAAAAGAATTATTCGAGAGAGTATGGAGAAATCAGAAGACTCCTTCGGTAACCTTCCGGGTATGCTGCAAGAACAGATCCGGCAATTCCTTACTACCAAGGTTAGTTGGAAAACAAAGCTTCGTAGTTTTATTCAGAGAGCGACCCATATATTAAGGGTGAATTCCAGGCAGAGGCCTAGCCGTCGCTACGGAATCTCTTTCCCTGGCCAGAAATCTAACTTTAAACTCAACCTTTGTGTATTCATCGATTCTTCGGGCTCTATCGGAGAGGATGAATCCAGAGTATTTGGTGGAGAGATCAACCGTCTGTTAGATACTAAATTGGCCGACATTACTTTGGTTTGGGGTGACACCCAAGTGCAAAAAGTAGAAAAGCTTGCTAAGAAATTAGAGCCCAACAAGTTTGTAATGTATGGGCGTGGTGGCACTGATGCCGGTCCCTGGCTGCACTACATTGATAAGGAAGGATACGATGCGGCTGTTATTCTCACGGATGGGTACTTCTCCCATGACCTGAAGAAACCTAAAACATTGTTGTTATGGGCCTTGAGCGAGGGTGGTTATCAGATTGATGATTTTCGCCGGAGCGTACCCTTTGGAAAGATACTTAAACTAGAACTGGATGAAAAGGCCAGGCGTCGGAGGCGTCACTAATGGGTGGTTTTAAGATACCAGAAAACAAAGCCACAAGAACTCTGGATTACCATGAGTTAGCCCTAAACTTCTTTCGCTCCTATCTGTTACAAATGGGGGAAAGAAAGCGCAACGACGAACAAATTAAGGCTTTCACTAGGAATCCTAGTCCAGAGACTTTCGGATTACAGGCTGATCCCAATAGGGATAAGTTTTTCGAAATCATCAAACACCATTCTACCTTTGATGAACGAAAAGCTATAGTGCTAGAACTTGCAAACGCAGGAAAGTTATGATTTATGAAATCTATTGCAAGGTATGCGGGGAGACACGAGAGATTGACCTCCCCACGGATAAATGGAAAGATGCAAAAGCACTTTTTTCAGAGGCTAATGCAGTTTTAACCCACAAGTGTAGTGGCAAATATGAGTTGAGGCGTCATGGAAAGTATCTTGATAGAAAGAATAAGAAGGCTGAGGCACTTGCTAGAATTCGCCCGGTTTCTGTCAAAAGAGCAAAAAGAAAAGATCAAAGAGGAAATGGATAAGTTGATCGAGCAAATAAATAACCTTAACAGGTTCGGTAAGTAATATGAGATATAGAATTATCGACTTACAAGACAAATCCATGGGGCAAGCAAAACGTATCATGAAACGCTTGCTGCACAAAAAACGAAAGGGCAAGGGTACCCCGTGGATTAGGCGTAAGATTAAGACTCCTTTAAGGTTTCTCCTGCCTTCAAAGGAGCGCAAGAGCCATAAGATGTTTCAACCAGAAAAAATTAAGAGTACGTGCCCCTACTGTGGAAGCCGGTTGGTCGAAACAGAGGTAGGGGTAGTATGCAGTAGTGAGAACATGCGCTATATCGCACACGATATTATTAGTACTATACGTAGACATGGTGAAGAAAAAGCGGAAATGTTTATGAGCAAAAAAGCCAACCGCTTTTATGATTACTATAAAGCTGAGGGCGTAATTATGACTTGTGACTACGTTCTAGGTAATGAGGAAAAACGATTCAGAATTAATAACCGACTACTAAGACCAGGAGTAGATCGTAAAAAAATATTTGGAGGTAAAAAATAATAATGAAGTATTTTACAATTATAGCTTTGGCTTTGCTAGCTACTAGCTGCGGAGAAGTTAAGTACTACCAACCATTCGACTGTGAAATAGGGATTAAACTAGTAGAGTACCGAATACAGTTTAATCAAGGTGACTACGAAGTAACAGCTAGAGATGAAGCTCATGGATTCTACGATGTGGTATACAGGGCCAGCCACGAAAGCTTTGCCACCACCCTGGTACACAACGTATTGCCTGTCACTTGTCAAACACTGGGAGGCAAAGTTATTAAGCTAGATCCTGAAGAAATGGAGACTGAATAAATGAAATCATGTGTTAACTGTAATAAATCTTTTACCCTCAAGGAAATTAAGAAACGCAGAGCCGTCTGTTGTGATCTTTGTCTAGATCAAGCAGTAGAATACGACCAAGTATTTAAAGAGTTTGGTGAAGAAATTGCTCTACAACACTGGTGTTTTATGCGGGAGACAACCGGGTATGAAATACAAGGTGGGTGACAGAGTGCGGGTGAGAACCTACCAAGAAGGACTTAAAGAGGTCCACCGAGTATCAACCGTAAAGGACATTGCTACTCTATCTACGGGAGAAGTTATTGCCTATATGTTAGATGATGACGATCTGACTTTTATGACGCCGGAGAACATTTTAGGTTTGGATACCATAGATATGATGAAACGAGGCAAGAATGTTTGAAGCATTAGAAAAAATCGCTAAAACAAACAGCAATAAAGAAAAAGCTGAGATTCTCAGGACCCATGACAGTCCAGAGCTGCGGGAATATTTGGATATCGCACTTAATATTTATAGGGTGTATTATGTCAACAAACTACCAAAAGAAAGAATTGAGGGCGTCGAAGCCTTTCCTATCCCCGGTAAAGGATTCGCCAAGTTTAAGCTTCTTATCAACGCTTTGGAGGAGCGCCAAATATCAGGTCATATCGCTCTTAATACAATCCATGACGTATTCAGCACATTTACAAAACAGGAACGGACATGGTTTGGTGCTGCGCTTGCGAAAAAAGCTATCGGGGTTGGACCTGCAACTGTCAACAATGCTTTTGGAGAAAATACTATACCAACATTCAAAGTAATGCTGGCCGACAATAAACAGCCAAAGCTTGACGATATTACTTTTCCTAAAGAATTGCAGCCAAAGATTGATGGTTTCAGGGCTATCTATATCCCCGGCTTAGGTTTTATGGGGAGAAATGGGAAGCCCTTACGCAATAAAAATTTAGGAGCATTTTTTCACGGAATTTCTACTTCCAATAGGAAATGGGTACTAGACGGGGAAATTGATTCTACCGAGTGGCATGGTCAAAAGGACTCTTTTAACAAAATTACTTCTATCCTCAATTCCGAGGATAAAGAAATTCCAGACCATATTAGATATACCGTCTACGATTGCGTCAAAGTAAAAGATTGGAGAGCACAAAGCTGTCCCGACACCTACGAGCAACGAATGAACCACGCAAACCAGCTAGTATTCTATATCTCTGACCATTACCCTACTACTGAGGATTGGTTCTCTGAAGATGCGTCTTTTCGTGAATCATACTCCCCCGTTGTATCTATTCCCTCTATAAAAATTAATAGTAGAAAAGAGTTGGACAAGTGGTATAAATACTACCTTGACCACGGTTACGAGGGGGTAATGATCAAAGATTCTAAGGGACTATACCAATGGAAACGAGTGACTGTCACCTCTCAAATTATGCTAAAACTCAAACCCTCCATTACCCATGACCTTAAGGTGACCGGCTTTGTAGAGGGGGAAGGTAAATTTAGGGGGATGCTAGGGAAGCTTCTAGTCGATTTTAACGGCGTTGGGGTTGGAGTGGGCACCGGACTCACCGAAAAGGAAAGAATCGCAATCTGGAGCAATCTGGAGGCTCACAGGGGTAAGTTTGCAGAGGTCAAGGGAATGGAAGTTACTGCGGACGGGTCTATTAGGCACCCGGTCTTTATACGCTGGAGGTTAGATAAGTGAAAGCCCAAAATCTAACAATTTGTGTACCTTACCAAGGATGTGACAAGAGTTGTCCTTACTGTATTAGTAAGATGACTGGTATAACTAACCCATCTAATTGGGAATTAATGGAGAGAAATATCCCTAAAGTTAGGCAGTTAGCCGAATCTTGCCAGGTCAACAATGTTTTGGTTACTGGTAAGGGGGAGCCAACCCTCGCCCTGCCGTATCTCTATCAGATTTTGAGTACTTTCCGGGAGTTCCCTTTAGAGTTACAGACCAATGGAAAGGGACTCTTAAGTGCTCTAAAAAGCGGTAAATCCGTGGTAATTCAGCTACAAAAATGCGGGCTTGATACCCTGGCCATATCGATAGACAATTATGCTAATATAGCTGTCTATAAACCATTATTCGAGGAGATCAGACGGCTAGGCATGACAAGCCGCATAACAGTCAACCTGTGTAATACAACGCTGAATCATACCTTTGAGAAGTATGTTCAATCCTGTAATAATAACTATGTAGATCAGCTCTCCTTCAGAAGTGTGACAGTACCTAACTATGTTGTTTTTGAGGTGGGCACAGAGGCGGAGAGAGTCGCAGACTGGATTAAAAAAAATGTAGACCCAGTAGCAGAGAAGCTATTTCTTGGTCGCATGAATGACTCCCTAAAAGAAAAAGGACAAGTTTTACGAAACCTGCCATATGGAGCTACCCTCTATGACTATAAAGGTCTCTCCGTAACTTATTTTGACTACTGTATTCAGGACAAGTCAGGAGAGGAAGATGTAAGAAGCCTAATATTTCAAGATGATGGTCACGTATACACAAGTTGGGTTTCTAAAGCATCGAGGTTATTTTAATGGCAGTAATTAGGCCAAAATATGGTATTAATGAAATTGTGAAAGTGAGGCGCACTTACTACGATGAATTCCTTCGGGAAACTGATAAAATAAAAACAGCCAGAATCGTGGACTTACATACTTTACATACTACCTGGTTAAGTGGATCTGTAGTGGGATTTAAATACCGGATTCGTTTTGAAAACAATCGTGAAGTGGAAATAGGGGAACAAGACATAGTAGGTATCGACACTATAGCCACAATGAAGGAGAGTAAGAAATGAAACATTTTTGGAAATGGTTAGTTAACCATCGGTGGCATGATTGGCAGATTATGGGTGTAGAAGGCTTCACAATTATCGAGCAATGTTACAAGTGTGGTAAAAGGAAAAGAACCTTGGTCCGTTCTGTTGAACGACAGGCGCGAAGAAGAGAAGAAATCGATAGGAAATTCAACCAATGAAATGGAAATTCTACAGAATTGATCCTAGAATGCTAAAACACCATGATGTAAATTGGGCGAAAGCTTATAAGTATGCTAAATTTATGGACGCTGGTGCCCACCGCACGATGGCAGCAAAGCTCACAGGAAGCCGTCTGTTAATAAAAACTAAGATGGATATTAGATTATCAGAAAGAGTGGAAAAGGCATGATAGTTATTACTACTGAAAAGAAACCAATTAAAAGTTGGTGCAATGTTCCCGAAGCAGGAGCCATAGGGCAAGCTATAAATCTAGCTAATCTGCCATTTCTATTTAAGCATGTAGCTCTTATGCCGGATACCCACCAAGGTTATGGTATGCCGATAGGGGGTGTTATAGCTTGTGAGAATGTCGTAGTTCCAAATGCGGTTGGAGTAGATATTGGGTGCGGAATGGCTGCGGTAAAAACCAGCCTTACAGATATCTCCTCCGAAGATCTTAAAAGGCTTATGGGCGTAATAAGACGGACAGTGCCGGTGGGTTTTAAACATCACACTCAAGCCCAAGATGAAGAATTAATGCCCCGGAAAAGGTATGATTTCCTAGACAATGGAGGATTTGTGGCTGTCGAGTATCCTACAGTCTATGTAGAATATACATCGGCTAGGAAACAATTAGGAACTTTGGGTGGCGGAAATCACTTCATCGAAATCCAAAAAGGATCGGATGGATATATTTGGTTCATGATTCATTCTGGTTCTAGGAACTTGGGGTACAAAGTAGCTAAAACATATAACACTCAGGCTCAAGAACTATGTAAACAATGGCATTCTGATATTCCCAAATTTAAGGGAGAGGACGGACTTGCTTTCCTGCCTGTCAAAACCAAAGAGGGACAAGCATACCTCCGAGAAATGCAATACTGCTTAGATTTCGCTAAGGCCAACAGAGATTTGATGATAAAAAGAATAAAACAGGCTTTTTCCCATGACCTCTGCCCATCTTGTGGTGGTAAGGGGGGAAACAACAACCAGAAATGTACTTCCGGATGTCAGGGAGGGTTGGTAACTATTACTTCCAATATAACCTTTGAGGAGACCATTAATATACACCATAATTATGCAGCGTTGGAAAACCACTTTGGCAAAAACGTTTGGGTTCACCGGAAAGGAGCTACCTCTGCCAGAGAAGGACAGT